>OGYY01003236.1_pt1 | contig 10633 bp, 10 predicted proteins | sample 1576671 | NCBI WGS metagenome assembly OGYY01 (sample SAMEA3541593, study PRJEB24748) | human gut metagenome | biome: human gut; feature: human-associated habitat; material: faeces | place: China | collected 2012 | reverse complement strand
GATGACATTGGGTTTTGTCAGTTAACCAGTAAGGATGTGGTGCGCCATCCGCTGGTGCAGAAAATCGTGCAGGCCTACGACGACTATGAGCTGCGAAACAAAAAGAGCGCGGAGCGCGAACCGAAGAGAGAGGGCCTTCGCGCCGTCAGGGGGAGGCGGGTAAGACATGACAGTCAGCATTGAGTACGAGGCGGAGAGGAAGCTTTCGCTGCCTTATGAGGAGATTATAGAGGAGATCGTCCTGGAGTCCCTGGACTATGAGAAATGTCCCTACGAGGCCGAGGTGAACGTAATTCTGACGGACAACGAGGCCATCCGGGAGATCAACCGGGAGCACCGGGGGATTGATGCGCCCACGGACGTGCTGTCCTTCCCCATGGTGGACTACGAACGGCCGGCGGACTTCGACCACGTGGAGGACGCGGCGGAGGACTATTTCAATCCCGAGACAGGGGAGCTGATGCTGGGGGACATCGTCATTTCCGTGGACAAGGTCACGGAGCAGGCGGAGAAGTACGGCCATTCCGAACGGCGGGAGTTAGCATTTCTGGTGGCCCACAGCATGCTTCACCTGTGCGGCTACGACCACATGGAGGACGGGGAGCGCCTGGTGATGGAGGAAAAGCAGGAGGAGATTCTGAAGCGGAAGGGGTATGAGCGGTGAAAAAGTATTGTGTATGGGCGGGGTTAATGATGTCGGTTCTGGTTCTTTCCGGGTGTTCCCGGAAGGCGGAGGAGGTGGCCGTGACAGCGGCTCCCACCACGGAGCGTGTGGTGGTGACCACGGAGGCGGAGACGGAACCCGCGGAGAGTGAACCGGAATCCACGGAGCGCGTGGCAGTGGACGCACCCAGCCGGGACAGCAGGAGGTGAACATGGGCCACGTGTACCGCTCCCGATGGGTAAAGCGGTCCACGAACTCGCTGCCCTCCTCCATAATGGTGAGGTCGGCGGTGAAGTTGGTATCAAACACGTAGTCAAAGCCCATCTGCTTCAGGGCGGTGACCATGCGCTCCGCCGAGGCGAACTCCGGCGTCAGATGGTAGTACTCTGCCCAAGCCACCCGGACGGCGGGGGCCATCTGCACCACGGTGATCTTATTGGGGTCGGCCAGAGCATCGAACACCTTGCCGGTGTCATCGTGCTCCTGCAGGCCACCCACGGGACAGTGGACCACGCACTGGCCGCAGAAGGTGCAGTCGGACTCCCCCAGGGTGCGGTACTTCCCCACGCCGATGGTGGTGTGGGAACCGGTACCCATCAGGTCCCATACGTGCATCCCCTGCACCTTATCGCAGATCTGGACACAGCGCATACAGCGGACGCAGCGGTTCTCGATCCGCACCACGGGGTTGCTGAAATCCGTGGGGATATTCCGCAGGTCCTTGATGTAGTGCTCCCCCAGCAGGTTATAGTCGTTGGCCAGCTGCTGAAGACGGCAGTTGCCGCTGCGGGTACACTTGGTGCAGCGGATCTCATGCTGGCTCAGAAGCAGCCGCAGGTTCACCCGGCGGGCCTCCCGCACACGGGGAGAGTGGGTATGGATCACCATGCCCTCGGCCACCACGTTGTTGCAGGAGGGGATCAGGCGCTCCTGACCCTCCACCTCCACGATGCACAGGCGGCAGGCACCGATTTCGTTGATCTCCTTGAGATAGCACATGGTGGGGATCTCGATGCGTGCGGTGCGGGCGGCCTCCAGAATGGTGGTACCCTCCGGCACGGTAACGGTCCGATTGTCGATGGTCAATGTTACCATTTTTCGTTTCGACCTCCTCTGAAAATTCCGTAGCCGAAGTGGTCGCACCGCAGGCAGCGGCCTGCCTCGGCGCAGGCCCCCTCTTGGGTCAAGCCGCACTCGATATCCTCGAAGTCGTGCTTGCGCTCACAGGCCTCCCGCTCGGTGGTATCGATGCGCCCGTGGGGGGGCGAGTTGTTCAGCTTGGGGCTGGGGATCTCCACGTCCACGGTGATCTCGTGGCGGAAGCCCAGATGCTCGTCGATGTTGGCGGCTGCCACCTTACCGGCGGCAATGGCCCGGATGGCAGTGGCAGGGCCGGTAACGCAGTCGCCGCCGGCGAACACGCTGTCCATATCCCGCACCTGCCCCGACAGGCCCGCCACAAAGGCACCCCGCTGGATGGGGACGCCGGCCTGATCGAAGCCCTGGATCTCGACGCCCTGTCCGATGGCCACCACGATGACATCCGCCGGGATGCGGACCTCCTCCAGCGCCGCCTTGCCGGGACGGGGACGCCCTGCCTTGTCCACCTCCCCGATGATCTGGGGCTGGACCCACAGGGCCTTGGCGGCGCCGTCCTCATCGGCCTCGATGCGGACGGGAGCGGCCAGCGTCATCAGCTCGGCTCCCTCCGCCAGCGCACCGGTGATCTCGTCCGGCAGCGCCGTCATGTCCGCCTGACGGCGGCGATAGACGCAGGTGACCTTGTCGGCCCCCAGTCGGATAGAGCTGCGGGTGACGTCCATGGCCACGTTGCCGCCGCCGATGACCACCACCTGCTTGCCGGTGAAATCCGGCATCTCGTTGTCGCCGATGGCACGCAGCATCTCCACGGCGGAGATGACGTTCTTACTGTTCTCGCCGGGGATGCCGGTCTTTTTATCCTGATGAGCGCCGATGGCGATGTAGATGCAGTCATACTCCTGCTCCAGCTTCTCCAGCCAGATATCCCGGCCCACGGTGACGCCGGTATGTACCTCAATGCCAAGAGACAGAATGGATTCGATCTCGGCGTCCAGCTTCTCACGGGGGAAGCGGTAGCTGGGGATGCCGTAGCGCAGCATACCGCCCAGCTGCTCCCGCTCCTCGTACACCGTGACCCCGTGACCCATAAGGGCCAGGTAGTAGGCGCAGCTGAGACCGCTGGGGCCTCCGCCGATGATGGCCACCTTCTTGCCGGTGGCGGGAGCGCACTCCGGCTGGGGTACCACCCCGGCGTGGTCCACGGCATAGCGCTTCAGGCCACGGATATTGATGGCATCGTCCACCATATTCCGGCGGCAGCGGGCCTCGCAGGGATGCTCGCAGATATAGGCGCAGGCCGTGGGGAAGGGATTGTCCTTGCGGATCAGGCGCACTGCATCAGCGCAGCGATCCTCCCCTACCAGCGCCATGTAGCCGGGGATATCCACGCCGGCGGGACACAGTGCCACACAGGGAACGGGATTTTGCAGGCCCGCCAGACAGCGGTTGTGCTTCACGTGCTCCTCGTAGTCATCCCGGAAGCCCTCCAGCCCCTCCACCACCAGACGGGCGGCGTCACGGCCGATGGCACAGTCGGCGGTGTTGACGATGCTGCGGGCGGTCTTTTCGATGATGGCGATGGTCTCCATGGTAGCCTCGCCGTCCAGCACCTGATTGATCAGCAGCGTCAGCTGCCCCAGCCCGATCCGGCAGGGGACACATTTGCCGCAGGTCTGTGCATGGCACAGCTGCAGAAACGACAGGGACATATCCACCGGACACAGGCCCGGAGGGCTGGCGGCAATGCGCCGCTCCATATCCCGGTAAAGCCCTTCCACCACGGTCTGGGCCCGGCTGGGTGTCTTGATATCCAGTCTGCTCAAAGCAGGACACTCCTTTCGTCGGCACGGAGAATAGCGCCCCATTCTCCGGCGCATATGATTGAATTATGTTAAGAATGACATAATTCACAGCCAAAGTCAATGGGATAAAATCTTTTGTTGCAGTGAAAAATTATCATTAGTTTTCTGAAAAAGTCACGAAAGTGTATACAATTCCGCAAGAATTGTGAGATTTTTCCATGGAACATGGCTTTTCATCCCATGGGGGCCGGGCGTCCTGCCCTCCTGCGGCGATGTTTTTTGTGCAAAAATTTTCGTCCCACGCAGTCCCCTCCCCTCTCCGGAGGGGGCATCGGGCCGGACTTGACAGGGACAGTCCGGGGGAATATAATTTGAATACTTATGGCCATTTGCGATACGGCTATTTCCTATTATAATATTTACGGAATGTGCAAAGGACAAGTGACATGAACTTTCGTTTGATACTGAACATCATGGGCTATACCCTCTGGGTGGAAGCCGGGTGCCTGCTGCTGCCGCTGCTGGTGTCCGCAGGCTATGGTGAGGCCTGCTGGGAGCCGTTTTTGTGGACGCTGGGGCTGTGCAGCCTGTGCGGGCTGATCCTCACCCGCATCCCGGCCCGGAAGAACCGTCTGCAGGGCCGGGACGGCTATACGGTGGTGGCCATGGCGTGGATCGTGCTGTGCCTGTTCGGGGCGGTGCCTTACGTCCTCAGCGGGGCTGTCCCCCACTATGCTGATGCCCTGTTCGAGACGGCCTCTGGCCTCACCACCACCGGAGCCACCATCCTGACGGATGTGGAGGCCATGCCAAGGGGTATCCTCTTCTGGCGGGCGCTGACCCAGTGGATGGGCGGCATGGGTGTGCTGGTGCTGTTTCTGGCCCTGATGCCCCGGACGGGGGCGGGGGCCGTACACCTGATGCGGGCCGAAAGCCCCGGTCCCATCAAGAGCAAACTGCTGCCCCATGTCAGTGACACCGCCAAGGTGCTCTATGGCATCTACATTGGTCTGACGGCGGCAGAGATCGTGGCCCTGTGTCTGGCAGGCATGGACTTTTACGAGGCTGTGCTCCACTCCTTTTCCACCATCTCCACCGGTGGCTTCTCCACCCGCAACGCCAGCATTGCCGCCTTCGGCTCCCCGGCCATCACATGGATCGTGGCCATCTTCATGTTCCTGTCGGGCATCAACTTCTCTTTGATCTTCATCTCCCTGCGGGGACACATCCGGGCGGCGCTGCACAGCGAGGAGCTGCGGCTGTATACCCTGCTGACGCTGGGATCCATCGGCCTTATCGCCGCCAGTCTCATGGTGCAGCAGAGCGTTCCGCTGGGTCGGGCGCTGAAGGATTCCGTCTTCAACGCCGTGTCCACCGTGACCACCACCGGCTTCGCCACGGCGGACTTTGCCCAGTGGCCGGTCTTTGGTCAGATGCTGCTGGTGATCCTCATGTTCACCGGCGCCTGCGCCGGGTCTACCTCCGGCGGCATCAAGGTCTCCCGCATCCTGCTGCTGGGAAAGCTGCTGCACCGGGAGATCAAAAAGATCCTGCACCCCAAGCATATCTCCGTCATCACCGTGGACGGACAGCTGGTGGAGGACCGGGTGATCTCCTCGGCGGCGGCCTACATGGTGGCATATATGATCCTGCTGCTGGGTGGGGCCACCCTTCTGGCTTGGGACAACCTGGGCTTTACGGAGTCCTTTACCGCCGTGCTGACGTGTCTCGGCAACGTGGGACCGGGGCTGGGCCGTCTGGGCCCGGCAGGGAATTTCAGCCCCTTCTCCGGGTTCAGCAAGGTGGTCATGTCGCTGCTGATGCTGCTGGGGCGGCTGGAGCTGATGCCCATTCTGGTGATGCTCTCCCCACGGATGTGGCGGGAGCGGTAATAGCGCTGCCCGAAAATCTAAGGATTTTTCAAGCATCGATCTTGGCAAGCAAAAACAGCCTGCCGGTAACACCGGCAGGCTGTTTTCCGTTAAAAGACGGTTGATACGTTCTTACTTGGAGCGCAGGGCCTTGCGGATCAGGGGGGCGATGGTCACGGCCAGCACGCCGCCGATGGCGGCAGTCACCAGCTGGGGCCAAGAGAAACTGGCAGAGATTGCCGCCACCTGCTTTTCCGCCAGTCCCAGTGTAGGCAGCACCAGCTTCACGATCAGCAGCCACAGGGCCAGAAACTTGGTCACGGCTCCTACAGCCACGGCCAGATAGCTGCGTACAGCGATCTTGTCACGGCTTGCCAGAAGGTGCAGGATAACCACCAGCACCATGTTGCCGACGGCCACCATGGGGACAATGGGCAGAAACGCCGGGCCGATGCCCAGCAGAAAAGCGAAGAAGGGACTCACCAGCGCCACCGTCAGGCCGCACCACAGGCCACCCACCAGCACCGATACCCCCAGCACCAGATTCACGCAGGAGCCGGTGACGAACTGTCCCAAGGGCTTGGTGGCCCACTGCAGCGCCACCAGCAGGGCGATCATCACGGCGGTCTCCGTGATCCAGAGTGTTTTCTTGTTCATGGGTTTATACCTCCAGAAGTTTTTCCCTATTTTACCACACTATCGCCGGGCTTACGTTGCCTGTGCAACGAAAGGAGCCGTCTATGCAGCCGGACATCCCTCTGTTACAACAAACCATTCTCTTCTCCGGCATCGAGGCGGAGGAGCTGCGGCATCTGCTGACGTGCCTTGGCGGCTCCGTGCGCCGCTATGGCCGGGGGGAGTTCCTCTGGCACGCCGGGGACACGGTCCTGCAGGCGGGCATCGTCCTGCAGGGGGCCGTGGACGCCGTACAGTACCGGGAGGACGGGGCCATGCAGCTGGTGGCCCGCCACACCGCCGGGGGCGTGTTCGGGGAAATGCTCATGGCAGCAGGCGAGGCAAGCCCGGTATCGGTGCTCTCCCCGGAGGGGGCGGAGGTGCTGTTTTTGCCGCTGGAGCGGATCATGGAGGGCTGTGAGCGCCACTGTGAGGGCCATGCCCGGCTGCGGATGAATCTGCTGCGGGAATCGGCCCAGAAGTTCTGGCAGATGCGGCACCGGGTCACCTATCTCTCCGAGCCAAGCCTGCGGCGGCGGGTGCTGCTGTATTTGCAAGACTGCCGCAGCCGTCAGGGATCCGACTGCTTCCGGCTCTCCCTGTCCCGAGAGGAGATGGCGGCGTATCTGGCGGTGAACCGCAGCGCCCTGTCCCGTGAGCTGAGCAGGCTCCAGCAGGAGGGGTTCATCGAGTTCTACCGCAATTCCTTCCGGCTGCACTTTTCCCCGGAGCAGCTGTCGGTGACGGAAATGTAATGGATTTTTCGCCAGACGTCTGGTATACTTCTCCCCAACAAGGAGGGATGACGGATGGAAAAGCGATACTCCGGCCGCAGACGGCGGCACCTTCGATGGCTGTGGTTGCTGATGATCCCGGTACTGGCGGCGGGCTATACCCTGTGGCGCTTCGGACCGCAGCGGTCCTATACCGCCCGACAGCTGGGACTGACGGACCTGCAAAGCCCCAACGACGCCGACGGCGACGGCGTGGACGATTGGACGGATGTGGTGCTGGGCGCACGGGCCTACATCGCCACGGATCCCCACTATCAGAGCAAGTACTATGCCGGGGGCTATCCCGACGACGGACTGGGCGTCTGCACCGACGTCATCTGGCAGGCTCTTCAGGCGGCAGGCTATGACCTGAAGGCGCTGGTGGATGCGGACATCGCCGCCTGTCCGGAGGCGTATCCCCACATCACCACCCCCGACCCCAACATCGACTTCCGCCGGGTCAACACCTTGGATACCTTCTTCCGCCGCCATACACAGGTCCTGACCTGTGATCTGTCGGACGGGCAGCAGTGGCAGCCGGGGGACATCGTGGTGTTCGGTGATCGGGTTCATATCGGGCTGTGCTCGGATCGGCGGAACCGGCAGGGTATCCCCTTCCTGATCCACCACGGAAACCCCATCGACGAGGCGGTGGAGCGCAACGACATCCCCCGCATGACGGTGACAGGACATTTCCGCTGGCTGGGCTGACGGGAAAAGAACAAAACGGTAACAAAAAAGACATTGCGGAGCGAAATTTTCCGTCAGATTTTTTCGCTCTGTAATGTCTTTGTCATTGCTTTTAGAAAAAATTGTGGTATACTATGTTATGTATCCCTCGTGAAAAGCCGAGGGTATCCTTATGTTAAAACGCTTCCGGCCGCGGCCGTATGAAGCTTACCGTCTCCGGGCAAGCTACCCTTGTCCCGGCTATATGTAAAAAGAGAGGATGCCTGTTTTGAACAAGTATATCATTCACGGTGGCCGTCCCCTGTTTGGTGAGGTCACGATCAGCGGTGCCAAGAACGCCGCCGTTGCCATCATCCCTGCCGCCCTGCTGGTGGACGGCGTATGCCGCATCGAGAACATCCCCCAAATCAGCGACGTGACCCTGTTTTTCTCCATTCTGGATGAGCTGGGCGCACGGGTGCGGGTGCTGAATCAGCACGCCGTGGAGATCGACTGCCGCACCGTCCGCAGCACCCATCCCTCCTATGATATGGCACGGCGCATCCGGGCGTCCTACTATCTGCTGGGGGCGCTGCTGGGCCGCTTCGGCGAGGCCACCGTGGCCATGCCCGGCGGCTGCAACTTCGGCGTGCGGCCCATTGACCAGCACGTCAAGGGCTTCCGGGCCATGGGCGCCGAGGTGACGGAGGGCAACTTCGTCCATGCCGCAGCCAGGGGCGGCCGGCTCTCCGGTGCCAACGTCTACATGGATGTGGTATCCGTGGGCGCCACTATGAATATCATGATGGCCGCCGTGCTGGCCGACGGCACCACCACCATCGAAAACGCCGCCAAGGAGCCACACATCGTGGATCTGGCCAACTTCCTCAATTCCATGGGCGCCGACATCAAGGGCGCCGGTACGGACTCCATCCGCATCAAGGGCGTGGAGCGCCTCAGCGGCGGCACCTACTGCATCATCCCCGACCAGATCGAGGCGGGGACCTATATGGCCGCTGTGGCCGCCACAGGCGGACAGCTGCTGATCCGCAACATCATTCCCAAGCACATGGACTGCATCTCCGCCAAGCTCATGGAAATGGGCGTCACGGTGGAGGAGCAGGACGACACCATGCTCATCCGCCGCAGCGGGCCACTGCAGCGGGCCAACGTCAAGACCCTCCCCTACCCCGGCTTCCCCACGGATATGCAGCCCCAGATCACGGTGGCGCTGTGTCTGGCCCAAGGCACCAGTCTGGTGACGGAGGGCGTATGGAACAACCGCTTCAAGTATGTGGAGGAACTGCGGCGCATGGGCGCTCAGATCCAAGTGGACGGCCGGGTGGCCGTGGTGGAGGGCGTCACACAACTCACCGGTGCGCCGGTGCAGGCCTGTGATCTACGGGCCGGTGCGGCTCTGGTCATCGCCGGTCTGGCCGCTCAGGGCGAAACGGAACTGACGCAGGTACAGTATATCGAGCGTGGCTACGAGGATCTGGTGGGCAAGCTCCGCCAGTTGGGCGCCGATATCCGGGTGGAGGAGATCCCGGAGCCGGAGGAGACCGAGGCGCATATCTGCTGATAGGACATAAGCTTTCCGCCGCAGGCTGTTGGCAGTCTGCGGCGGTAGTCGGTTTATTGCGAGGAAAGACACATTGATGACCATACATACACTGGCCAGCGGCTCCGAGGGGAACTGCCTGCTGCTGTCGGACGGGGGCGTTCATCTGCTGCTGGACGCCGGAATTTCCACACGCCGCATCAAGGCGGGGCTTTTGCAGCTGGGGCTGACCATGGCGGACGTGGACGGCGTACTTATTACCCACGAGCATTCGGATCACATCAGCGGCCTGCAAACCATGGTGAAGCACCACCGCATCCCCATTTACACAAGTCCCGGCACCGCCCGGCAGCTGGCCTACCGCATTGCCGGCATTGAGTCCCTGCTGCGTCCGGTGGAGCCGGGGACGGTGTTTTCTGTGGGAGACTGCCGGGTGACGGTGTTCCGCACCTCCCATGACGCCGCCCAGAGCGTGGACTATCGGGTGGACGGCAGCGCCTCCGTAGGTTTTCTCACGGATACGGGCTATGTGACCCCGGAGGCGGAAGCCGCTCTGGCGGGGGTGGATACGCTGGTGCTGGAGAGCAACCACGACGTGGAGTGGCTCCGCAGCGGGCCGTATCCCTATTCCCTGAAGGCCCGCATCCTGGGGGACGAGGGGCATCTGTCCAACGATGCGGCGGCGGAGTTCGCCGTCCGGATGGCCCGGTGCGGCACACGGTGCATCATTCTGGCCCACCTGAGCCGGGAGAACAACACCCCCCAGCGGGCTTGGGACACGGTGCAGCGACGCCTGAATACGGTGGAGGCGGAGGTACTGCTGGAGGTGGCCCCCCGCAGCGAGGTCAGTCTCCCCTATGGGATGGAGGTGCCGGTATGCAGCGAGTGACGGTGCTGTGCGTAGGCAAGCTGAAGGAGAAATTCTATATCGACGCCGCCGCCGAGTACGTCAAGCGTCTCCAGCGTCTGTGCCGTCTGGAGATCGTGGAGCTGCCGGAGAGCCGCCTGCCAGATGAGCCCTCCCCCGCCGAGATCCGCCGCGCCCTGCAAACGGAGGCCGCCGCCATCCGGGAAAAGCTGCCCAAGGGCGGCGCGCTGGTGGCGATGTGCATCGAGGGCAAGCCCTGCTCCAGTGAGGAGCTGAGCCGCCGCCTCACGGACTTCGGCGTACAGGGCAAGACCCAGATCACCTTCCTCATCGGCGGCAGCGTCGGTCTGGACGAGGAGCTGAAGCGGCAGGCCGACTGGCGTCTGTCCATGTCCCCCATGACATTTCCCCACCACATGGCGCGTATCATGCTGCTGGAACAGATCTACCGAGCATACCAGATCGCCGGCGGCGCCAAATATCACAAATAGGAGGTCATTCCCATGGAAAACTGGAGCTTTACCGGCAACCCGGATGTCCCCGCATGGCCCAAGGACGCGGCAGGACAGGACGAAAAGGCCGTCCTGCTGAAGCAGACCTTTGACTCCGCCGCCGATGCCGACACGATTATCTCCCTGCTGTCGGCCTA
>OGYY01003235.1_pt1 | contig 10634 bp, 9 predicted proteins | sample 1576671 | NCBI WGS metagenome assembly OGYY01 (sample SAMEA3541593, study PRJEB24748) | human gut metagenome | biome: human gut; feature: human-associated habitat; material: faeces | place: China | collected 2012 | reverse complement strand
AGTGCATACTTCTCTGTCCCAGTCATAGCTCAATCCCAAAGTTTTGAGCTGAGAACGCATATTATCGATATTATCCTTGGTCCAGGTTGCTGGATGCACACCATGCTGGATGGCAGCATTTTCCGCAGGTAGGCCGAAGGCATCCCAGCCCATGGGATGAAGAACATTTTTCCCTTTCATTGTCCAGTACCTGGCCATGACATCGCCAATGGAATAATTGCGGACATGTCCCATATGCAGCTTGCCGGAAGGGTAGGGGAACATTTCTAGCAGGTACATCTTTTCCTTGCTATCATCAGTATCAACTGAATATATTTTGTTGTCATCCCAGTATTTTTGCCATTTGCTTTCGATAGCGGAAAAATCATATTTTCGCTCCATGGTATAGCCTCCTCTTTTTACTGCGGTGATCTACAAGAATTTGCTTGAAAATTTTGTTTGCAAGCTAACAAAAAAGGACTCCAGCGGAGCCCCTTTAATGACCTTGAGTCTGAAATTGGTTGCTGCCGGTTAGTTAGCTCTTTGCACTTTACCGGAGCGTAGGCAACGAGTGCAGGCCGTAACCTTCTTTGGGGTTCCGTCTACCACAGCGTGTACCGTCTGTAGATTTGGTTTCCATTGACGCTTAGTACGGATATGGGAATGGCTGACGCTCATCCCGGAATGAACAGTCTTGCCACAAATTTCACATTTAGCCATTATAGCACCTCCTTACACAAAACAATTAGGTCAAATTAACGTAATTGACCTGACACAAAGAGCATTCTAACAGAAAATATTGCAATTTGCAACAGTTTTTTGTATAAATATAAAAATAAATCCAACAAATTACCTATTTAAATAAGAAACAGTTCAGCCAAAAGCTCGAATCCGCAGATAAATCTGCTACTTCTCGCTTATTTAGCTCACCAAATGCCACCATACCATTAGGCCCAATAGCCTGCGAGCAGTCTTTGAACCTAATGGTATGGTGGCGCTTGACTGAACTGTTGATAAAATCTGCTTTTATTTTTTTTGAAAAGAATGTATAATATAGTAAGCTATGTATAAAAATGATTTTGAGATATACAGGAGGTATATATATGAAAGGAAAGATGAATACTGATTTAGGTCAGGTTTTAATTAGCCCTGAAGTAATCGCTAAATATGCCGGAACAACAGCATGTGAATGTTTTGGTATTGTTGGTATGGCAATGGTAAGTGTAAAAGACGGTCTTGTTAAATTATTAAAGAGAGACAGCTTATCAAAAGGAATAAATGTTACAATTGATGAAAATAATGAGATTTCAATAGAATTCCATGTTATTATCGCTTATGGTGTTAATATTTCTACAATAGCTGAGAATATTATTTCTAGTGTTAAGTATAAAGTAGAAGCTTATACAGGAATGACAGTTAAGAAAATTAATATATATGTTGAAGGAGTTAGAGTAATAGACTAACTAATTACTCAAGGAGGAAATTATTTTGGTTAATAAGATTGATGCTAGTATGTTTCAAAAAATGTTCTTAGCAGGAGCAAAAAATCTTGAAGCAAAGAAAGAATGGATTAATGAATTAAATGTATTCCCTGTACCGGATGGAGATACAGGTACAAATATGACATTAACAATTATGTCAGCAGCTAAAGAAGTAGGCGGAATTGAAAATCCTGATATGAAAGTAATTGCTAAAGCAATATCATCAGGTTCATTAAGAGGAGCCAGAGGTAATTCAGGTGTTATCCTTTCCCAGTTATTCAGAGGATTCACAAAGGAAATTAAGACATGTGAAGAAATTGATGCAATGGTTTTAGCAAAAGCCTGCAATAGAGCGGTTGAAACAGCATACAAAGCAGTTATGAAACCTAAAGAAGGTACAATCCTTACAGTTGCAAAAGGAATGGCAGATAAAGCAGCACAAGTAGCTGAAACAGAAGAAGATTTAACAGTAATGATTGATGAAATCATTAAACATGGTGATGATGTACTTAATCAGACACCTGAAATGCTTCCTGTTTTAAAACAGGCCGGAGTTGTTGATTCAGGTGGACAGGGATTAATGCAGGTTGTAAAGGGTGCTTACGATGCATTCCTTGGAAAAGAAATAGACCTTACAATAGAAGATGCAGCTAAACCGGTTGACAAGTCTAAATTAGAAGTTACAGATAATTTTGATATTAAATATGGATACTGCACTGAATTTATTATTAATTTAGATAAAGAAATGCCTATTGAAACAGAAAAAGAATTTAAAGCATATCTTGAATCTATAGGTGATTCTATTGTAGTTGTTGCTGATGATGAAGTAGTAAAGGTTCATGTTCATACTAATGATCCGGGACTTGCTATTCAGAAAGCTCTTACATTTGGATCTCTTTCAAAGATGAAGATTGATAATATGAGAGAAGAGCATCAGGAAAGATTAATTAAAGATGCTGAGAAAGTAGCAGCTCAACAGGAAGAAGAAAAAAAGAATGAGCCTAGAAAAGACTATGGATTTGTAGCAATTTCTGTAGGTGAAGGCTTAGATGAAATATTTAAGGGATTAGGAGTTGACTATATTATTTCAGGTGGTCAGACAATGAATCCAAGCACAGAAGATATTTTAGAGGCAGTTGATAAGATAAATGCCGATACAATATTTGTTCTTCCTAATAACAAGAATATTATTCTTGCAGCACAGCAGGCTGAAAGTTTAGTTGAAGATAAAAAGCTTGTTGTAATTCCATCAAAGACAGTTCCTCAGGGAATTGCAGCTATGATTGGATTTGTACAAGAATCTTCAGTAGAAGAAAACAAGGAATCAATGATTGAAAACATGTCATATATAAAGACAGGACAGTCAACTTACGCAGTAAGAGACACAGTTATTGATGATAAGGAAATTCATGAAGGAAATATTATGGGTATAGGTGATGACGGAATCCTTTCAGTAGGTGAAGATATTGCTGATACAACAGTTGATATGATTCGTGAAATGGTTGATGAAGAATCAGAAATTGTCAGCCTTTACTATGGTAGCGATGTGACAGAAGACGATGCAAATGAATTAGCAAAAAAAGTTGAAAAAGCACTTCCGGACGTAGAAGTAGAAGTTTATCCGGGTGGACAGCCAATTTACTATTATATAGCATCAGTGGAATAGGCTTGGAGGAATACGTATGGAAGAAACATTTGTAGAATATATTGTTAAAACAAAAACATCACTTTCAGCAATTGGAATTAGAATAGGATGCATATTTATTGTTATATGTTGCTTTTTACTTACAGCAGTTCTTGGAATTTTAGGTGTAACATTAGGTGTACTGGCCATTTATCTCACATATATGGCTTTTCAGATGACAAGTGTAGAATATGAATATTCAATACTTAACAGTGAAATTTCTGTTGATAAAATAATGGGACAGAGAAAAAGAAAAAAAGTTGCTGAATTTGATATGAAAAATGCAGAAATAATGGCAGATGCAGACAGTGAAGAAATTCTTCGCCGTGTTAATAATGAAATGAAGGTTCTTGATTATTCATCAAGAGAAGCCGGAAAATTAAAATATGCTGTTATTTTCAACGAAGCAAATGGGATTACGGAAATGATTTTTGAACCAAATGAAAAAATGGTTGAAGCATTACACAAAATAAGACCAAGCATAGTTAGAATTGCAAACAGATAGTTAAATATTTACATTCCTTTATGGAAAGTAATTTATTGACAATAAAAAGAAATTTTGTTAGTGTTAGTTCTAATAACTAAAAACAAAAAAGATAAAGAGAAAGAGAGGAATATTCCAATGGGAAAAATTATTGGTGAAGGAATTACTTTTGATGACGTTTTGTTAGTACCACAGTACTCACAGGTTACACCTAATATGGTTGACTTAACAACACACTTAACAAAGTCTATCAAGTTAAACATTCCAATGATGAGTGCCGGAATGGACACAGTAACAGAACACAGAATGGCTATCGCCATGGCAAGACAGGGTGGTATAGGTATTATCCACAAAAATATGTCAATCCAGGAACAGGCGGACGAAGTAGACAAAGTAAAACGTTCTGAAAACGGTGTTATTACAGATCCTTTCTATTTAACTCCAGAACATACATTAAAAGATGCTAACGATTTAATGGCAAAATTCAGAATTTCAGGTGTTCCTATTGTTGTAGGAAAGAAATTAGTTGGTATTATTACTAACCGTGATTTGAAATTTGAAACAGATGGTTCTAAGTTGATTAAAGATTCAATGACATCTGAAGGATTGATTACAGCTAAAGAGGGAATTACACTTGAAGAAGCTAAAGCAATTTTAGCTAAGGCAAGAAAAGAAAAACTTCCAATCGTAGATGACGATTTCAATTTAAAGGGATTAATTACAATAAAGGATATTGAAAAACAGATTAAATACCCATTATCAGCAAAGGATGAACAGGGAAGACTTCTTTGTGGTGCTGCAGTTGGTATTACAACAAATGTACTTGAAAGAGTAGATGCTTTAGTAAAGGCTAAAGTTGACGTTATTGTAATTGATTCAGCTCATGGTCATTCACAGAACATTTTTAATACTTTAAAATTAATTAAAGATAAATATCCTGATTTACAGGTAATAGCAGGTAATGTTGCAACAGGAGCTGCTACAAAGGATTTAATCGAAGCAGGAGCAGATGCAGTAAAGGTCGGTATTGGACCTGGATCAATTTGTACAACAAGAGTTGTTGCAGGTATTGGTGTACCACAGATTACAGCTATTATGGATTGTTACGAAGTAGCTAAAGAATATGGAGTACCTATTATTGCAGATGGTGGAATCAAGTTTTCAGGTGACATTGTAAAAGCAATCGCTGCAGGTGGAAATGTTTGTATGATGGGTTCAATGTTTGCAGGTTGTGATGAAGCACCTGGTACATTTGAATTATTCCAGGGAAGAAAATACAAAGTATACAGAGGTATGGGTTCAATTGCTGCTATGGAAAATGGTAGTAAAGACAGATACTTCCAGACAGATGCTAAGAAACTTGTTCCAGAAGGTGTTGAAGGACGTGTTGCTTACAGAGGAACATTGGAAGATACAGTATTCCAGTTAATGGGTGGTCTTAGATCAGGTATGGGATATTGTGGAGCTAAGGACATTGAAACATTAAAAGAAACAGGACAGTTTGTTAAAATTTCAGCAGCTTCATTAAAGGAAAGTCATCCACATGACATCCATATCACAAAAGAAGCTCCAAACTATAGTACAGAAGTTTAATATTTACTTAATATAGTTTGAAATAATTGTGAATTATAAAATTTTACTATGTAAAATCATAATAATATGTTAAAATTAAAAGGACTTTTGCGGAATGTAGAAGTCCTTTTATATTATGCAGAGGTGTCATTATACTTAATTTTTGTTTAGAAAATGATAAAGGTGTAAATGAGTTGAAAAATAACGGTTACTAAATGAAGCAGTTTAGTGATTGCTTATAAAATTGACACGTGTATAAAATTTGAATTATATGAGGAGAAAGTAATGAAAGTATTAAAGAAGATTTGGGTTCCGGTCTTAATTGCGATTATATTAATTGCATTTGGTGGGGCAGTATATTATCAAAAGGCAGTAGTTCCTAAAAAGGAAATTGATAAAAAAGCAGGAATTACATCCGGTAAATTAGATGATTATATTACATTAGGAGAATATAAAGGTTTATCATGTGAAGTTACACAAGATGATATCGATGAATCAATAAAAGAAGAAACACAGACATATACAGAAGTTGACAGAGAAGCAAAAGAAGGCGATTGCGTTGAAATTACATATACAGGTTATGTAGACGGAGAAAAGGACAAGAATATCAGCCAGAGTAATTGTGAATTATATGTTGGACAGGAAGAAAGCCTTTATGCAGAATTTACAAATGCAGTTGTTGGACATAAGGCAGGAGATAAAGTAGAATATCAGGCAAAAGATACAGATGACATAAATTATGTTGCGGAAAAAGATTCTGATTACACGGGCAAAAACGTTAAGTTTACGCTTAAACTTGTATCTGTAAGCGAAGAAGAAACAGAAGATGTAACAGATAAATGGGTAAAGGATAATTATAATGAAGATTATGGAATCTCAACAGTAAAAGAATTCTATAAATGGAATGAGGATTATGTTCTTGAAAACAAAAAGAGTGATTTATGGCAGAGTGCAGTTGATAATGCGACAATGAATGGATATCCTCAGGAAATGTATGATAGTGTAAAAGAAGAATTTGATTCGGATGCAGCATATTATGCAGACTCTTATGGAATTACAGTTGATGAATATTTGTATGATTTCTCAGGATATACAGAAGAAAGCTTACAGGAAGAATATTTAAATGAAGTAAAATCTAATCTTGTAATGTGGAAAATTGTTGAAAAAGAAAATTTGACAGCTTCATCATCTGAAATCGAAGATAAATACGAAGAATTATATGCTGATTGCGGATATGATAATGTTGAAGAGATGAAGAAAGATTATACTGATAAAGAAATTGAAGAAGCAGTGTTACTTGATAAAGCTATGGATGTTGTGTACGATAATGCAAATATAACAAAATCTTATAGCTTGCCAAAATAAAAATAAAACTGTAATAAGTTTACAAGTTTTATTATTGAAATACAGGAAAGTTGTTATATAAAATTGATTTATAAGTCAGTAATGAAAAAATAAATAAGACAATAAAGATAGATAGAACAGATAATATGAACGATGTAATTTTGCAAGTGTTATTTGTTCTATTTTTTGTCTAGAGTAAGAACAACTGAATGCGATGAATTATTCAGTTACACAAGACCTGATGGAACATCCTACTTTACAGCGTTTAATCAGGCAGTAATTGATGATTGGACAAGAAGAGCAGAGAATTTGGCAGAGGATTATGATACTCCTGTAGAAGTAGTGAATGCGTGGATGAAATCTCCTACGCATAAGGCAAATATTATGAATGGAGAATTTGAGTACATAGGAATTGGATGTGTTAAAGTTGGGGAACATATATATTGGACACAGGAATTCTTAACAAGATAATGAATAACAGAAAATATACGGTGTTTTATAAAAAAATAAATACAAAATAAATTATAGCATTTGAAGTTGACAAAGCAACTTTAAATGCTATAATTGTGTTTGAATAAAGAAAACGTTGACGAGACGAGTAGATTAGCAGGAGGGCTACAGAGAGAAGCACCAAGGCTGGAAGTGCTTTGCGGATGGCTAATTGAAAACTACCTCTGAGTGACCCCAATCAGGTCCGGTGATTCCGTTATAATCGCAATGAGAGGCCTATGTAAAATAGACAATCAGGGTGGAACCGCGAGATATTCGTCCCTGCTTACTAATTGTAAGCAGGGCTTTTTTATTGTATTAATGAGTCTGGCTTACAAGAAATAATTATCAGATGTGTAAAGGAGAAAGTGAAAATGAAGATTACTTTAAAAGATGGCTCAGTAAGAGAGTATTCAGAACCAATGACAGTAAACGACATCGCATTTGACATTTCAGGCGGGCTTGGAAGAGCAGCATGTGCAGGAGAAATTGATGGCGAAGTTGTAGATTTAAGAACAACAGTAGACAAAGATTGTAATTTAAATATTTTAACATTTAAAGATGAAGCTGGAAAAGCTGCATACAGACACACTACATCACATGTTCTTGCAGAAGCAATTAAGAATTTGTATCCTGATGTAAAATTAGCTATTGGACCTTCTGTTGATAATGGATTTTATTATGATTTTGACAGCGAACCATTTTCAAGAGAAGATTTAGATAAAATCGAAGCTGAGATGAAGAAAATCATTAAGAAAGGTGCTAAACTTGAAAGATTTACACTTCCTAGAGAAGATGCAATCAAGTATATGGAAGACAGAAATGAACCTTACAAGGTAGAACTTATTAAAGATTTACCGGAAGATTCGATTATATCTTTCTATAGTCAGGGTGAATTTGTTGATTTATGTGCAGGACCACATTTGATGTCAACAAAGTCAATTAAAGCATTTAAATTGACATCTTCATCAATGGCATACTGGAGAGGTGATTCTAATAAAGCAAGACTTCAGAGAATTTACGGAACAGCATTTGACAGCAAAGATGATTTAAAAGCTTATTTAGATGAACTTGAAGAAGCAAAGAACAGAGACCATAATAAACTTGGTAGGGAAATGGAACTCTTTACAACTGTAGATGTAATCGGACAGGGACTTCCATTACTTATGCCAAAGGGACAGAAGATGGTTCAGAAATTACAAAGATGGATTGAGGACCTTGAAGATAATGAATGGGGTTATGTACGTACAAAGACTCCATTAATGGCAAAGAGTGATTTGTATAAAATTTCAGGACACTGGGATCATTACAAAGAAGGAATGTTCGTATTAGGCGATGAAGAAAAAGATAAAGAAGTATTTGCACTTCGCCCAATGACATGTCCATTCCAATACTATGTATACAAAGCAAGCCAGAAGAGTTATAGAGATTTGCCATGCAGATATGGTGAAACATCTACACTTTTTAGAAATGAAGATTCAGGTGAAATGCATGGACTTACAAGAGTTCGTCAGTTTACAATTTCAGAAGGTCATCTTATTGTAAGACCTGACCAGATGGTTAAAGAATTTAAGGATTGTATAGCATTAGCTCAGTACTGTTTACAGACTTTAGGATTAGAAGAAGATGTAACATATCATCTTTCAAAATGGGATCCTGAAAATAAAGAAAAATATATCGGAGAACCTGAAGTATGGAATGAAACAGAACAGGATATTAGAAATGTTTTAAATGAATTAAATATCCCATTTGTAGAAGATGTTGGTGAAGCAGCGTTTTACGGACCAAAGGTAGATATCAATGCAAAGAATGTATATGGAAAAGAAGATACAATGATTACAATTCAGTGGGATGCTTTATTAGCTGAACAGTTTGATATGTATTACATTGATGAAAATGGAGATAAGGTAAGACCTTATATCATCCATAGAACATCTATCGGATGCTATGAAAGAACACTTGCATGGTTAATTGAAAAATATGCAGGCAAGTTTCCAACATGGTTATGTCCTGAACAGGTAAGAGTTTTACCAATTTCAGATAAATATGTTGATTATGCAGAAAAAGTAGCTGCAGAACTTAAGAAAAATGGAATTGATGTTACTGTTGATGGAAGATCAGAAAAGATTGGATATAAGATTAGAGAAGCGCGTTTAGACAAACTCCCTTATATGCTTGTTGTAGGACAACAGGAAGAGGCTGATGGAACAGTATCTGTAAGAAGCAGATTTGCAGGTGATGAAGGAATTAAGAAATTAGATGAATTTATTGATGCAATTTGCAAAGAAATCAGAACAAAAGAAATCAGAAAAGAAATTCCATTAGAAGAGAGAAAATAATACTGATTTAAAAATTTTGTTTATTAAATAAAATGCATAAAAAAAGAACAATTGAAGAAAATAAGCATATCGGAAAATTTCCGAAATATATAATTGGAGGACGAAGATATGCCTATTTTAAATTGTTCAGTTCAAAATTGCTATTATAACAAAGAAAAGAAGTGCTGTCTTGATGGAATAAGAGTGGAAGGAAGCACAGCAGATACTGTTAACTCAACAGCCTGTGGAAGTTTTAAGGAACAGGGTGAAGGAAGCTATACAAGTAATTGTCATTGTGGAATGTCACCGGAAACAAAATTACAGGTGCAGTGCGAAGCAGTTAAATGTACATTTAATGGTGATAAAAAATGTTGCGCAGATCGTATAGGAATTGAAGGTAATGGTGCAAAGCATTATACTGAAACAGCCTGTGGAACATTTAAACCTGAATAAAATGTAAAATGATAAATAGAATTAAAAATAGCGATTTTAAAATATCATTTTAGAGACAGATAGTAAATTTATCTGTTTGATTAAAGTTAAAAACAAAACTTAAAAAACAAATAAAACTGTAACTTGAATAATTCACATGCGAAGGAGCGACCACAATGGCAAACTTTAATGAACACGCCTTGGAGTTATCCATCATGGAGCTGTTCAAGGATGAAGGATATACCTATCTCGCAGGAGAGCAGATCCATCGGGAACGCACGGAAGTCCTGCTTGCCGATGACCTGCGGCAGTATTTATATAACCGCTACGCCAAGGACGGTATCACTCCAGGGGAAGTAGACGGTATCCTTTTGCGGCTGCGGAACATCTCCGGAACCGTGTATGAGGCAAACAAGGCGATACACAAACTGCTGTGCGACGGCTTTATCCTCAACCGTGAGGACAGAACGCAGAAGGATTTATATATTGAGCTGATCGACTATGATAATCCCGAAAACAACATCTTCAAGGCGGTCAATCAGTTTGAAATCGAGGGCGTGGGCGGTCAGCTCCGCATTCCCGATGGAATTGTGTTTGTCAATGGCATTCCTGTGGTGGTTTTGGAATTTAAGAGCGCTGTCAAAGAAAACACAACGATCATGGACGCTTACAAGCAGCTTACCGTCCGCTACCGCAGAGATATTCCGGAACTGCTCAAATACAATGCCTTTGTAGTCATCAGCGACGGAGCGAACAACAAATACGGTTCTCTTTTCAGTCCCTATGACTATTTCTATGCGTGGAGGAAAGTTGAGTCTAATGATAAGGAGCTGGACGGAATCAACTCCCTT
>OGYY01003227.1_pt1 | contig 10660 bp, 11 predicted proteins | sample 1576671 | NCBI WGS metagenome assembly OGYY01 (sample SAMEA3541593, study PRJEB24748) | human gut metagenome | biome: human gut; feature: human-associated habitat; material: faeces | place: China | collected 2012 | reverse complement strand
GATTCATAAAAACCGGGAGCATGTATCTGCGCAGCGCGGCCGAGAAGCCGCGCAAGGATAGCGCCGGTTTTTATACCCTAAGAGGGAGAAAGTTTCCGTATGGGAACTTTCGGACGACTTTGGAACGGCCTACGGTCCGTTCCTCTTGTCGGCCAAACCGTGGTTTGGCGACAGCAATTAAAAGCCTTCTCGATGTACCATCTGATAGAGCAGCGCATTGACAATGGACGCGGCTACATTTGAGCCGCCCTTGCGGCCTCGCGCGATGATATGCGGCGTGTCCCCGCCGATGAACAGCTCCTTCGCCTCGACCACGTTGACAAATCCGACCGGCACGCCGATGACGAGCGCAGGCGCGACAATGCCTTCCTCAATCAACTCATGCAGACGGATAAGCGCAGTCGGCGCATTGCCGATGGCGAAGATGAGCGGGCCTTCAAATTTGGCGGCGTGCTCCATCGAAACGACCGCCCGCGTGACACCGCGAGCCTTGGCCTCGCTCGCCACCTGCTCGTCCGCCATCAGGCAGACCGCCTTTCCGCCGAGCTTTGCCAGCGTCGCCTTGTTCACCCCGGAGAGCGCCATATTGGTATCGGTGACCACCGTCGCCCCTGCCGCAAGCGCGGCCTTTGCCTTTTCGATCACATCCGGCGAGAACGCAAGGCTGTCCGCGTAGTCAAAATCCGCCGTGGTGTGAATGACGCGCTTGACTACCTCGGCGATGCCCGCCGGAAACGTGCGCTCACCCAGCTCGGCGGTGATGATCTCAAACGACCGCTTTTCGATGTCCTGCGGCTTCATGTATCCGTTCAAAATTCGATTCCCTCCCGCGCAGCGATGCCCTTCTCAAACGGGTGCCGCTGCATTTTCATTTCTGTAATGTAGTCCGCGTGTGCCTGCAGCGCTTCGGACGGACCCCGTCCGGTCAGTACGACCTCGAGCGTTTCCGGCTTGGTCTCAAGGAATTTTACGACCGTTTTCTCATCCAGAAAGCCGCACGAGATTGCCGCGCAGACCTCATCCAACACGAGCAGCCGCGCGTGCTCCCGCACGGCAAAGCCGGTTGCCGCATCGAAGGTGCGGGTGAGCGCGTCCGCTGTCTCCCGCTTCTCCGCATCCGTCATGCGGAAGGAGAACTTGCCGACCGGATTGGCTGCCATCACGGTCACTTCGGGCAATTTCGCCAGCACGCGGCACTCGCCCGAAGTCCCATCCTTGAGAAACTGCGCGAACACGACCTTGTTCCCGCGTCCGGCGCAGCGCACCGCCAGACCGACCGACGCCGTAGTCTTGCCCTTGCCGTCGCCGCAGTAAATATGAATGAGTCCTGTCATGCTTTCCCCTCCATTATGCGGTAAATCCACTCCATATCGAGCGATTTTCGCACCGAATCCGCCAGTTTGTCATACTGCTGCTCCTTGTAGGCGTGCGTGTCGAGCGCTTCACCGGTCAGCGTCACGCCCTTCTTTTTCGCCAGTGCCTGCGCCGTCCGCAGCGCCGCCTCCGGCGCATCGAACACGCCGTGCAGATAAGTGCCGAAGGCGTTTTCCGTCTGACAGCCGTCCTCGATTTCGCCTTTCCTGCGAAGCAATCGAACGAGCGGCTTTGCACTCGCGTCGCGCACGGTTTCGCCCATGTGAATCTCATAGCCCTCAACCGCCAGACCGCTCAAATCGGACAGCACGCCGTCAATCTCAAGCAGCGCGCCGCGCGTCTGCGTCGTGGTCTTGCTCGGGCGGAACACCGTGTCGATCGGCAGCAGGTTCATGCCGCGCAGACTGCCGCCGCCCTCGGTATTATCCGGGTCGGAGACCGTGCGTCCCATCATCTGGTAGCCGCCGCAGATGCCGAAAACCGGCGTGCCTGCCGCGTGCGCCTTGAGAATCTGCGCCTCCATGCCGCTCCCGCGCAGCCACCGCAGGTCTGCCAGCGTGGACTTGGTGCCCGGCAGGATAATCAGGTCGGCTCCGGCAAGCTGCGCCGGTTTGTCCGCGTAGACAACGCCCACGCCGGATACACGAGAAAGTGCGGAAAAATCCGTGAAATTGGAAAGACGCGGCAGCTTTACCACCGCAATGTTCACCAGTGCGGGAGCAGCCTTTGCGTCCAGACGCTCGGACAGGCTGTCCTCATCGTCGATGTCAAAATGGCCGTACGGCACCACGCCGATGACCGGCTTGCCGGTCAACTCCTCGAGCTGCGTCAGACCCGGCCGCAGAATCTCCACATCACCGCGGAATTTGTTGATGATGAGACCGCGAATCCGCGCCTGCTCGTCCTCCTCGAGCAGCTTGACCGTGCCGTACAGCGACGCGAACACGCCGCCGCGGTCTATATCGCCGACCAGCAGAACGGGCGCATCCACCAGCTTCGCCAGACCCATATTGACAATATCATCCTGCTTGAGGTTGATCTCCGCCGGACTGCCCGCCCCCTCGATCACGATGATGTCATTCTCGGCGGCAAGGCTGTCAAATGCGTCCTTGATAATGGGCAAAAGCGCCTTTTTGTGCCCCCAATATTCGCGCGCGGTGCGGTTTCCCTGCGCTTCGCCCATGATGATGACCTGCGAGCCAACATCGCTTGTCGGCTTGAGCAAAATCGGGTTCATACGCACATCGGGTGCGATGCCCGCCGCCTCGGCCTGCACGACCTGCGCGCGGCCCATCTCCCTGCCGTCCGCCGTGATGAACGAGTTGAGCGCCATATTCTGTGACTTGAACGGCGCAACGCGGTAGCCGTCCTGCCGGAAAATCCGGCACAGGGCCGCGCAAAGCAGGCTTTTTCCGGCGTTTGAGCAGGTGCCCTGTATCATGATAATTTTTGCCATTTGCAAACCTCCCGCATAATGGAAAATCGAAAATGGAGAATGGAAAATGTCACTGCCCTTGCGCCCGCGGCGCTGTCAAATCCGCGCAAAGTGCGTACCTTCATTCTCCATTATCCATTTTCAATTATCAATTTGATTGCGTTTAGCAAGCACTTGCTTGCTTCTCTCGTTTTTACGGCAACGCGATAGTATCCCGCCGAAAGTCCACGATAATTATCGCAGTTTCGTATCATTATGCCGCATTCGGCGAGTTTCTCGTGCAGTCCGGTATCGTTTGAACGGAACAGCAGGAAGTTGGCCTCGCCCGGAAAGACTTTCAGTCCGTGGGCTGCAAGTCCGTCGGATAAAAACCTGCGTTCCTCGGCAATGCGTTTGGCGGTTTCGGAGGCCCAGTCCGGCTCGTTTGCCGCCGCGGCGGCGCACGCCTGCGCGATGACCGACACGTTCCACGGCTGTCCAGCATGGTATAATTTCTCAATCAGCGCCGCGTCCGCCGTCATGCACCAGCCGAAGCGCACACCGGGCACGGCGTACATTTTCGTGTACGCGCGCAGGATGATCAGGCCAGGATCGGATTCCAGCAGGTCTTTCAGTGTGTGCTGCGCGGCGTCCTCCAGAAAGTCATTGAAACACTCATCCACAACCGGTTTTACGCCGTTTTCTGTACATTTCCGGACGATTTCCCGCAGGAGCTCCGGTTGGGCGGTTCGCCCGGTCGGATTGTTCGGATTACAGAGATACACCGCATCCAAATCCGGTGAAATCTCGTCCAAAATACGTTCTGTGAGCGCAAAACCGTCCGTTTCCCGCAGATTATGCACCCGAATCTCCGCACCTGAGAGCGTACGCTCGTACTCCGCAAAGGTCGGTGCGGTGAGCAGCACCTTGCGCGGTTTCAGCACCGCCGCAAGACGGTCGAGCACATCCGCCGCACCGTTGCCGCAGTACAGAAAATCCGGATTGACGCCTTCTCTCGCACCAATCGCCTGCCGCGCCGCGCGGCAAAACGGGTCGGGATACTGCGTGCAGTTATCCACAGCCCTGTGCATGGCCGCGCGTACCGCGTCCGGTATGCCGAACGGATTGATGTTCGCGGACAGGTCGAGCGGCGCGAAGCCGTGGCGGTCGATGTAGGTTTGGATGTCGCCGCCGTGGACATAATTAAGCATTTTTTCATCCTTTCAAATGCGAGTTTTCTCTCCCGCATAGCATCCTAACTTTTTACGATCAGGCGGATTACACAGCACAGCACCAGCGCAAACACGCTTGCCGCCGTCATCAGATCGACCTCTGCGAGAATATCCGTGCGGTCTACACGGCGCATCGGATCACCGAAGGCGGCTTTTTTAACGATTTTGCCGAAGTAGCTGGCATCGCCGCCGAGCTGGATGTGCAGCGCGCCCGCGCACACAGACTCGGTCTGACCGGCGTTCGGACTTTTGTGCTTATTGCGGTCTCGGCGGTAAATCCGCAGCGCGTTTCGGTTATCGAGGTGCAGCATGCCAGCACCGGCGATCATACACAGTGCGGACAGTCTGGCAGGAATAAAGTTGAATAAATCGTCCATTTTTGCCGAAAATTTGCCGAAATACTCGTACTTTTCGTTATGATAGCCAACCATGGAATCCAGCGTGTTGACCGCCTTGTACAGCATGCCGAGCGGCGCTCCGCCGATGAGCATGAACACGAGCGGCGAGACCACACCGTCGGTCAGGTTCTCCGCCACGGTCTCGACAGCGGCCTTGATAACGCCCTCCTCGGACAGCTCTGCGGTGTCGCGGCCGACGTACCACGCGATGGCCTTGCGCCCCTCCTCGAGCGACTGCTTGACCGCGCCGTAGACATGATAACCGGCGTCCGCAAGGCTTTTTCGTGCGAAAATCATCCAGCAGAGCAGCGTTTCAGCGGCAAAACCGAGCCAGAAGTTCACATGATACAGCCAGCGCAAAAGGAAAAACGGCACGGCAAAGCTCACGCCGCAGGTGATGAGCCAGAGTAAAATTCCAGCGAATGTCAGTGACGCAGGCGTTGCGGGAAAGATGCGGCGCAGAACTTTTTCGGTTCCTGAGATGAGTTTTCCCACCGCACATACCGGATGCGGCAATTTTTTCGGGTCTCCGAGCAGCCAGTCGAGCGCGAAGCCGAGCAGCACAGCAAGGGTTATCGTCATGGTTGTTCTCCTTTGATGAATTGCGGCACGCCTGCAATCACGCGCACGACTGCGTCTGCTTTCTGTGCCAAAGCACAGCACAGACGACCAACTGCTTCACGCCAGTTTTCGTCCGCACGGTCGATGGGAACGATGCCGCAGCCGATCTCATCGCAGGTGATAACGTGTCCGCACAGCGTATCTGCGAGCGACAGCGGGTCTTTGTCTTCCTTCAGCATTTTTCGCACGATTTCGTGCAGATTTTCAATCCTCGGCAGGTCTGCATACAGGTTTTCTGCAACTTTTCGTTTCCCCTGATATGCCCCGCCAATGATGAGCACGGTCATAAAATCAGTCCTCCAATCGCTGCTGCCGCAAGCGTGATCAATTCCGACAGCGAGATGCAGAATCCTGCCAGGTCTCCGGTTACACCGCCGAACACGCGGCGGCTTATGTGCTCATGCACAGCATACCACGCAACGAGCACGATAACGAGCACTTTCGCCGCAGCAAGCGCGTGCGGTACGCGGTATATCCACAATCCGAGAAGCACCGCAAACAGAACAAATTCAGCAACTAACATGCGCGATACCGCGCGTTTATCGCTGTTTTCTGCAAATATGTGTGCAAGTCCGCTGTCTTTCGCGCACGGTGACGCAACCACCTTGCGGCCGCCCATTGCCCGTGCGAAAGCAAATCCTGTGCATGCCAGCGGAAGAAGCACAGGCCGGTCGTAAATCTGGGCAAAACACCCGACCTCGGCCAGCAGGAACGCCATCAGCCAGAGCGGCCCAAACGCGCCAACGTGCGGGTCCTTGAGGATGGCCAGCCGCTTTTCCCGGTCGCCGAACGAGCACAGCGCGTCGCAGGTGTCGCACAGGCCGTCCAGATGAATGCCTCCGGACACTGCCAGAGGAATCAGCGCTGCGATCACAGCGTAAAACACGCCTGCCGCGCCGAAATGCACGCAAAATGCGAACCAGAACCACTCTATCGCACCGATCAGCACACCGATGAGCGGCAGGAAGCCAAGTGCCCACCGCATGGTCTGTTTTTCCCAGTTCACCTGCGGAACAGGTATCGCAGAGTACATTGAGAACGCGACCAAAAGTCCACTGATTACACTTTTCACGGCTGTTTTCCCTCCTTTATCGGCAGTAAAATACCGCATACCGATTCATATACCGCGTCTGCTTTCCCAGTTAATTTCTGGTGCAGTTCTCCCAAAATCCGAATATACTGCATGGTCTCCGGCGGATACGGCACGCCGTCCGCAAAGATTTCGTTGGAAACGATAACCAGCGTTTCACAGTATTTTTGCAGATTATCCACGCCTGCAACAATGCTGTCGAACGCCGATCCTGCGCCTGCGCCTTCCGGCGCAAACAGCTCGTTTGCCAGCAGATTGCCCAAATCCTCGAGCAAAATTCCGTCGTATTGCCGAGAGAGCCTGAGATTCGCTAAATCAAGTGTTCTCTCTACCGTAGCGAATCCTTTTCCCGCGCGAAGCGCCCGATGCCGCGCAATCCGCGCCTCTGCGGACTTGCCGAACGGCTGCATGGTCGCCAGATATAATCGGCTCTGTGCTTTTTCACACAACAGCCGTTCCGCGTGCTCCGACTTGCCCGAAGCCGCTCCGCCGGTCACTAAAATCAGCATTTTCGCTACCCTTTCTGAATTAGACTTGCAATCCGCTCTGATTTTCGATACAATAACTTTATCCGAGTAAGTTGAGGTAAGGAAAAATGGAGCTGCATTACGATATCACCAAACAGGATTTTATTGATTTTAATTTGAATTATTACAACAATAATGCGATTGTTCAACGCAGTATTCGCACCATGAGAATCGCCACCGCGGCTATTGTCATTCTCGGCGGCAGTGCGCTCATGTACTGGCTGCATACGCTCACGCCGGTTTCCATCGCGGTTTACGTTGCGCTCGCTGCCGTCTGCTTCTGGGGCACACCGCGCTATATGCGTCATAAAATGATCAAAAATATCGAGAAAATTCTCAGAAACGCAAAGAACAAGCAGCTTTGCGGACCGAAAACGCTCACGCTGCGTGAAAGCGAATTCGAGCTGTCCGGCGAGAACGAAGATACCGTTTACCAGTATTCGGCTGTTCAGCGCACCGCAACCGATGACAAGCATTATTATATTTTTGTTGATGAATTCTCCGCGGTCATCGTGCCGTTCTCAGCGTTTGAAAACGATGCACAAAAGCAGGAGTTCTACAGCAAAATCACCGCAAATATCGCAGATGAAGCCCTGAAATGCTGAAAATCCGAACCGCAAGCACCGAGTTAACGCTCGGTGCTTTTTGCTGCACGCAGTATTCCTGTAAAGAATGCAGGCAGATCGCATTTATCGGCGTTACACACAATATTTCTATAAAAATTTGTGCTATCTATCAGACAAACAACTACTTTTGCGGCTGATATGCCTCCATTCCAATGTCCGCGAAGCTCACCATTTCCCGATATGGCGCCAGTGCCAGATCCAAAAGCGCCACGCCGGCCGCCGCGCCTGTCCCCTCCCCGAGGTGCATGCCCGCCGTCAGGAACGGCCGCTTGCCGAGTGCATCGAGCAGCAAAATGCTCGCCGGTTCATCCGATCTGTGCGCTGCAACCATAAAATGCACAGACAGCGGACACAATCGCACGGCGAGAAGCGCCGCCGCGCACGAAATCACGCCGTCCAGCACGACCGGAATGCGCTGCGCCGCCGCACCCAGATACAGACCGCACAAACCCGCGATATCCAAACCGCCGACCTTGTGCAGCACGTCGATCGAGTCATTCGAGTCGGGTTTGTGAAGCGCCAGCGCCGCCTCGATTACCGCGATTTTTCGCTCCAGACCGGCCGTTGACAGACCCGCTCCGCGTCCTGTGACCGCCGCAGGCTCCGCGCCGGTGAGCGCCGCCGTGACTGCCGCACTTGTAGTCGTGTTTCCTATGCCCATTTCGCCGCCAATTAGCATCGAATATCCCTTTTCGGCACATATTTCTGCCATTTTAATACCGATTTCGACCGCTTCGAGCGCCTCTTTCCGCGTCATGGCAGGCTCATGCGCAAGGTTTGCAGTTCCGCGCCGAACGGGAAATTGCAGCACTTTTTCGCTCTTTATCGGCTGCGCAACACCAATATCAACCGGAAATACGTCCATTCCGAGCTGTTTTGCCATTAGACACACGGTAGACTCACCGCGGCCCATATTTTCCACGACCGTGGCTGTCACTTCCTGCCCGCACTGCGTCACGCCCTCGGCGACCACGCCGTTGTCCGCGCAGAAAACAACCGCCGCGCGTCTGGAAATATCCGGCACCGGCTGACCGAGAATACCCGCAAGCTGCACAATCGCATCCTGCAGAAGACCCAGTCCACCGAGCGGCATGGCAATATTTGCAAAACGTTTTCGCGCCGCCGTCATGCTTTTCTCATCCAGCGGCCGGATGGCAGAAATAGTCTGTTCAAGTGTCATTTTCCGCTCCTTTCTGCGCATTTCCGGACAAAATTCGCTGCAATTTCAGTTTTCGCACGGAAATACAAATGCGGAAATCCTGCATAGAGCGTGTCCGACGCAAAGCCGCAGTCCCACGCGCGCCCGTTTGGCTTGACCGCGCGAAAATCTGTGCCATTATCCACAGCCTGTGTATAATGGAACTCGTGCACAGGAAATTGTCCACCGGCTTCGCACAGCAGGTTATCACTGTTTGCCGTGAGCGTGACATAGCCGAACGGCTGCAGCCTGCGCGTCATGTGCGCCGAAGTCGGCAGCACGCCTGCCATTGCCGCGCCGTCGAGCGACTGCAGCAGATAAAGAAATCCGCCGCATTCTGCAACTGTCGGCAAACCGTTTAGAATCGCTGTTTTGATAGAATCTCGCATGATTTCATTCTCTGAAAGCTGTTTTTCGTACAATTCCGGATATCCGCCGCCAAGGTACAGACCGTCGATATTCTCCGGCAGCCGCTCGTCTGTGAGCGGCGAAAACGGCACAAGCTCTGCCCCCAGTTCACGCAGCACATCGAAGTTATCCTCGTAATAGAAGCAGAATGCGCGGTCCTTGGCTACCGCGACCCGCACCGGAAAATCGGTCGCATGTGCGAGCGGCATGTGCGTATCGGTCAGCGGTTTCGCCGTCTGTGCTAATGCACACAACGCGTGGAGGTCAATGCCTTCCTCTGCCGCATCCGCGAGCCGATCAATTTTCTCACGCAGGTCGGACAGCTCATCCGCCGTCACCAAACCAAGATGGCGGTCAGGTATTTCGGCCTCCGGAACCGGCGGCAAAAAGCCGAGCACAGGCAGCCCCGCTTTTTCTGCAATTTGTTTGTAAAACGAGTACATTCCCGCCGAAACGCCGTTTAAAATCACTCCTGCGAGCGTATTTTCCGAAAATGTGCGGAACCCGTGAATCTGTGCCGCAAGCGACAGCGACTGACCCTTAGGGCGCACGATCAGCACCGCAGGCGTGCCGGTTGCGCGGGCCAGATGTGCCGCCGAAGCCGTATCCGTTGTACCGGAAACGCCGTCGTAAAAGCCCATGACGCCCTCGATCACGCCGAAACCGTCCGGCCGGATATGCCGCGCAAGCTGACTGCAAATACCGGCCTCGTCCTCGAAAAAAAGGTCTAAATTGCGGCTCGGAACGCCCAAAACCGCCGTGTGGAACATCGGATCAATGTAGTCCGGACCGCACTTGAACGCGCTGAGTGTTACGCCGCGGCGCTGCAGCGCCCGCAGAATCGCGGTCGTGACCGTCGTCTTGCCGCAGCCGCTGCCGGTGCCCGCAAGCAGCAGTCTTGGTGCATTATTTTGTGTCATTTGCGGCCCTCCCGGACAGAATAAACACCGGATTGTTCGCAGTCAGCATGGTGTACGCGCCGACCGGCTTGCCGCGCGTGGCTGCCAGCTGTGTGATCTCGATATCAGAAAACCCCAATTCTTTCAAGGCCGTCTGCGCCGCAAACAAGGTCTCGAGCGCAATCGCGTTCACGACCACGCGGACTTCCGGATTTTTCTCCCTGGCAAGTGCCAGAATCTCCCGCATTCTGCCGCCGCTCCCGCCGACGAACACGCAGTCCGGTGCCGGAAGGTTGTCCAGTGCCTCCGGCGCAAGTCCTTCAATGATTTTCACATTGTATCCGCCGAGTTTTATGCGGTTTTCGCGCAAGAGCGCGACCGCTTCCGGCTTTCGCTCGACGGCATAAACCGTGCCGTCGCCGGCCTTGCGCGCCAGCTCGAGCGTGACCGCACCGGTGCCCGCACCCACGTCCCAAACCGTGTCGGTCGGTCGGACAGTCAGGCGGTTCACCGACACCCACCGGACCTCTTCCTTGGTCATCGGCACCTTTCCGCGCGTGAGCATTTCATCTCGAATCGGTTCGTTTTTGTTCGCCGCATGCAGGTTTTCGAGCAGCAGAACCGCTAAATCCGAGCACGAAAGCTGCGCGATCTCCGCAGCTGTGCCGTGCACAATCCGCTCATTTTCCGCGCCGAGATTTTCCCCGAGATGAACGGGCAGCGCGCCCAATCCCGCGTCCATAAGGCTGCTGCAAACCGTCTGCGCGTTGTTTTCACCGCCGGTCAGCGCAAATGTTGCCGTATGGTAACTTACGGCACCGCCGGGGATGCCGCTCATCGCGACCGAGCTGAACACGGCGACAAGCAGAATTT
>OGYY01003226.1_pt1 | contig 10661 bp, 9 predicted proteins | sample 1576671 | NCBI WGS metagenome assembly OGYY01 (sample SAMEA3541593, study PRJEB24748) | human gut metagenome | biome: human gut; feature: human-associated habitat; material: faeces | place: China | collected 2012 | reverse complement strand
CTGGTCATCGCTGATGCACTCATTGGCGACATCGTAGGCATAGAGATTCAGTTCTGGATATTGTGTCTGGATTGCCTCAAACATATTTTTAATGTAGGTTTCCATTCGTTGATCCATAACGGCAGAAGAAACCCAATTGCCATTTGCATCAAAATTTTCTTTGAAGAACCAGACAGGCGTTTGACTGTGCCAAACTAAAGTATGTCCACGCATGGCAAGATGATTGTTTACGCAGAAATCCATGATACTGGCAGCGTTTTTCAGAGAAACGCCGATATTCGTACCATTGCACTGTGACTGCACCAATGTTGCATCGGGCTTTGTTTCGTTTTCACATTCCACACTATTATAATCTTTGAGGAAGCTGGCAGTGATGGTGGAATTTTTCACCGTTCCGCCATTCAGAATATTACCGACCCGAAAATAGTTGGCAAATTCGTCTTTTAACCCCTTTTCCGCAGAAGCAGCAGAAACGGTATTGCTGGATTTTTTTGCGGTTACCGTCACATCATCGAAATAAAAATCATGGGTGCTGTCTGTGGTAATGGTAAGCCGAAATTCGCCACTGTTTTTCGGTGCTCGATAGGAAGCTTGCAGTTCTGTCCATGTTCCAGCAGCGACTTGTTTTGTAACCAGTTCGGTTTCTGTTTCTTGACTGGTGTCTAAATCTGCACAGGCAAGGGTCACATGAAACTGTTCTGCAGTTTCGCTGTAAACCCAAATGCGATAAGTATTGGTTTCTCCGCCGGAAAGATACAGTCCCTTTTCAGAGCTGACACCATCGCTTGCACAGGTTCGTCCGGAAACTTCCATGCCACGAGAATCCTTGTGTCCAATGCCTGCTTTTGCTGTCATAGATACGGCATCTGCATTGGCATACCATCCGTCATAGTTGGTTTCAAAGTCGTTGTGCACCAACTCCACTGCGGATACGGGTGCTAAAAACGATGGCAGATAGGATAACATGCCCATGCTGCAAACAACAGCGGTTAAGCTGGCTGCAAGTTTTCGTGTATTCATATAAAAATATCCTCCTTTTGTTATGTGTAATTTGCACTTTTTTCAAACTACCTCTATTTTAACAAAAGAAAAAGCCTTTGTATAGCATATTTGTTCTGAAAATGGTATATTTGTAAACCAAATTTAGAGGAGTTTTTCTTCTTCATCCAGGTTTGCCAGTTTTCTATATGCTCTTGGTGTTTTTCCAGTGACCTTTTTAAATACCTTGATAAAATGACTTTGCGTCGAAAAACCAAGATAGCTGCTGATGTCAATAAAACTTCTATCGGTATATCGAATGAGTTCTTTCGCCTCGTTGATTTTCAATTCAGAGATATAGTCGGATAAATTCATACCAGTGATTTTTTTAAATTCTGTTGTCACATATCCACGGCTTTTTGAGAGATATTCTGCGATTTCGGATACAGTAATCCGTTCTGTTAGATTTTCCTTGATGTAATTCGTGATGTTTTTTACCAGCTGAGAATGATTTGGATTTCTTTTGTGGAGTGCTTGAACCCGTTCTGCCAAATCTAATATCATATGATACTGCAAATTTTTGATTCTTTCCACATCCTCTAAAGATTCGCATTTCAGAATATAGAGTTCCTCCAACTCTGCAATTTCCGTGGAATTCACGCCGGCTTCCATTGCTGCAAAGCAACAAATCGCAAGCAGTCGGATAAAAAAGTTTTTGGTATGTCTTAAAAGATGCGGGGCAAAGTTTCTTGGATTGGCAGAAGGCACTTGATTTGCACCTTGCTTTAATCCTTCTACATCTCCTGCCTTGATTTTTCTTACAATCCCTTGGTCAATCACATAGGAACGAGAACGGGTTAAAAAGGCATCTTTTTTCTCAAAGGAAGTATGTTCCTTAAAGTCTGTGGTAATCCCGATTTGTTGTTCTTTTTTGATTCGGACATCTGAAATTTCCATCATGGTTTTATTGATGCAGAAATTCAAAAAAATCAAAGATTGTAGTAAGGTGTCTGGATGCATAATGCAAATGGATTGCATTTGTGCAATCAAAAATTCTGTGTTTTGATAATTTAGCTTAAATGCAATGTGCCGAAGCTCCTGCTGTGTTTTTTCCAATTCACTGACAGGGCCAACAATGATTTTTCGGTTGCTGCTTGTAATAAAGCCATAACAAAAGTGATTGGAATCTAAACAATATCCAATTTCCCGGTTGTCATTCATGATTTTTGGAAGAACCAATTGCACAGGGTCTTCGGTATCAATAAATGGAATCTTTTGAAAAATCAATTGCTTGTTTTCATATAGCCGAACAGGAATTGCAAACAAGCTATAATATTGTAACAGCAAATAAATATGGGAATCTTGTTTCATCCGTGTCATCTCCAAGCAGTGTTTTTGTAGTTCTTTTATTATAGCATGATACACAGAGATTTTCAACAATTTGTGTAAATCTTTCATGGCTTTCGTTTCAATCAGCAGCTATTGTCAGAAAACTTTAGTTAGTATCGTTTTTTACAATACAAATCCGAACAGCTGTGATAGAATAGAAACATCAAAAGAAAACAGAACAGAAAGAACAGTCAAAGGCGTCTGGAATGAAAATTTCAGACGCCTTTTTTGTTTTGGCAGAAAGGAAGGATCCATCATGGACGTTCGAATGCAGGAACACCCGATTTTAGGAGCAATGGGGCTCTCAAAAAAGGTGAAATTTCAGGGAACTCTTTTGCGGCATTTTTCCAATCCGTCCGAACTTGCGAACCGAGCAGCAATGCGATTTGGAACGCATATCTCTCTCATTTAGCAGCTGCTATCCGGAATGTCAACACGGTCATAGACAGCGATGTGATTCTGAGCGGATTTCTTGTGCCATATTTCACAGAAGCAGATTTGAAATTCCTGAAACAAAAAATCACAGCGTTGCCATTTTTTGCGGAACGAGATATCAAGATTCAATTGGGCAAACATGATGAGTTTGCACCGGCAATCGGTGCTGCATTGCCGTTTGTAAAAAGAACCATCGAGGAAATTTAAGCAGATAAAATATAACAAAAGCCGTTTTGTTACACCATGTAACAAAACGGCTTTTTCTGATGATTTCATTTCCAGTAATTTTCGCCGCATAAAAATGAGGTCGATGCCATTCAATCTTTGATTTCCATCAAAATCTCCAGCTTGTCCATCGGTAATCGTGCCCGCACCAATCAGCCATTTCTGCAACGTGATTCCATCTGTCTTATAAATTTTGCTATACAATTATATACAAGGTATATGCTTTTCCATCAATGATATCCGATAATCCGTATACCACGCTGCTAATCACAGCTTCTCCTTGATTGGCATAGACTTCGATTAGGTTGGCATCTACATAGATTTCCAATTCACAGCCATCTCTGAGTACTGGCGTTTCCGCAATTAGTCGGTAATTGCCATCTTTCACAAATACGGTAGAGCGGTCTGTGAAAAGTTTGTCTTGTTTCCGCCAAATTTGATATCCGCCAATGTTGATGTAGTCACCATTTTCCAGTGTCGTTTTTACCAGATAGCCAGACTTGCCAGCTTGCTCCGGAGAGGAAATCTCTTTCACAAATGCGTTTTGGATATGCGGATGGGGCTGAAAATAAATCTGTTGATTCTTCACAGAAATCACTCTTGGAATACACATCATGCCGTTCCACTTCCCGTCTACTGCCTGTGGCATTCTCATCCATGCAATGACAATACGGTTTCCGTCTTCATCCGTTGTACTCTGCGGGGCATAGAGATCCAATCCGTAGTCCAAAAACTGATAGTCCTCTGCAAGCTGCATCGTTCCAGTCGATTCATCGAATGCGGAAAACATACAAATCGCTGCGGAATCATATGCTTTTCCATCATTCAGCAACGCCATCGGGGAGAACACCATAATGCCCTTGCCATCCATCTCGAAATAGTCTGGACACTCCCACATCCAGCCAAAGTTGTTCTTTTCCACGTGACTGAGATATGTCCAATTCTGCAAATCACTGCTCTTATAAATCAGCAGTCTGCCCTTGTGGTCAACGGAGCTTCCCAGAACCAGATACCATGCATCTTTTCCACGCCATACCTTTGGGTCACGGGTGTTGGTTTTACTGCCAATCTGTTTTTCTGTAATGGGTGGAATGACCGTCTTTTTTCTTTTGACATTATCGAACGTCATACCGTCATCGGAAGAAATCATCAGTTGTGCAGCAAGAAACTGGTCGTTTTGGCACTGATTAATGTCTTCTGGATTTTCCTCCAAATAATTGACACCCGTATAAAATAAGTAGAGTGTCCTATCCTGTTCCACAGCACTTCCGGAAAAGCAACCGCTGCGGTCATCTATTTTGGTCGGATACAGGGCAATGCCTTTTTTCTCCCAGTTTATCAAATCTTTGCTGACGGCGTGTCCCCAGTGCATTCTGCCCCATTGTGGAGCATAGGGAAAACATTGATAAAACAAGTGATATTGTCCCTTGTACCAGATAAATCCATTTGGGTCATTGATCCAGCAATTTGGAGCTTTAAAATGAATGTTCTGCATCATAATCATATCCTCCTATTAGAAAAGGCTTTCTTCGGTTTGTGTATCAAAGAAGTGCATTCTGGACGGAACAAAGGTAAAATCAATGGTATCGCCAGGTTTGCTGATTTCATACTTAGACACTCTTGCAACGGAACCAGTGCCACCAAAGTTAAAGTACAGATTATTCTCATTTCCCATAACTTCTACACTGTCCACAGTTGCAGACATGATATTGTTCTTGTATAGATCCAGATTTTGCGGATCCAGCTTGATGTCCTCACCACGAATGCCGAGAATGAATGCACCCTGTCTGCCGTTCAGTTTCGATACCACAGATTCCGGCAAGTGCATCTTATTCCCATCGGAGAAAGTCATGGTCGTTCCAGTCACTTTTACTGCATAGAAATTCATCTGCGGCGAACCGATAAACCCAGCCACAAACTTGTTTGCCGGATGTTCATACAAGTCCATTGGCTTGCCCACCTGCTGAATCACACCATCTTTCATAATAACAATGCGGTCTGCCATCGTCATTGCTTCCACCTGATCATGTGTCACATAAATCGTAGTGCTGCCCAGCTGACGGTGCAACTTGCTGATTTCGCTTCTCATGCTGACTCTCAATTTCGCATCCAAGTTGGAAAGCGGTTCATCCATCAGAAACAGTTTCTGATTTTTGACAATTGCACGCCCCAGTGCGACTCTCTGCCGCTGTCCGCCGGAAAGATTCTTTGGCTTCCGGTAACGATATTCCGAAAGTCCCAGAATCTCGATTGCCCAGTCCACTTTTTTCTTGATTTCGTCTGCTGGAACTTTCATATTTTTCAAGCCATAGGAAATATTCTTTTCCACGGTCATGTGCGGATAGAGTGCATAATTCTGGAACACCATAGAAATTCCACGATCTCTCGGCAAAACGGTATTCATGCGTTTTCCGTCAATGTAGAAGTCGCCGCTGGTGATTTCTTCAAATCCGGCAATCATACGAAGTGTGGTCGATTTTCCGCAGCCGGAAGGGCCAACAAAGGCAATGAATTCGCCCTCTTCGATGGAAAGGTTGAAATCGGTTACGGAATTTTTCTCTGCACCTGCATATTTCTTGCAGATGTTTTTCATTTCAATAAAGCTCATAAGTTAACCCTCCTTGGAACCTGTGGAAACAACACCCTCTACAATCTGCTTGGAGAAAAGGGCATAGATGATAATAACCGGAATCGTAATCAAGGTGATGACAGCAAGTGTCTGCCCCATCGTGGTATTGTCATTGGATGTGATGGAATTTAAACCAATCTGAGCCGTCAAAAGATCGCTGGATGTGAACACCAGAGATGGCCAGAGGTAGTCATTCCATACATTTAGAAATGTGAAAACGCTGACCGTTGCAACAACTGTTTTGGACATTGGCAACACCATTGTAAAGAAATATTTGACCGGATTGCAGTGATCCAACTGTGCAGCCTCCCAGACATCATCGGGCAGACTGACAAAAACTTGTCGGAACAGGAAAATATTAAACGGGTTGACAATCATCGGGAGGACATAGCCAAAAACAGTATTCAGCAGTCCCATTTTGGAAACAAACATAAAGTTGATGGTGATAATGGTTTCTGTTGGAATAATCATCAGCATCATGATAATTGCCAGCCATCTGTCACGAAATGGGAACTTGATTTTTGCAAGAGCGTATCCTGCTAATCCATTGACAATGACACCTGCAACAATCAAAATGGCAGCATAGAATAGGGTATTCAACATATAGCGGAGAAAGCTGGTATTGAATAAGATTTCCTTGTAGTTATCGAAAAACCCTTTTCCCGGAGCAGGTGGAACGAATGCACGAACAGAGTTCATATCTGCGGTAATGGCTGCATCCTGTTTGAATGAGTTTGCAATCATCCAAATAACTGGAAACAGGAAAAACAGGGATAACACCAACATGACGGCAACAAAAATACCGTTAATGATTCTTTGCTTTTTTGTTTTCATGTTTTTCCTCCTTATCCTTTGTCAGAAGTGTTTGAATGATGGTAAGAATGACAACAAATACGGTGAAGACAATTGCCATTGCCGAAGCAAGACCAATTTCCCAGTTTACTGTGCCGGTTTCGTAAATATCATAGACAATCGTATAGGTTGAGTGAGAAGGTCCGCCGCCAGTCATTACCATTGGCTGTACAATCATACGGAATGCCCCGATGGTCACCGTGATAAAGACAAATACACAAAGCGGTTTCAGTTCCGGCAGTGTGATATTCTTAAATTTGCTCCAAGCACTGGCATGATCCATTTCCGCAGCTTCATAGAGTGCCGGATTGATTGCCTGCAAGCCACCCAGAAAAATAATCATCTGATAGCCAACACCTTGCCAGACACTCATCAGTGCAATGGAAGGGAGTGCCTGATTGGCTCCGTAAATAAACGGCTGTGCATCAATGCCAAAGTTGGAGAGAATGGTGTTTAGAATGCCTTCTGGGCTATAAATTTGCATCCAGAGGTTTGAAACGACCGCCAAGGACATGACCACTGGGATGAAAAATGCAACCTTGAAGTATTTCTTACAAACTGTGACCTTGTTGATGAGCAATGCCAATCCCAATGCTCCCAGTGTTTGCAGGGGAACAATGATCAGCACGAATTTGATGGTGTTTCCAAAAGCGGTAGTAAACAGATCGTCTTTGAAGATGTTTTTGAAGTTTTCCAGTCCTATGAAGTGTGTTAGCTTTGGATTCAATGCAAAATAATCGGTAAAGCTGTAAATCAGAGTGAGTATCATCGGAATGAACAGGAACACCGTCATCAGAACCAGTGCGGGTCCAAAAAAAGACATCCCGAGAATGGAATTTGATTTCTTTTTCATGTTATCTTGTGTAACGCTCAAGCTTTGCGTTAATCCTTTCTACAGATTGATCCATTTCTGTTTGCACATCTTTGCCGCTCAATCCAACATCCTCTAAAACTTGCTGGAACGATGTGCTGACCTGCGGATAAACAGGGGTTTTTGGTCTAGGATGACCATAATCTCTCAGCTGTTCGTAAAGTGCCTTATAATTTTCATCCTTTTCAAAAGTGGTAATTTGGTCATATGCTGCATAAGTGGAAGGCATACTTTTTGTATTCTCATAGAGAAGAACGCCGCTGTCCACGCCACTCATCCATTTTACCAATTCTGTGGCTGCTTCAATGTGTTCGGTTTTTGTGGTAGCCGCATATGCCCACGAACCAGTTGGAGTATATCTGCCTCCGTCCCAGTTGTCGCTGACAATATACGGTGCAACACCAAGGTCAATATCGCTGTAGCTTTGATAGATGGTATTGACTTCCCAAGCACCATCAAATTTGAACGCTGCACGTCCGCTTTCAAATAGATTTTCGATCGGGGTTGCAGACATATATTTGTTTTCCACCAGTCCTCGGAAATACTGGAATACAGCTGCGTTTTTGTCCGAGTTGAAATATCCGTCTGCGGTCAGTCCGTCCTCGCTGATAAGGTCACCGCCGTTTGACCAGATGAATGGAGCATAATAATAAATGCTGGCTTCCCCGACCGGAAAGGTCATGTCCAAGGGATACCCATTTTTGCTGTCCATGATTGGTTTCAGCTGTTCCAAAATATCCAAAAATTCTGAGAACGTCCAAGGATGATCCTTGTCTGGCACTGCAATGCCAGCTTCTTTTAAGATTGCCTTGTTATAATAAAGACCTACGCTGGATTCCATTGCACCTAATGCATATAGTTTGCCATCTATCGTTCCCTGATCCAGAATCGAATCCAGATAAGCTGATTTTTCTTCCTCGCTCAGTTCAGCAAGCGGCTGAATGATGCCGTTTGCTGCATAAGCAGAGATATTTGGCCCGTCTACAGTGATGACATCGGGGAGATCTCCCGACATAACTGAGGCGTTGATTTTATCCGAATAACCGCCGCCACTGTCATTTCTCGGAATAAATTCAATATCTGCGAAATATTTACCGAAAAACAGTTTTATGATTTTTGTAGTGTTTCCAGTCTTTTCGAATCCAGAATTGTGATTTTGCCGCGGTGCCGTCATACTTTTCATTGAAATGTTCCACCGATTCTTTATAGGCTTCTCCCTCTGGTGTGTCCTCAATGGTATGTACCCACATACTGATGTACTGCTCTCCCTCATCATAGCCCTGCACATCGCCAGGTTTCACAGTTTTACTGCATCCTGTCAATGAAACTGTGCTTGTCAGTATGGAAAGAGCTGTCAAAAAGATTGGTAGCTTTTTCATTCCTGTTTTCCTCCGTTCCTTGTTAAGTAACCGGTTACTTTACTAATTACATCATACCATGGGAGCAGGGAATTGTCAAGCATTTTCCCGATTTTTGTAGCAATTTCTAAAAATAATGAAAATATTTTGTGCAATTCTACAAAACCAGTTACTTTACTAATTCTTTTGTTGATTCCAGAATGGTTCTGTGTTATAATGAAGATAAAAATAGGAGGCAGAAAAATGGCGAAAAAAAATGTGACATTTGCAGATATTGCAGCATATACCGGATTTTCAAAAACAACGATTTCCAGATATTTTAATAATCCGGATTCTATCACGGTGGAAAATCAAGAGAAGATTGCCAATGCCTTGGAAATATTAAATTACAAGGAAAATAAACTGGCAAGAGTGATGGCAAACGGAAAAACAGAGATGGTCGGGGTAATCATCCCGAATTTATATATGCATTATTATTCGGATATGCTGGATCATATCATATCTACTTATGAAAAGTATGGCTATAAGTTCATCGTATTTGCCGGAAACGAAGATGCAGAGGTCGAACGGCAGTACATTCAGGAACTTCTTGCTTACAAAACAGAGGGATTGATTATCTTGAGCCATACGCTTTCTTCTAAAGAATTGTCAGAATACCATATTCCCATTGTAACGATTGAACGGGAAGACGAATATGTGTGCAGTGTCAACACAGATAACTACATGGGAGGCATGCAGGCAGCAACCATTCTCGCCAAAAGCGGTTGCGACATTCTGATTCATGCCAATGCAGATTTTCCAAGCAACATTCCAGCTTATGGCAGAATCCAAGGATTTCAGGATTTCTGTAAGGCAAATGGATTTGAACATCGCATCCTAATTCGGGATTTTGGTGACAGCTTTGAGGAAAACAATGTTGAAATTGCAAAGCTGTTGCAGGAAATCGAAGAAGCATATTCAGAGAAAAAAGTGGGAATTTTTATGCCCAACGACACGCATGCCAACATTTTACTGAACTGTATGATTCGGAAATATGGGATGTTGCCGGAACGATATAAAATTGTTGGTTTCGACAACTCTCCTGTTTCTAGAGAGGCGGTCATTCCAATCACTACAGTTGGTCAGCAGATAGATAAAATTGCACAAGAGGCAGTAGAACTGCTTTCACAGCAAATTAACGAACGAAAGAAACGCAGACCAAAGCCGCTTTCCGCACCCATTCACAAAGTGTTTACTCCCGTTCTGATTCGCAGAGAAACGACAAAGTAAAAAAATACTGTCCTCTTTAAAAGGGCAGTATTTTTTGCAGTTTCGTAAAATTTTATCTGTTTTTCAACATTTTCGATTAACAAATGGGCTGTATTATGCTATATACAATATGTCTCATTTGGAAGACCACCATTCAGGTCATATGCAAACTTGTCAATATTTAACGCATTTAATTTTTTTCTTAACTCTCTTTTTGTCATCTCAATACCTCAAGTTTAAGATTTGAACTTTTTAGAGCCTGTTGACATTAAAGAACAGTACGCAAAAATCGAAAAGTATTTTCCGATTCAGCGAGGGAACGTAAAGATTGACAACTACGCTTTTATCAATGCCATCTTATAGATTGCCGAAAACGGGTGCAAATGGAACAGTGTTTATCAAAAGTTTAAAAGATGGTGTGAAAATGATGTGATACAGCGTGTGTTTCATGCTCTGCAACAGGAAAAGATTATTGCAATCAAAGTGGAGGTTCTGGCATTAGACAGCACCTCCTGCAAACTGCACCCCGATGCACATGGGGTTTTGAAAAATGCGGAAAGCAATCCATATAATCTGCTCACTTTTTAATCTCTCTGGAAAATATCTCTCGTGTAAACCGCCGTGCATGATATGCCCAGTGTCTTCCATCACACGATTGATCGCCTTGAAAAACACT
>OGYY01003225.1_pt1 | contig 10663 bp, 7 predicted proteins | sample 1576671 | NCBI WGS metagenome assembly OGYY01 (sample SAMEA3541593, study PRJEB24748) | human gut metagenome | biome: human gut; feature: human-associated habitat; material: faeces | place: China | collected 2012 | reverse complement strand
TGTAATAATAATTTTTTTAAATAATACTTGCAAAATACCCTCATAGGGTATATAATCCTACTTATCTGATAGAGAATAAAATTTACAGAAAGGAAAATGCTATGGGAGAGTGTTGTAATAATAAAGAAGATATTTCTTTATCTTGTCACTGTGGAGCGAATGATAGTTTTAAAAGCAATTCTTCTCAACTGAAGTGCCAAAATTGCAGTGTAAAGAAGAAAGTTCGCTCAGAAAAAGAATTTAAAGCATTACTTAATCGTTTAAGCCGTATTGAAGGACAGGTTCGAGGGGTTCGTTCTATGTTAGAGAATGATGCGTACTGTATTGATATTCTTACACAGGTATCTGCAATTAATGCAGCATTGAATAGCTTTAATAAAGTATTGATTGCAAATCATATCCGTACCTGTGTAAAAGAAAATATTCAGGCGGGAAATGATGAGGTTGTGGAAGAATTAGTATCCACATTACAGAAGCTTATGAAGTAACAATTTTCAGTAATTTAATCATTCAGAAGAAAGTATCTTTTTTTAGGTATATCGGATGTGAGATGATTCCCACCTCGCATGACGCGCATCTCGCAGCAAGAATACCGGGGCATTCTTGAATTCATGATATAAAGATACATTTTAAAAACATAATAATAAATTTGACAGGAGGATAAAAACAGATGGAGCAGTATAACGTAACCGGAATGACTTGTGCCGCATGTCAGGCGCGTGTAGAGAAAGTGGTCTCTAAAGTTCCTGGTGTTACAAGTGTTTCGGTGAGTCTTTTAACGAATTCTATGGGAGTAGAGGGAACAGCTCTTTCAACAGATATTGTTGCTGCAGTAGAAAAGGCCGGTTACCATGCTTCTGTAAAAGGAGCCGAGAAAGAGAATAGTCAGGGAGCGGAAGCTCTGGCAGATACAGAAACACCAAAGCTATTAAAGAGATTAATTATTTCTCTTATCTTTTTAATGCCACTTATGTACCTTTCCATGGGACATATGATGTGGAACTGGCCATTGCCGGGATTTTTAAATAATAATCATGTAGGCATGGGGCTTGCACAGCTTTTATTTACCGTAATTATTATGGTAATCAATCAGCGTTTCTTTATCAGTGGATTTACAAGCCTTATTCACAGGGCACCAAATATGGATACCCTGGTTGCGATGGGGGCAACGGCAGCATTTAGCTATAGTACGTATGCCTTGTTCGCAATGACGGCAGCACAGACTGCAGGTAATAATAAGCTTGTTATGAGCTATATGCATGAATTCTATTTTGAATCTGCTGCCATGATTCTTACACTGATTACTCTTGGTAAAACATTAGAGGCATATTCAAAAGGAAAGACAACAGATGCATTAAAAAGTCTTATGAATCTTGCTCCGAAGATGGCTACCGTTGTTCGTAATGGTCAGGAACAGATCATTTCCGCAGAACAAGTGAAAAAGGGCGATATTTTTCTTGTAAAACCGGGCGAGAGTATACCGGTAGATGGTATTGTTCTTGAAGGAAACAGTGCAATTGATGAGGCAGCTCTTACTGGAGAGAGTATTCCAGTAGATAAGGCAGAAGGAGACAATGTTTCTGCAGCAACAATTAACCAATCTGGATTTTTAAAATGTGAGGCTACAAGAGTAGGAGAGGATACAACCCTTTCCCAGATTATTAAGATGGTAAGTGATGCAGCAGCAACAAAAGCGCCTATCGCCAAGATTGCTGATAAAGTGTCTGGTATTTTTGTACCGGCAGTTATTACGATTGCGGTTATCACGATTATTGGCTGGCTTCTTGCCGGACAGACAGTTGGATTTGCCCTTGCAAGAGGTATTTCTGTTCTTGTGATCAGTTGTCCCTGTGCGTTAGGTCTTGCGACACCAGTAGCGATTATGGTTGGTAATGGCGTTGGTGCAAAGAATGGTATTTTATTTAAGACGGCGGTATCTTTAGAAGAAGCAGGCAAAGTCGATATTGTTGCCTTAGATAAGACCGGAACGATTACAACTGGCCAACCGAAAGTAACGGATATTTTTCCGGCAGATGGCATCAGTGAAAAAGAACTTTTAGAAGCAGCTTTTGCTCTTGAAAAGAAGAGTGAGCATCCGTTAGCAAAGGCAATTGTAGAATATGGCAATGAGAAAAAATTCACCGTTCCTGTTGTAGAAGATTTTCAGGCTGTTCCTGGTAATGGACTTACTGGAACATTAAATAATAAAACACTTATAGGCGGTAACTTACTTTTTATAGAAAAGAGTTTATCTATCTCTGAAAAAATAAAACATGGCGCAGAACAATTAGCGTCTGCTGGAAAAACTCCTCTTTTCTTTGCAAAAGAGAATCGTCTTCTCGGAATGATTGCCGTAGCTGACGTAATTAAAGAAGATAGCCCACAGGCAATTAAAGAACTGAAAGCAATGGGAATCCACGTTGTAATGCTCACCGGAGATAATGAACGTACCGCAAAAGCAATAGGAGAACAGGCAGGTGTAGATAATGTAATCGCAGGCGTTCTTCCAGATGGAAAGGAAAGCGTTATTCGTGCATTAGGCGAAAAAGGAAAAGTTGCTATGGTTGGGGACGGAATCAATGATGCGCCAGCATTAACTCGTGCCGATGTAGGTATTGCAATCGGAGCAGGTACCGATGTTGCAATGGATGCGGCCGATATTGTATTAATGAAGAGTAAACTTGCCGATGTTCCAGCTGCAATCCGCTTAAGCCGGGGTGTATTAAGAAATATTCATGAAAACTTATTCTGGGCATTTTTCTATAACACAATTGGAATTCCTCTGGCAGCTGGTCTGTTAATCCCAGTATTAGGATGGAAATTAAATCCAATGTTTGGAGCGGCAGCAATGAGTTTATCCAGTTTCTGTGTTGTTACAAACGCATTACGTTTAAACCTGTTAAATATTCGAAGTACAAAAAAAGATAAAAAGAAGCAAAAAGCGATAGATGTTAGTTTAATTAACATAAATAATAATGAAAAGAAAGAGGTAAATGAAATGACAAAGACAATGAATATCAAAGGAATGATGTGCGGACACTGTGAAGCAGCGGTAAAGAAAGCATTAGAAGCACTTCCAGAGGTAGCTTCAGCAGAAGTAAGCCATGAGAAAGGAACGGCTGTAGTTACTTTAGAAAAAGAGATTGCAGATGATGTCTTAAAGAAAACAGTTGAAGATAAAGATTACGAAGTTGTTGAGATTAAGTAATAATTTGTCAGGCTAAGCAGCTATAAAAAAGCATTCTTAAATTCCTTAGAGGAATAGGATGCTTTTTTTATTTTCAAGAATAGATTGGAAAAGTATTGAATAAAATAAAAATATTTCTATTAGATATGGGCGTCAGTTTTGCCATAGCTGAATCAAATCAGAAGAGTTCTCTAACTATTCGCGAAATCCAACTTTAACGAATAGTTAGAGAGGAATAAGATCTTCTTCCCATTAATCCACACATTTTTACTCTTATAATCTTATGATAATTTTCAATGAATCTAAATACTCCTGTTCAGAAATTTAGAAATATTTTAAAAGAGAAAAGGCCAGAATTCTGGCCCTTTTCTCTTTTAGAGATCTTCTTATTATTTATTTCACTTTCAGCCCTTTAAAAATCTTTGTATAATTTTTTTTAACCTTCTTAGGAACCTGAATAACAAGTTTTTTATGAGCATTTTTAAATGCTTTTTTACTTGCTGTTTTTGTTGTTAAAAGAACCGACTTTATAGTAACTGTTTTTAGATTCTTACAATTAAAGAATGCATTGCTATTGATTTTTATAATATTTGTTCCTATCGTTACTTTTGTAAGATTTTTATTATTGTTAAAGGCCTTCACTCCAATGGAAGTTACTTTGTAGGTTATTCCCTGTACATAAATTTGGGCTGGAACGGTTACATTTTTGGTAGTTTTACTTGTTCTAACAAGGATTACCTCTGCTCCTGGTTTTGATACTTTATACTCGTTTCCAGAAATAGTATATGATGTACCTACCTTTGGATAAGCTAGTTTTTCTATGGAAATTATCCTTTTTGCTGCACACTTCCTACAGCGGGATGTAAGTTCTCCTGCTGTCTCGTAAGTAGCTCTTTTTGTTACTGTGCCATCATTCCACTGATGTTCTAACTTTGGAAGAACCTTTCCCTCTTCTAAAAGGGTATTACAAGTGCGACAATAGGTATCTCCAGTATATCCTTCCGCTTTGCAGGTTGCAGTTTTTTTATTTCTAATTCCTTTGGAATGACCCTTTGCAACAATTTCTTCTTTTTTCTTATCATTACAGGTCTGACAAACAGAAATCGAATATCCATTTTCTGTGCAGGTTGCATTCTTGTGTTGTTCTTTTATGTAATTGTGCTCAGTTTTTTCAATGCTAAATGTTTCTGTCTCACCACAGTTTTCACATGTGTAGGTCTTGGTACCTTCTTCCTTACAGGTAGCTTCTTTTGTAACTTTACCACCATCCCAGTCATGGTCATATTTCTTAGTTGATTTTCCAGAAGAAAGTTTTATTCCGCAGTCTGTGCAATAGACGTCTCCAGTATAACCTTCTTCTTGGCAAGTCGGCTTTTTATAATTTTTAGTTTCTTTGTTCTTATGATTGGTTGCTTTTAAGGTTTCCGTTTTTTTATAAGAACAGTTTATATAAGTGCAACAATATTCTTTTTCTCCAGTGGCTGTACAAGTTGGTTCTACTGTTGTTGTTCCTGAATCTAAATCATGAGTATGATTCTTTCCACAACCTTCTCGGCTACATGTTGCGGTTCCATCCCCATTGTCTTTCCAATCATGTCCTAATGCTGGATTTTTGGTATCTTGCTGAGTGATCGTTTTTGAACAGCGGCTACATTTACCGTAAAGAATGCCATCACTTTCACAAGTTGGTTTATCTCTTTTTGTTAGGATATACCTATGCCCAAGTTTTTTTACAGCTTCTGTTTTTGTAGCTGTACAAATTCCATTTTCTTCATAGATACAATGATAGGTTCTTTCTCCTTGCGCTGTACAGGTTGGCTCTGTAGTTATTGTTCCAGAATCCCATGCATGAGTATGTGTTGCCTTACATCCGTTACGAGTACATATAGCAGTTTCGTCTCCATTATCTTTCCAGTTATGACCTAGGGCAGCGATACTTCTTTGTTCTGTTGTTGCAGTACAGTTTTCATTTGTACAATGGCGGCTTTCTGTACCAGCTTTTTCACAGGCTGCAGCTATATCTGTAGTCCAGGTTGACGCATAAGCATGTCCAGTTGCAGGAACGCTTTCTTTTTTGGTGCTTTCACAAATACTGCAGACAAAGGTTTTTTCTCCAGGTTCTGTACATGTCGGCTTTTTAGTAATGCTTCCAGTGTCCCAATGATTCTTACAATCATGGACAGATACTGGTGGTGAAATAGATGAAGTCACACCATAAAGGGTTGCGGTTAGTTCTGTCGTACCTTCTTTCAAACCTGAAAGTGTCTTATTGCTATAGGATGCTACCGAGGAATCGCCTATTGAGACAACAGGGGTATCCAGAACAGGTGCGAAGCCTCTTCCTCCCGACCAGAAATACTCAACACCTATTCTGGTCTCTTTGATCACTGGTGTTGTGTTCTCTCCTATTCGTAAGGAATAAGCATCCTGGTCAAATGTTACATCAACTTTTTTATCTTCGTTTTATCTACAGAAACCGAAACCGCTTGTGTACTGTCGTTTGCTGGAACTTCCGTTGTATTTATCTCCGGTCTGTATGCAAATTCTTCTACCCAGTAATGTACTCCATTATAATAAACGTGACCAATTCCGACACAATTAAACTTAGAAGAAAGCATATTTCTACGATGTCCCTGTCCACCATAGGGCTCATTATCTTCTCTCCAACAAAAATTTACTTGGGAAGCTGTCGTTTGAGCGGCAGCGATATTTTCACCAGCATGACCGTACCTAATATTTTCTTGCCCATAAGTGTCCCAGGCATATCCCCCAATTGGACGTTCATGATCATAAGATAATGCAATTTCCGCAGCACGCTTCATAGCTACTCGTTCAAGGTCATAATCATATTCAAGTTCTTTTAAATCCGTACAAAAGGTTTTTGTAGTATCATCCTTGTTCCAATACCATGCATGCTCACTGTTTGTTCGTGCCTCATTAATCATATCCAGAATGGTTCGAGCTTCTGTCTGTCCATACTTAACGGAAATACTTACCGGAACGGCTTCAACTTCATCAGCATTGGCTTTTTGTGGAAGGATAATGAGTCCTCCAATAAAAAATAAGAGCAACAAGAGTCGTAGTTTTGTTTTCTTCATGTTTTTCCTCCTCCGTTATTTTAATGTACTCTCGGAGTCTTTCTTGCACTTGATTTTGTGGCTGATTTTGTGCCAGTCACACCCGAATTTCATCAACGTACGCAACGCGTACGCCTCAAAAATTTGGACACAACTGACAAAAAATCTTCTCACAAAATCAAGTACAAAAAGATTCCGAGAGTACATTTGTATTTTTAATATATCATAGATTTTCCAATAGTGGAATGAAATTTGTCGTGGGATGTCGTTTTTCGTTTTTTCAAATAGATGCTATGAATTGTTTTTTAAAGATTTTACAATCTGATTTAAAAGTTTTTTTCTTTTTGTGGAAAATTGCTCTGCATCAAAATGATATTTTTTATTTTGGCAATCAAGATACTGATAGCTAAACAGGCAGTATCCTTCTATTTTTTTCTGCTTTTTTAGATAGGAAAGTTCTTTTTTCAGCAGGGAGGTTTTTTGAAGTTCTTTTTCATCCGATTGTCCTGGTTCAGTACTACCCATCCGATAAAGCTGGAGTCCAATATAAAGTTTTACTGGTGAGTTCTCCATAAGAATGCACCACGCATCAGTCACTTTATCAAATGGAGCCACTTCGTTTGTAAATCCCCAGTATATCTGTGGCATTAAATAATCGACATATCCATTTTGGGACACCCATGTATCAATATCTACATAATATTCTAAATCACTCCGTAGATTATCTAAATTTCCGGCAGGGCTGATTCCAAAAGTAACATCTGAGTTGATTTCTTTTACAGCTTTATAAATTCCGGATACAAGTCGATTTACGTTATCACGTCTCCAATCTGCTAAAGAGATTTCATTTGAGGATTTATCTGCAGAAGTGAGCGATGTTGAATCCGTGGATGACAAATTTGTTTTCAGCTGTTGTTTATACTCTGGAGCATCAAATGCTGTTGTTACATTTTTCTCAGTAAAGGAAGGATAAAAATAATCATCCATATGAATGCCATCTACATTATAATTTTGTACGATTTCTTTTACGCCCTGTATAATAAGATTTCTTACACTCTCTGAAGAAGGATTATAATAAAGACTGCCTTCATAAGATAAAATATTTCTTTTTGTGTTTTGAACGGAGAACCATTTTCTGGCGGGATTTGTTTTAGAAAGACTGCGAATAGAATTACCGGAGGAGATACGATACGGGTTAATCCAGGCTTCAATAGAAATGCCCTCTTTATGACTCATTTCTGTCATGATTTTCAGAGGATCATATCCAGGATTTTTCCCTTGTGTTCCGGAAATGCAGGCTGCCCACGGAAAATAATCTGATGCATAAAGAGCATCTCCAAAAGGGCGGACCTGTACGATAATCCTGTTACAGCCAATAGTCTTTATCTGTTGTAAAATATGTTTATAAAACTTTCGGAAGCTGCTTTCATTATTATTTTTTACAGACTTACGATAGCTGTTAAATTCTAAATAACTGAGCCAGACAGCACGATAATTCATAGTATCTGCCGACTGCGTGGATGAATTATTTCCTTTTTTGCTGTTTCCTTTATTAGAAGTAACAGAAGATTTATTACTGGAAGCCTTTTCCTGCGTACTGAAGAGGAAATTTATAAATTCCGAACTGCTGCGTCCACTTATTTTTTTCTCTATTAAAGCATATGAGAATAATATGGCAATAGTAAGTACCATAATGATGATAAAATTTTCAATGAGCTTTTTCATGTGCCCTCCTCCCTGTTTGACAAAGTTCTATATAATGTACGGTGATAAATTTATTTGAAACTTCTATGTAAAATTTCTCTGGCTTATATCAGAAAAATATTATAACAAAATCATTTTTAAACGTCTAGTATGCCGTTTCATTGGATTTACGTCAAATAATACAGAAGAATGATTTTTCAAACACGCTCTAGCTTGTCTGATTCTGTATGTTTACATTTATATATCTTATGTTTTGGCAGGCTGGTGCATGCGTGAATTATATGCCAAACTAATATTTTTTCTAAAGCGTGTAAAAAATGCTCTAAAAAACCAATTTGAATGTACAGAACATTCGTGCTAAAATAAATAAAAAATTAGAAGGAATTATTTTATGAAATTACAGAAATTATTAAGCTTAACAAGACAGGCAATCGATGCCTATGGTATGATTGAGGAAAATGATAAAATTGCAGTAGGAATCTCTGGCGGAAAGGACAGTCTTACACTTCTCTATGCACTGTCCCATTTACGAAAGTTCTATCCAGATAAGTTTGATATTGTAGCAGTTACAGTAGATTTAGGATTTGATAATCTTAATTTAGAAGAAATCAGGGAATTTTGCAAAAAACTAGGTGTAGAATATCAGATTATAAAAACACAGATTGCTGAAGTAGTTTTTCAAGTCCGCAAGGAAAGCAATCCCTGTTCTCTTTGCGCAAAAATGCGAAAAGGTGCATTGAACGATGCCATAAAAGAATTAGGCTGTAATAAAGTAGCCTACGCACATCATAAAGATGATTTATTAGAATCTATGACGATGTCCTTTTTATTTGAAGGGCGAATTCACACATTTGCTCCAGTTACCTATCTTGACCGTTCGGGACTTACTGTAATCCGCCCTCTTCTCTTTTTATATGAAGGAGATGTGAAAGGATTTGTAAAAGAATACAATCTTCCAGTAGTAAAAAGTCCCTGCCCGGTCGATGGTTCGACAAAGCGGGAAAATGTAAAGAATCTTATTGGAGAAATCAATCATCAATATCCTGGAGCAAAGGCTCGTATGATTCGTGCAGTAATTGATGATATTGTAAATCCAGATTGTCCTCCCCAAAATTAAAGGGATATTTTAATACAAAATTTGTATATCAGGAAATATTTGAAAAATGCTCTGGAAATTATTTAGAGCGTGTTTAAAAAGAAAGGAGTGATTTTTATGCAGCAGCCAACCTATGATGAGCAGATTACAATGAAAAATGAAATGAAGCTTAGAGAACTTTGTGCCGGACTTCCAGCTTTTTGTAAAGAATTTTTTCGTGGAATTGAACCAACGACTTCTTCTCGGACACGAATTGCTTATGCTTATGATTTGAAAATATTTTTTCATTTTCTTCAGGAAAAATATCCTGATATCGAAGAAAGTGATTTAAAAAACTGGCCTGTAACCGTTCTTGACAAGGTAACGCTGACACAGCTTGAAGAATATTTAGATTATCTACGCCTCTATGAGGATGCAGAAAACAAAGTTCATACTAATGAAGAACGAGGACGTATGCGAAAAACAGCCAGTATACGGACATTTTATAAATTTTTCTACCGAAAACAAGTTATTAAAAATAATACAGCAAGCTTGTTAAATCTTCCGAAGAAACATGAACACACCATTGTCCGATTAGAAATTGACGAAATTGCGAAGCTATTAGATGCAGTAGAAGAAGGAGATAATCTAACAAAATCCCAGAAAAAATATCATAATAAAACAAAAATCAGAGATTTAGCAATCCTCACTCTCCTGCTCGGGACAGGAATCCGTGTCTCAGAATGTGTTGGAATTGATATATCTAACTTAGACTTTGAAACAAATGGAATGAAAATCCACCGAAAAGGAGGGGCGGATGTTATTCTATACTTTGGAGAAGAAGTCAGAGAGGCACTTCTTGACTATCTTGAAGAACGAGAAAAAATAATCCCAAAAGAAGGCTCCGAAAACGCACTCTTCCTCTCTATGCAAAAGCGTCGCATCAGTGTACGTGCAGTAGAGAACCTCGTAAAAAAATATGCCCGTCCAGTAACCCCTCTAAAAACAATTACACCTCATAAACTGCGAAGCACTTATGGTACACAACTATATCAGGAAACGGGAGATATTTACTTAGTTGCCGATGTTCTCGGTCATAAAGATGTCAATACGACACGGAAACATTATGCGGCGATGGAGGACCAGAGAAGACGAATGGCAGCGGGGAAAATACAATTAAGGGAAAAATAATTCTGGTTTACGTCAAGTCAAACGCCCCTTTGAAGCACAATAAGCCATATCTGTGACTTTAGTCGCGGCGTGTTGAATGTGAGCGTTAAGAGAACAACACTTGCTCCGAGGCCACAGATATGGCTTATTGTGCTTCAAAGGGGCTGTCTTTGGCTGCTGGGATAAAAATTAGAATTTTATTTTTCGAATAACTGTAATGAATTGCAAGTTATTAAATAAATAGAACTCCCTAATCCTTTACTATATAAAAATATTTCGTTTCACTGCACTTAAACTGCTTAATCATAATTTAAGCTTGTTCTAAAGCACATTTTTCAAAAACGCTCTAGAGCGTGTTTGAAAAATAAAAGTTGCACAAAACATATATTCCCACACCCTTTTTCATGATAAAATAAAGAAAAAAGGGGAGTTTATTATGTTGAGACGATA
>OGYY01003219.1_pt1 | contig 10676 bp, 8 predicted proteins | sample 1576671 | NCBI WGS metagenome assembly OGYY01 (sample SAMEA3541593, study PRJEB24748) | human gut metagenome | biome: human gut; feature: human-associated habitat; material: faeces | place: China | collected 2012 | reverse complement strand
GTCCATGAAGTCCATGAAGTCCATGAAGTCCATGAAGTCCATGAAGTCCATGAAGTCCATTTCCGCGGCAATGGAACAGCCCTGCACCCACAGAATTCTCCCCTCTCTTTATTGCTTTTGCATTGCCCCCCGTCGTCAAATTCCGTAATCTCGCCCAGCCGTGAGCCGCACCTACCGCCATTGCCTGGACTGTAAAAAGGAATTGATTCCCGCTGATACCGACATCTTCCGCGTGATTGACGGGGAAGGAGACGGTCGCCCGGACGTATTTGCGGACCAGATGGGAGACCGTGTTCTGGTCTCCACGCGGGATTGTCCCATCCCTGCGGATTTGGAGCGCGAACTCCGGGAACTGGATATCCCCGTGTTCCACAAAAGGCTGGAGCAGAATCAGAAGGAGGCACCCGTGCAAATAGCCGGACCGGAACTCCCCCTGCAATTTACGGTCACGGAGCAGGGCGTGCGTTTCAAAATAGACATGTCCACCGGTTATTCCCAGGGAATCTTTCTGGACCAGCGCGACCACCGCCGCCGGGTGAGGGAACGGAGCGCCCCCGGCATGAGGGTGCTGAACACCTTTGCCTACACGGGGGGCTTTTCCGTTTATGCCGCCCTGGGAGGGGCTCAGACGACCACGCTGGACCTGGCTCAGCCGTGCCTGGACTGGGCCAGGGAAAACTTCAGCCTGAACGGCATTGACCCCGCCACCCAGTATTTCTGCAAGGGGGACGTGCGCCGCTGGCTGGAACGGTTCGCCCGGCAGGGCCGCACCTTCCACGGCATTATTCTGGACCCCCCCACGTTCTCCCGGGATGACCGGGGAAGGGTGTTCCGGGTGGAATCCCACTATGGGGAACTGGTGGCCCAGGCGCGCGAATGCCTGGAACCCGGCGGCTGGATGCTGTGCACCAGCAACTGCCGCAAGCTGAGCCACGCGGACTTCCGCAGGATGGTGGCGGAAGCCGTTCCGGGCTTCCGGCTGACCCATGATTCCATGCCCCCGGACTTCACGGGGGAGGATTATCTGAAAAGATTGTGGATAGATTGGAAATAAATATTTTATGAAAATTTTTCCTCACTTCCGCTGACGCATTTTATCCTTTTGAAAACCGTCCCGGTCTGGTAGGAAACCGCCCAATTACTTTTTCCATGAAAAAACTAGCCTATGTTGCGGGACTCTTCGCGCTTACGTGCGCCCCTCTGCCTGCCGCCCTCTATGAAAACCTGGAAGTGGGAATGGACAAGGACCAGGTGCTGAAAACCCTGAGGCAGAGCAAGCAGCTTGAAGGGCCGCCCACGGATGCCCTCCTTTCACGCACCGGCCTCAACGGCGTATTTAAGACCAGGCAGTCCATCGGCGGCCAGACCTTTTCCCTGAACTTTGACTATGACCCCTCCGGCGGTTTGAGGGCCGTTGTTTTCTACTCCCGCAGCAAATGCCGCGGTTCCGAGTATGAAACCAAGCTGAAATCCGCCTACAAGGCGCTTCTGGTGGGCCTGACGGAAAAATTCGGAGAACCGGCGAACATGCCGGAATGGGTGGCCAAGGAATCTCTCCAGGAAGGCCGCATCCAGTACATGCACATGTGGAGGGTATCTCCCGGCGTCTTCCTGATGTCCGGCCTGGGCAACATGGGAGCCATGGAAGGGTATTTCCCCCTTTTCCGCTTTTCCGGGCCGTCCGGCATGCCCCCCAAGTCCAAAAGGGACCGGGATGAACTGAAAAGGGAATGGGCCGCCATTCCGGAATTCCCCGGCTTGAAGGAAGCCGAGCTCCACATCTCCGACGCCGTGCGCGCCATGGGCTCCAAAAAATATGAAGACGCCTTTGAATGCTTCCAGCAGGCGGCGGAGCTGGGCAGCCCCCGCGGCTACTGGGGCATGGCGTTCCTGTCTGAGCTGGGCAAATACGGCGTGAAGAGGGACAAGAAAAAAGCGGATGAAATGAACCGTAAGGCCGCTGCTGCGGGATATGCCGCCTCCGCCTCCAAATTCGGCGCCACGTGGACGGATGCCGCGCGGGCCCTGGGCCTCTCCGCCGCGGCAGCCAGGGAACAGCTCCATATGCGCCAGCGGGCGGCTGCGGAAGGCTATGCCTCGGAACAATACAACATGGGCATCATGTACCACACCGGTTTTGGCATGCCCAAGGACCCTGCCAAAGCCCGTGAATGGTTCCAGAAGGCGGCGGACCAGGATGACGTGCAGGCTAAAAGCATCCTGAAAAAACTCCAGTAACTCTTTTTCCAATCCATTACTATCATGAGCCTATACGCACAACAACTCGTTCGCTACCCTGAACTGGGCATCTCCCTTGACTTCTCCAAACTCCCGCTGGATGACGCCTTCCTGTCCTCCATGCAGGGGCGGATAGACAGGGCGTTCGCCGACATGAAGGCGCTGGAATCCGGCGCCATTGCCAACCCGGATGAAAAACGCATGGTGGGCCACTACTGGCTGCGCAACTCCGCACTGGCTCCCACGCCGGAACTGAAAGCCGCCATTGACGCTCCTCTGGCGGACGTCAAGGCCTTTGGCCGGAACATTCTGGAAGGCAAAATCACACCTCCCGGCGCGGAACAGTACTCCGCCGCCCTTGTCATCGGCATCGGCGGTTCCGCTCTTGGCCCGGAACTGGTGGCGGATGCCATCCCGGCTGCCGGGCTGGACATGTTCTTCCTGGACAACACGGACCCGGACGGCATGTACAAGGTGCTGGAAACCCTGCCGCTGGAAGAAACGCTCGTCGTCGTCATCTCCAAGTCCGGCGGCACGCCGGAAACCCGCAACGGCATGCTGGTGGCCCAGGACTTCTTCAAGAAAAACGGCGTGGAATTCGCGCCCCAGGCGGTTGCCGTCACGGGCGTAGGCTCCAAACTGGACAAGACGGCTGAAACGGAAGGCTGGCTCAAGCGCTTCCCGATGGAAGACTGGGTGGGCGGCCGCACGTCCGTCATGTCCGTAGTGGGCCTGGTTCCTGCCGTACTTCAGGGCGTGGACGTGGATGAACTGTTGGAAGGAGCGCGCCTGATGGATGAAAAGACCCGCCGGGACTGCGTAAAATGCAACGCCTCCATGAAGCTGGCGCTGGCCTGGTACAAGGCCACCAACGGCAAGGGGGAAAAGGACATGGTGGTTCTTCCTTACAAGGATGCCCTGGTGCTCTTCTCCAAATACCTTCAGCAGCTCATTATGGAATCCCTCGGCAAAAGGCTGGACCTGGACGGCATTGAAGTCTGCCAGGGCATCTCCGTATATGGCAACAAGGGTTCCACGGACCAGCACGCCTATGTGCAGCAGCTCCGCGACGGCGTGAACAACTTCTTCGCCACCTTCATTGAAGTGCGGGAATGTTCCGCGGATGCGGTGGAAGTGGAAGCGGGCGCCACCTGCGGAGACTTCCTCCAGGGCTTCCTGCGCGGCACCCGCCAGGCTCTGGCGGAATCCGGCCGTTCCTCCATCACCATCTCCATCCCGGAAGTGAACGCCAAGACGCTCGGCATGCTGGTCGCCCTGTTTGAGCGCGCCGTCTCCTTCTATGCCTCCCTGGTAAACATCAACGCCTACCACCAGCCCGGCGTGGAAGCCGGCAAAAAGGCCGCGGGCACCTTCCTGGCCCTGCTGGGCAAGGTAAGGGCGGCCCTTGGCTCCACCCCGGAAACCGCCGCTCAGGTGGCTGCCCGGCTGGATGCGGACCAGGAAGCCGTGTACCACTGCCTGGTGCACATCGCCTCCAGTGATTCCTCCGTCAAGTGGGTCCAGTCCTCCTGCGCGGATGAAGACACCTTCTGCAAGGCGTAAAAATAAAAAACATATTCCTTCCCACGGACGCTTATCTGGTTGATAAGCGTCCGCTTTTCATTTACAAGGAAACGCCCCTGTGAAGCTTGCCGCCGCTGCTGGCGTCTTTGTGAATCCTTAAAGCTGTTTTGAAGACCCCCATCTTCAGGCGGACAATTTATCCGTTCCGGAAAACTCGGGTTAATTTAATATTCTCTCTCAAGATCATGAAACCTATCCTTCTAGCGGGAAGCTGCCTGCTGGTTCTTTCCTCCTGCTCCATTACCCAGGAAAGCCCTGTGAACATAAAAGGCGTTCCAAACGTTTTTTCTTCCACCGCCTCGCAAGAATTGCAGAGGGCAGGGGAGGAAGCCTGCCGCAAGGCCGGGTATAGTAACCTCAGTTCCAATATTCTGGTTTTTTCCACGGATGTATCTTACTATTTTTTGGGTTCGTGGAGCGTGGACCGGGTGGCAAGGAAACAAAAGGAGATAAGGTATAATTCGGAACCTCCCAATGTACGGATCAAGGGTAAAATGACGGTAGCCCGCACCCGGAATTATAGAATCCCGGGGATCATTCTTCCATTACTCCGTTGGACGGGCGGCACCATTTATGTGGAATGTCCGGTGGATATCCTTTATTACGAGCCGGATTCCTCCTTCCGGGAATCGCTTTGAAAAATGGAGCCGGGAGCACGGAGGCGGGGAGAAAAAGCGGAAGGTATTTTTCCCTAAAAACCATAGAAAACATTTCCGTTTTCCTTACAATTTCGAGTTGACAAAGCGAGGGGCGGCGGGCATCCTTACTCGACCCTAACTCGCTATCGGGTCTTTTGTTGGCTCCTGTGGTTGATGTTTGGGCAGAATCATTAATTCGACTAAAATAATCGATATGTCCACCAATTCCTGCGCATGCAGCGCATCTACTGACAAATTCGTCTATTCCTTCGGCGGAGGGTCCGCCGACGGCAATGGCAGCATGAAAAATCTTCTGGGCGGCAAGGGCGCCAACCTTGCGGAAATGGCCCGCATCGGCCTTCCTGTCCCTCCCGGATTCACCATTACCACGGAGGTCTGCACTTACTACTACGATCACGAATGCACCTATCCCGCCCAGCTTGACGCGCAGATCAAGGAAGGCATTGCCAGGATGGAACAGATACTGGGCCGCAAGTTCGGCGATACGGAAGCCATGCCCATGCTGGTGGCCGTGCGTTCCGGCGCCCGCGAATCCATGCCCGGCATGATGGACACGATTCTGAACCTCGGCCTGAATGAAAAATCCGTGGAAGCCATGGTAAAGGCCACGGGCAACCCCCGCTTCGCATGGGACTGCTACCGCCGCTTCGTCCAGATGTACGGTGACGTGGTGCTGGGCGTGCAGAAGAACCCGGATGAAGACCATGAACCCTTTGAAGCCGCCATCGCCGCCATCAAGGAAGAACGCTACGGCAGCCCGGATGTGGAAGACACCAAGCTTTCCGCGGACGACCTGAAGGAACTTGTCTTCCGCTTTAAGGCGCTGGTGCTGGAACGTACCGGCCATGAATTCCCGGAATGCCCGTGGGAACAGCTCCAGGGCGCCATCGGCGCCGTGTTCGGTTCCTGGAACAATGACCGCGCCATCGTTTACCGCCAGAAATACGGCATTCCGTCCGAATGGGGCACCGCCGTCAACGTGCAGGCCATGGTGTTCGGCAATACGGGTGAAGAATCCGGTTCCGGCGTGGCGTTCACCCGCAACCCCGCCTCCGGGGAAAACGAATTCTACGGTGAATTCCTGATGAACGCCCAGGGTGAAGACGTGGTGGCCGGCGTGCGTACGCCCGCTCCCGTGGCGGCCCTCCACGACGTGATGCCCGCCGCCTTCAATGAACTGATGCGCATCCGCGAAGTGCTGGAAAACCACTTCCACGACATGCAGGACTTTGAATTCACCATTCAGGACCGCACCGTGTACATGCTCCAGACCCGCAACGGCAAGCGCACCGGCGTAGCAGCCTTCCGCATCGCCTGTGAAATGGTGGAGCAGGGCCTGATCGACTGGAAAACCGCTGTGCGCCGCATCCCCGCGGACCAGGTGGACCAGCTCCTGACCCCCATCTTTGACCGTGAAGCCATCAAGCAGGCCAAGATGCTCACCCGCGGCCTTCCCGCCGGCCCCGGCGCCGCCACCGGCCGCATCTACCTGAACGCGGAACGCTGCGTGGAAGCTGCGGACAACGGTGAAAAAGTGCTTCTGGTCCGTCTGGAAACCTCTCCGGAAGACCTGCGCGGCATGATTGCCGCTGAAGGCATCCTGACCGCCCGCGGCGGCGTTTCTTCCCACGCGGCCCTCGTTGCCCGCCAGATGGGCAAGGTCTGCGTCTGCGGCGCTGATGAAGTCATCGTGGACTACAACACCCGCACCGTCACTGTTGGAGGCATGACCTTCAATGAAGGCGACTACATGTCCATCGACGGAACGAGCGGCCTGGTGTACGCCGGCAAGGTGGAAACCTCCCCCTCTGAAATCATCCAGGTTCTGATCTCCAAGACCATGAAGCCGGAAGACAGCCGCACCTACCAGAACTTCGCCAGGCTCATGCAGTGGTGCGACGACTGCACGAAGATGAAGGTCCGCACCAACGCGGACTCCCCCTCGCAGACGGAAGCCGCCCTCGCCTTTGGCGCCACGGGTATCGGCCTCTGCCGCACGGAGCACATGTTCTTTGAAGGGGACCGGATCGACTTCGTCCGTGAAATGATCCTCTCCACCAAGAAGAGCGACCGCGTGGCCGCCGTTTCCAAGCTTCTTCCCTACCAGAAGAGCGACTTCAAGGGCATCTTCAAGGCGCTCAAGGGCCTGCCGGGCACCATCCGCCTGCTGGACCCGCCCCTGCACGAATTCCTTCCCCAGACGAAGGAACAGCAGCTTGACCTGGCCCAGAAGATCGGCATGCCCGTGGAAGTCATCATGCGCCGCGTGGCTGAGCTCCATGAGTTCAACCCGATGCTCGGCCACCGCGGCTGCCGCCTCGGCATCGCCTACCCGGAAATCACGGAAATGCAGGCCCGCGCCATCTTTGAAGCCGCTGTGGAAGTCTCCCAGGAAGAAGGCTTCTCCGTGGTGCCTGAAATCATGGTTCCCCTGGTTGCCTTCAAGAAGGAGCTGGACATCCAGAAAGCCATCATTGACAAGGTGGCCAAGCAGGTATTTGAAGAAAAGGGCGCCAAGGTGGACTACCTCGTAGGCACCATGATTGAAATCCCGCGCGCCGCCGTCACGGCTGACGAAATCGCGGAAACCGCCCAGTTCTTCTCCTTCGGCACCAATGACCTGACCCAGACGGGCCTGGGCATGAGCCGCGACGACTCCGGCTCCTTCCTGCCGCAGTACCAGGAACTGGAAATCATCAAGAAGAACGTCTTCGCCTCCATTGACCAGGCTGGCGTCGGCAAGCTGATGAAGATTGCCGTGGAACTCGGCCGCTCCACCCGTCCGGACATCAAGCTGGGCATCTGCGGTGAACACGGCGGCGACCCCGCCTCCGTCAAGTTCTGCAACACGCTGGGCCTGACCTACGTGAGCTGCTCCCCCTACCGCGTCCCGACCGCCCGTCTGGCCGCCGCCCAGGCAGCTCTGGAACAGGCGTAAGCCTTTTTTGTTAAGGGTTAATAGACAGCCCGTGGTTCTCCGGAACCACGGGCTTTTTTGTGGAGACGAGGGAGGGATGGACTAAAGGGACTTGATGGACGGAGTGGACCAAATATTAAATAAGAAGATTATTTGCCCCGGTATTTGCGCTGCTCCATGCGTGCGCGGGTCATGCGTTCACGGATGCCGCCGTTCTGCATGAAATCCTTTTCCTGGGCTTGAATCAATTTAGCAAGCAGGCCAAGGGCTACGTTAATGAGGATAACGGCTGTATTTGCCCCAAAATGGTCCGGGCGGAAATTCCTGTGCTTGCCCACCCACCGGATAACTTCCTGTGCGGAAGGAAACCTGGCCCTGATCAGCTCTTGCGCGTAAAGGCTGTTATTTTTGTTCCAGTCCCCGCTGGCGCAGATAGGAAAGGTAGTCTTCCTTTAGTTCCTGAAGGCTTCCCTTGGCGATTCCCGTCAGTTTCAATTCAGACGCTTTGCTGACTCCTGAATCCACGCTCCCTTCCGCGATATTCTGCATGCCGGAACGGGCTGCCTGAACCATCTGGTCATAAGTCCGTCCTTGGTTTTTCACGTATTTATTGCAGAACCGGAAGGTGAAATCATAAATGATCTCCGCAATCCGGTACACCACCAGATTCCTGTATCCTCCATGCTTGGGAATAAATCCATGAGACATTCCGTCCATGGAGTTCATCCTGTCCATTTATTCCTATTTTGTCCATTAAAATAATAAAATACCAAACTTCCTCACCCCTCCAGCGCCCTCTTCAGCAGCTTCCGGTATTCCCCCGCCGGAACCTCGTACGTGCCGAATTTCAGTAAATGCGGCGTAGTCCACTGCGTATCCAGAAAAAGGAACTGGTGCGCACGCAGGTACTGCACCAGGGCCACCAGCGCAATCTTGCTGGCGTCCGTTTTCCGGTGGAACATGCTCTCCCCGAAGAACGCCTTCCCCAGGGAGACCCCGTAAAGTCCCCCCTGCAATCCTTCCTCATCCCAGCACTCCACGCTGTGGGCAAAGCCCATCTCGTGAAGCCTGCCGTACACCTCCTCAATCTGCCCGTCTATCCATTGTTCCTCCGGTTCGTCCGTCCGGGCGCAGGCATGGACCACCTCCGGAAAGGCGGCGTCCATTCGTATTTCAAAAGGTTTTTTCTTCAGAACCCGCTTGAGTCCGTGCGGAAGGTGGAAGCGGTCATCCAGCGGAATCAGGGCGCGGGGGTCCGGTTCATAGAAGGAGATTTCCCCCGTTTCCGGATCCGCCATGGGAAAACACCCCTGGCAGTAGGCGGAAAGAACCAGTTCCGGTGTCAGTTCAGGAGTCATCTGATTTGGTCCAGCAATTTGCCTAGAATGGGGGAATTCAGGGCCTTGCGGTCCGGGGAGGCCATGGGCAGCTCGTGCACCTTGTCCAAGGGGACCAGTTCCTCCCCTTCCTGAAAAGCCGGGGATTCCGTCACATGGTGGATGTAGCGGGTCACCTTGTAGCGGGTGACGCTGTAGGTCTGTTTCAGCACATGGGGCAGGGAAAGGGTATGGTCATCCTCCCGCTGGGGGAAGCGGTACATCCCGGCGTGTCGTTTTCCTTCCGGGCATCTTGCCAGAAGGATGGACTTGCTGCGGAGGTACAGAATGTCGTGGTGCTCCACCCGCGTGATTTCCGGTTTGGGATTCTTGACGGGGAGCGTTTCCGGCTGTTCCGCGGAGCAGAAGGAGCGGACGGGGCACAGCAGGCAGTTCGGCGCGCTGATCCTGCAATAGGTCTGCCCCAGCTCCATGATGGCGGAATTGAATTCACGGGCATGTTCCGGGTCCACCAGGCTTTCCGCCCGGGTCCACAGGTATTTCAGGCCTTCCGTGGAATCCACGGGCACGGAATAGTTATCAATGCGGGCCAGTACGCGCGCCACGTTGGCGTCCACGATGGGGGCCGCCTTGTTGAAGGAGAAGGAAAGAAGAGCCCCCGACGTATACGGTCCGATGCCCGGCAGGCGTTTCAGCCCTTCCGGGTTGTCCGGGAACTCTCCGCCGAATTCGTGGACAATCTCCCTGGCGATGGCCTGGAGGGAACGCACGCGGCGGTAATACCCCAGCCCCTCCCAGGAGCGAAGGGCCGTCTGTTCGTCCACGGCGGCCAGATGCCCCGGAGTGGGAAACTGGCGCATCCACCGTTCATACCTTCCCAGAACGGTGGGAATGGTGGTCTGCTGGAGCATCAGCTCGGAAACCAGGATGTGCCACGGGTCCGTGGTCCGGCGCCACGGGTAATCCTTCCCCTCCCGCCGGAACCACTCCACCAGCGCCTTCCGGAACGCCGGGAGGTCAAAATCTGGCGCGGAGTCAGGCATGCTTTTGTTCCAGGGCTTGGCGCATGGCGGAGATGTCCGGCTTGATGCCGAACCAGCGTTCAAAGGACAGGGCTCCCTGGTGAACCAGCATGGAAAGGCCGTTGGAGACCCTGGCTCCCTGGAAGCGGGCTTCCATCTGGAACGTGTCGTCATGCGTCTGTAAATCATACACCAGGTGGTGGGCGGAGAGCAGGGTCGGCGGCACGGGGGACGGGTCCGTGGGCTTCAGGCCCAGGGAAGTAGCGTTCACAATCAGGTCCGCTTCCGCCACGGCGGCATTGAAGCGCGGCGTGTTGTTGAGGTGGGCCGCCAGGCGGTCGGAAGCGCCTTCCAGCCTGTGTTCGTCAATAAAGAAGGAATTCAGCCTGTCCTTCAGGGACTGGAGCTTTTCTTCCGATCTTCCGGCCAGTGTCAGACGCTCGCAGTGCTGCATGGCGCAGGTGTACGCCAGGGCCAGTCCGGCGCCGCCGCAGGCGCCCAATAGAACAACCTTCAGATCGCGCAGGTCCACAGAGAATTCCTCCCGTATGGCGCGCGCAAAGCCCGGGCCGTCCGTATTGAAGCCGGAAACGGAGCCGTCTTTCTGAAAGACGAGCGTATTGACGGAGCCGGTGGCGCGGGAAAGGGCATCCGTATCGTCGCACAGGGAACACGCCGCCTGCTTGTGGGGCACCGTTACGTTGGCGCCGGTGAATCCCTTCTCACGGAGCAGGCGCATCACGTCTGCGAACTCTTCCGGAGAAGCCTGGATGCGGATGTAGCGCGCACGGATGCCCGCGGCATCCAGCGCGGCCTGCTGCATGGCGGGGGATTTGGAATGGGCGATGGGGAAGCCGATCACGGCCAGTCTGGCGGGAACGGGTTCTCCGGCATCAAACGGATGTTCTTCATCCAGAAG
>OGYY01003218.1_pt1 | contig 10680 bp, 12 predicted proteins | sample 1576671 | NCBI WGS metagenome assembly OGYY01 (sample SAMEA3541593, study PRJEB24748) | human gut metagenome | biome: human gut; feature: human-associated habitat; material: faeces | place: China | collected 2012 | reverse complement strand
CAAAGGGGATGGCATAGGTCGAGAAGCGCACGCCCCTGTGGGCGTCGAAGCGGGCGGCGGCCCACAGCAGCGCCGCCTCGGCCTCGCCGATGAGCTCCTCGTGGGGCACGCCCCTCCCGAAGAAGCGCCTGGCGCAGTACACCGCAAGGCCATAATGCGCGCGCTCCGGCCGGTCAGCCGATTTCGTCAAGCATTCGCTCACGGTGCAACCCCACCTCGCCGGTGATGTATTTGCGCATGGTGACGGTCGTGCCCCTGTCCACGGCGCTGTCCACCTCCACCGCATCCATAAAGGTCTGCATCACGCAAAAGCCCATGCCGCTACGCTCCGCGCCGTCGCCGGTGGAGTAGAACGGCTGCATGGCTTTTTCCACATCCGCGATCCCGCATCCCTCGTCGCGGATGACCACGGTCAAAAGCCGCCGATCGCCGTATTCCGCGCTCATGCGCACCAGCCCGTCCTCCCGGCCGCGGTAGCCGTGCACGATGGCGTTGGTCACCGCTTCGCTGACAGCGGTCTTGATATCGGCCATCTCCGGCAGCGTGGGATTGAGCTGCACGGCGAAGGCCGCGATGGCTACCCGCGCAAACGCCTCGTTCTGCGGCAGCGCGGAAAAGGTGAGTTCCATTTGATTCTGCATCACAGCCGACCTCCCCTGATGTCATCCTCCACGCCGATCACGCGGTCCAGCCCCGAAAGGCGGAACAGCTTTTCCACCGGCGGCTGCATGTGCTTTACGCTCAGGCTTCCGCCGCGCGCTTGCAGCGCGCGCAGCCGCCCCAGCAGCATCCCGATTCCCGAGGAATCCATAAAGGTCAGGTTTTCCAGGTCCAGCACCAGGTGCGTGACCGTCTGGTCCTCCAAAAGCTCGTCCAGCCTGCGGCGAATCTGCGGGGCTGCAAAATGGTCCAGCTCGCCCGCGATGACCACCGTGACGGCGCTTCCGAGCGGTTTTGCTCCAAGCATGGCTCATCCTCCGTTCCGGTCGTTTCGCGTGTAGGATTCGTGTATTGTCACAGATATCCTTTGACGAATTTCGTCTACTTATGCAGACCGGCGCATTTTTTCCGGCAACGCAAAAAACGGCGCAGGCGAAATCGCCCGCGCCGTAAGGACGCCGCATCATGCCAGCAAAAACGCCTCCACCGCCCGGCGGAAGCCCTCCGGATTGGTCCGGGCGATGAAATGATCGCCCGGGATGATCTCAAGCCACGCGTTGGGCAGGCTTTGCGCGATCAGGCGGGTATGCTTTTCCCGAATCATGTCATGGGTTCCGGCGATCACCAGCGCCGGCGCGGCGATACTGCCAAGCTCCGAGGGTCGGATGCGGGGTTCCCGCACCATCAGGCGCAGCAGCTCTGCCTTGCGCCCGGCCCTGGGGCTCAATGGCGCCAGCGCCGCGGCCAGCCCATATCCCAGCACGATAGGAATCTGAACCGAGAGCTTCACACCCGAAGGGTCCAGGTTGGCGCCGTTGAGAATCAGCCGGTCCACCCGCTCGGGATGGTCGAGCGCGAAGGCGAGAGCGATGTTTCCGCCGTCCGAAAAGCCCAGCAGGCTCGCCCTTTCGACGCCCTGTGCATCCATGAAGTCCCGAAGATCCCGCACAAACTGGCTGATGGTGAACGGCGCATTTCCCCGCGGCGATTGGCCATGGCCCCGCGTATCCAGCGCGATCACGCGGAAATGCCGGGCCAGAGGCGCAATCTGCGGGGCAAAGTAGGTTCCGTCCTCGCCGTTCCCGTGCAGCAGAATCAGCGGCGCGCCGCTGCCCGCCTCGGTGAAGAAAAGCTCGATATCCATGGCGGTCCCCTCACTGAATGGTAGCGGTAAACTTAAGCAGCGTTACGCTGGGGCTGTTAAAGAGCCTGCCCTTGAGGGGATGGACTTCGCTGGCCCCCAGGCCGCCCGAAATGTACTGGTTGATGCTGTTGACGCGCTGCATGCCCATCAGCCCGTCGTCTGAAGGGAGCCAGCCCATCTCCGGCTCGTAGAGCGCGCCCACGCCCGGCACGCGCCACTGTCCGCCGCAGTAATGCCCCGCCAGAAGCAGGTGGATGGTACGGAAGCTGAACACCTTCTCCTCATCCGCCCATTCCAGGCTGGTACGGATGTAATCCTGAATCAGCGGCACATGCGTGACGGCGATCTGCAGATCGGTGGAGAGCATCTCCTGCTGCGCGGCCACGGCGCGCTCCATCGCGTCCAGACGATAGCACAGCGCGCGGTAGCTGGCGCCGCCCTCCGCCTCGTACTGCTGGCCCAGCGCCTCCATATCCCCCTTCTGCTTGGTCAGGCTCTGGACCATGCCCTCCGTGTCCACGTCGTAGAGGTACTCCGGTACAAACCATACGCCGTACTTGCCCACCTCCTGCCGCACGGGCGCGTCCAGATAGATCGCTCCCTCCTGCTGCGCGGCAAGCACCCAGTCGGCAAGCACCTCCGGCGTGCCTCTTGGGGTGGAAATCACGGGCTCCGGGTCGTCGTCGCCCGCCACGAAATACACCGGCGCTTCCGGCTTGATCTGTTTCAAGGTATGAATCAGCGTGAGCATGGGCTCATAGTCGCCGCTGCTGCCCACCATGTCTCCGGTCATCACCACCGCCTGGAAGCTCTTGCCCTTGAGCAGGGACTGCCACAGTTCCATGTCGCTGCCAAGCGGTTTGGCATGCAGGTCGCTGATGTGGAGCACCGTAAAGCCCTCAAAGGTCTTGTCCATGCCCATAACGGAGACGCGCTCCTCCAAAAGGGCCACGTGGCTGTTGACCGCCTGATTGAGCAAAAGCGCGGCCAGCACCACCGCCAGCAGCATACCCAGCACCGTAAGCAGACATCCCCCCTTGCCGGATTTCTGCTTTTCGGGGGCAAAGATATAGTCGCTTTTGCGTTTACCCATTTCATTCACCCCCAACATATTGTAGTATCATCATAAAGGGAGCCGCCGGGACAAGTCAACGGCCTCTTTCTAAGAAAAGCATTACGCTTTTTATGGGGAAGCGCGCAGTTTCGGCATAAATCCGATATAACCGGTCACAGATGTTTTACACTTGTAAACGGCAGGCATCCGGCTCGTTCCTCCCCCCGTAAATAAACGCAGACCGTTGTGCAAATACTCCCATCATTTCCAGCTGCGCTTATAAAAATGCAACGGATAGTACGCCGAAAAAAAAGCTCTGTTCATCGGTTGACAAAAAAATTTTTCCGAATATAATGTTCGACGTACAACTGTTGCATATAAAACATTCAGGAGGATGGAGGCATCGATGCAGCGGAAAATCGGAATTGACATTCACCGGCTGGACAACCGCATTCGCCGTTGCGTGCAGCGAACGGCTTCCCAGCATGAAATGGAGGCCGTCAGCGGCACCAACGGCCGCATCATCCGCTTTTTGAGCGAGCATGCGGACCGGGATGTGTACCAGAAGGATCTGGAAGGCGAGTTTGGCATCACCCGTTCCACCGCGTCGCGCGTATTGCGGCTGATGGAGCAGAAGGGGCTGCTGGAGCGCCAGAGCGTTCCCCATGACGCCCGGCTGAAAAAGCTGGTGCTGACGGAGCGTTCGCGCAGGGTGCTTCAGGAGATGTGCCAAACCGGCATGACCATAGACGCCAGGCTGCTGCGGGGGTTTTCGCCCGAAGAGGTGCAGACGCTCTACGGTTTTTTGGACCGCATGTTTCAGAATCTGGAGTAGCGGCGCTTCCGGATCATTTTAAGCAAGGAGGGTAAGCAATGGTAAAACGCCTGATGAAAAGCATTCGGGAATACAGAAGCGTATCCATCAAAGCACCGATTTTTGTATCCCTGGAGGTGGTGATGGAGGTGGTGATCCCGCTGATCATGGCCGACCTGATCGACCGCGGGATCAACGGCGGCAACATGCCCTACATCCTCAAAACGGGGCTGATCCTGGTTTTGGCGGCGCTGATGTCGCTGTGCTTCGGCGCGTTGGCGGGCAAGTACGCGGCCATGGCTTCGGCCGGGTTTGCCAAGAACCTTCGCAAGGACATGTACAGCCATGTGCAGGACTATTCCTTTTCCAATATCGACAAGTTTTCCACCGGCGGCCTGGTCACGCGCATGACCACGGACATAACCAACGTGCAGAACGCCTATCAGATGGTGATCCGCATCGCGGTGCGCGCGCCGTTCATGCTGGTATTTTCCCTGGGCGCCGCCATCTGCATCGACTGGCAGCTGTCGGTGATCTTCCTGGCCTTCATCCCGGTCCTGGGCATCGGCCTGTATCTGGTCGCCAGCCACGCGCATCCCATTTTTGAGCGCGTGTTCAGGCTCTATGACCGCCTCAACGGCGTCGTGGGCGAAAACCTGCGCGGCATCCGCGTGGTCAAGTCCTTTGTGCGCGAGGCCCATGAGGAGGAAAAGTTCGGCGCCATCTCGCGCGATATCTATGAGGACTTCTCCCGCGCCGAGCGCATCCTCGCCTTCAACATGCCGCTGATGCAGTTTTCCGTCTACGGCTGCATGCTGCTCATCAGCTGGTTCGGCGCGCAGGCGGTGGTGGCCTGCGGCGGCGACGCGGCGCTGGGCCTGTCCACGGGCGAGCTGACCAGCCTGTTCACCTACACCATGCAGATTCTCTCCAGCCTGATGATGCTGAGCATGGTGTTTGTCATGATCGTCATCTCCCGCGCCTCCATGGAGCGCATCGACGAGGTGCTGCAGGAGAAAAGCGCCATCGTATCCCCCGAAAACGCGGTGACGGCGGTGGCTGACGGCTCCATCGTCTTTGATGACGTGACCTTCCGCTACAATGCCAAGGCCGAAAAGCCGGTGCTGGAACATGTGAACCTGCGCATCGCCTCCGGGCAGACGGTAGGCGTGCTGGGTGGCACGGGTTCGTCCAAATCGAGCCTGGTACAGCTGATTCCGCGCCTGTACGACGTGAGCGAGGGCAGCGTATCGGTGGGCGGCGTGGATGTGCGCCGCTACGACCTGCAAACCCTGCGCGACGCGGTGGCTTTCGTATTGCAGAAAAACGAGCTGTTCTCCGGCACCATCAAGGATAATCTGCGCTGGGGCAACGAGAACGCCACCGATGAAGAAATGATCCGTGCCTGCAAGCTGGCGCAGGCCGACGGCTTCATCCAGACCTTCCCCGACGGGTACGACACCTACATCGAGCAGGGCGGTACCAACGTCTCCGGCGGGCAGAAGCAGCGCCTGTGCATCGCCCGCGCGCTGCTGAAAAACCCCAAGGTCCTGATCCTGGACGACTCCACCAGCGCCGTGGACACCGCCACCGACGCGCTGATCCGTCAGGCGTTCCGCGAGGAAATTCCCAACGTCACCAAGATCATCATCGCCCAGCGCGTAGCCAGCGTGATGGACGCTGACCAGATCGTCGTGCTGGACGATGGGCGCCTGATCGACGTCGGTACCCACGACGAGCTGATGGGCCGCAACCAGATTTACCGCGAAGTGTATGAATCCCAGATGAAGGGAGGCGATAAGGAATGATGCGGGGCATGAGAATGCGTGGGGGCGTAAAGCCCCAGGATGTGGGCCGGACCATCCGCAGGCTGATGAGCTATGTGGCGCGCTACCGTCTGCGCCTTTTGCTGGTGGTGCTGTGCATCATCCTCAGCGCTGTTGCCAGCGTGCTGAGCTCGACATTTATCGGCGTTTTGATCGACGACTATATCTCTCCGCTGCTCCTGCAGGCCGAACCCGTCTTTACCGGCCTGGCCAGGGCCCTGGGCGTGATGGTCTGCGTCTACGTGGTGGGCATGGTCTCCGGCTACTTCTACAATCGCCTGATGGTCAACGTGGCGCAGGGTGTGCTCAAGAACGTGCGCGACGAGATGTTTGCGCACATGCAGACGCTGCCCATCCGCTACTTTGACACGCACAGCCACGGCGAGGTCATGAGCCACTTCACCAACGACACCGATACCCTGCGCCAGATGATCGCCCAGGCGCTGCCGCAGGTGCTATCCTCGGTGGTCTCGCTGGTGGCGGTGGTCTGCGCCATGCTGTCGTTAAGCCTGTGGCTTACGCTGTTTGTACTGGCCTTTGCCGTTTTGATGCTCTACATCACCAAGCGGGTGAGCGCGCAGAGCGGCAAGTACTTCGTCAAGCAGCAGCAGTCCCTGGCCGACGTCAACGGCTACATCGAAGAGATGATCAACGGCCAGAAGGTGGTCAAGGTGTTCTGCCACGAGCAGAAGGCCATCGAGGAATTTGACCGCCGCAACGACGAGCTGTGCCGCAACGCCACCGCGGCCAACAAGTTCGCCAACATCCTGGGCCCCGTGAACAACAACCTGGGCCATCTGCTCTATGTGCTGCTGGCCGTGGTGGGCGCGGCCATGGGCCTGGCCGGACTGCCCAACGTGGGCCTTGCCGGCGCGGACACGATCACGCTTGGCATGATCGCCTCGTTCATGACGCTGTCGCGCAGCTTCGTGATGCCCTTGAGCCAGGTGAGTCAGCAGCTCAGCGCTGTCATCATGGCGCTGGCAGGCGCGGAGCGCATCTTCCGCCTGATGGATGAGCCCAGCGAGCATGACGACGGCTACGTGACGCTCGTCAACGCGCGGCGCGAAAACGGGCAGATCGTGGAGAGCGAAACGCGCACCGGCCTGTGGGCCTGGAAGCATCCGCACCACGACGGCACCCTGACCTATACCGAGCTCAAGGGCGACATCGTGCTGGATGACGTGGACTTCGGCTATGTGCCGGACAAGACGGTGCTGCACAACATCTCCCTCTATGCCAAGCCCGGTCAGAAGATCGCCTTCGTGGGCGCCACGGGCGCGGGCAAAACCACCATCACCAATTTGCTCAACCGCTTCTACGACATCGCCGACGGCAAGATCCGCTATGACGGCATCAACATCAACAAGATCCGCAAGAGCGACCTGCGCCGCTCGCTGGGCATGGTCCTGCAGGACGTCAACCTCTTTACCGGCACCGTGATGGAGAACCTGCGCTACGGAAAGCTCGACGCCACCGACGAGGACTGCATCCGCGCCGCCAAGCTGGTCAACGCCGACGCCTTCATCCGCATGCTGCCCAACGGGTACCAGACCATCCTCACCGGCGACGGCAGCGGCCTGAGCCAGGGCCAGCGGCAGCTGATCTCCATCGCCCGCGCCGCCGTGGCCGACCCGCCGGTGATGATCCTTGACGAAGCCACCTCCTCCATCGACACCCGCACCGAAAGCATCGTGCAAAAGGGCATGGATGCGCTCATGCAGGGCCGCACGGTGTTCGTCATCGCGCACCGTCTGTCCACCGTGCGCAACTCCAATGCCATCATGGTGCTGGACCACGGCCGCATCATCGAGCGCGGCAGCCATGAGGATCTGATCGCCCAGAAGGGCGCGTATTACCGGCTGTACACCGGGGCGTTTGAGCTGGAGTAAGACAAACCGGCAAGATACCGACGAAAAAAAGGATGGTAATGGGGCGTCAACCCGGATAGGTTGACGCCCCACATCTTTATTGCAGCAAAAAACCTCAGCGCGTCAATTCCTGATAGCGACGCATGAGTTCGGCGACACACGATGCTTCGGTGGTCCCTCGAATGGGCATACCATAGGCTTCCATGACGGCGCGGTCGTTCTGCTGATGGGCTTTGCGCAATTCCGGTGGCATGGTTGCCTCATCGTACAGGTCTGCCAGACTGCAATTTGAATATAACTCACGGGCGGCGAGTATAGCCTGAGCAGTCTGTTCGATTTTTGCTTTCTGCTCGTTGGTCGGAAGCGGCCATGGAAATGTATTGTAAACAACTGAATTGGAATAGCGATAATCACTCTTAAGGCGACCGCCGACAGTTCGCATCCACGCCATATGAACATTAGACGTAATAATATCATGGATTTCTGAACCTTCTTCTTCATTCTGATTCGTCTCCGACAAGGCACTTTCCGCAGCTTCCTCTGAAGCAGAAGGGGCTGTACTCATGCTATTGACCGGTGTGTCCTGGCTCTGGCAGGCCGTCATACTAAACAGAAAAAGAAAAGCAGCCAGCAGGGTGATTCCTCTCTTCTTCATTGCAGAGCCTCCTTTATGAAAGTCGGTCGTATTCCTCGTCCGTCACCGGCTCCAGCCACTCATTGGAGGCTTCCTCTCCCGGCACATCAAAGGCAATGTGGGAAAACCAGCTGTCCTTTTTCGCACCATGCCAATGCTTCACGCCCTCCGGAATGACCACAACGGTTCCGGGCGTCAGACTCTGCGCTTCTTTACCTTCTTCCTGATACCATCCCTCACCGGCGGTGCAAATCAGGATTTGACCGCCGCCGGTCTTGGCATGGTGGATATGCCAGTTGTTGCGGCAGCCCGGTTCAAAGGTTACGTTGGCCAGGAAGATGGGACTCTGGCCAGGGATCGTCAGGGGGTTCAGATAGGAATTTCCAATAAATACTGAGCAAATGCCTCATTCGGCTGTCCTTTTCCAAATACATTTACTGTTTCAAATTGTTTTTCATCATACAGTTTCATAATTGATTCTCCTTATCTTTTTCAAAATAGGCAGTGCCGTACCACTTGGAGGGACAGCCCATCAGGTGATACGGCACTTCTTTGCTCTTTTCTATGGCGGAAACAACCGATTCACAAAATAGGGTATCCGTCCTTTTTCTGAGTGTATTGTCTTTAGTCGTGGATCTTCCAGCCGTTGAGGAACTGAGCTGTTTCAGCGGCGCTGTGGTCGATGATCTCGCTGTGGCCCAGGTCAAGTTTGGCGATGGCGGCCATGTCCTCGTCGCTGAGGGTGAAGTCCCAAATATTGAAGTTTTCCTCCATCCGCTCTTTGTGGGTGGACTTGGGGATGATGACCACGCCACGCTGAGCGTTCCAGCGCAGAGCCACCTGCGCGGCAGTTTTGCCGTACTTCTGGCCGATCTCTGTCAGCACCGGGTGGGTGAAGATGCCGTGTTTGCCCTCGGCCATCGGCCCCCATGCCTCCGGCTGGACGTGCAGGGACTTCATGTTTTCAATCGCGCCAGTCTGTGCAAAGAAGGGGTGCAGCTCCACCTGGTTGACCATCGGGGCAATGCGGGCATTCAGGCACAGATCGGTCAGCCGGTCAGGGTAGAAGTTGCACACACCGATGGCCCGGATCTTCCCGGCCTCGTACAGTTCCTCCATAGCCCGCCATGCGCCGTAGTAGTCGTTCATAGGCTGATGGATCAGATACAGGTCGAGGTAGCTAAGCCCCAGCTTCTGCATGGAAGTCTCAAAGGCTTTCTTGGCGCTCTCATACCCGGCATCCTGAATCCAGAGCTTGGTGGTAATAAACAGTTCCTCGCGGGGGATGCCACTCTTGGCGATGGCAGCGCCCACCGCTTCCTCGTTAAAATAGGCAGCGGCAGTGTCAATGAGACGGTAGCCCACTGAGAGTGCATCGCTTACCGCCTGTTCGCAGACGGCGGCTTCCGGCACCTGAAACACGCCGAAGCCTTCCAGCGGCATTTTAACTCCGTTCGACAAAGTTACATATTCCATACGAATTTCCTCCTGTTCATAATCGGCTTGTTTACATTAAGCGTTTCTTTATGCTACAATAAGGTTAGCCTACCGGCTTTCCTTTACAACTCAAATATAGCACTGGTTACCTCTGGTGTACACTATACAATTTTTATACTGCATAATCATTTACTTATGCTAAGGAGGGGCGCATGGATATTACAACGCTGGAATACTTTAAGATTATTGCGGAGAGCGGTTCTCTGACGAAGGCGGCTCAGCAGCTCCACATCACCCAGCCTGCCATGAGCGCCATGCTCAAAAAGCTGGAGGAAGAATTGGGAGTGGAGTTGTTTGACCGAAGCCCCAATCGCATTTATCTGAACAAGACAGGCGAAATCGCCCTTATTCATGTGAATACCATTTTGCGAAATGTAGAGCAGCTGAAAGCTGATGTGCTCAGCGCCGCGAGACAGAGTCAGACCCTCTCCATCGCTTTTTGCGATCCGGGCGTCCGATGGTTTTCCGTGCCCCGGTTCTCTGTGGCGTACCCGGAAATCCAAGTAAAAGACGATCTATATGAGGGAGAAGATACCGTCAAACTTCTGTCCGAACGGGTCTATGATCTGATGGTCACCCCGCAGAAAATCAAAGACAGCCGCATCCAAAGCCAACCCTTCCTGCCCGATCAGGTGTATCTCTCCGTCCCGGACAGCAGCAATCTTGCAGGAAGGGAGAACATTTCCCTCCGGGAGATCCCGGCACAGGCGCTGCTGTACCCGCAGATCGGCGGGTACTTCCTTTCACAGATGGAAAAGGTCATCACGAAGGATCATCTGCCGCTCACGCTGGTGAAGAACAATTACAATGTCACGCAGCACCTGATCCGCACTACCAATTTCCTTGCCACCATTTCCACGCTGTCTATGGATTTGCGAAACGATGGAACCCATCGCAGATTGATCCCCATGACCGATCCGGAGTTAAATGTGCTTTACTATATCTCTTATTTGAAAACTAATCGAGAAAAAGTAAAGGCATTTTTGCAGTGGGCAAAGGAGCAACAAGATACAGATTATATCATGATAAAAAATAAAAGATAAAAAGCCTTGCTTTTCCACCCGTGGTGTGTAAGCTGTGACTCACACAAGGCACAAGCCCAAGCAAAAAAGAAAGGTGGAAATTACAATGAAAACAGGAAAAATCACAGCGAAACTGAGGGACGCGGTTCCGGTTTGCC
>OGYY01003215.1_pt1 | contig 10686 bp, 9 predicted proteins | sample 1576671 | NCBI WGS metagenome assembly OGYY01 (sample SAMEA3541593, study PRJEB24748) | human gut metagenome | biome: human gut; feature: human-associated habitat; material: faeces | place: China | collected 2012 | reverse complement strand
TGAAGCTGGGTCACGCGCAATCCTTCCCGTTTCCCGTATGGCTGCAAAGGATAACCGTTCAGACTTATCTGAACGGTTACCGCAATTGTCACCTGTTATACTTATTTATAAAATTCCCGTACCGCTTTTCCCAGAAATGCCGCGGTTCCGTTTCCATACGGCGCATCCATACTCTTGCGCATATCCTCATTCTTTTCATAAGAATCTGCGATTTCCAGCATCAGTTCTTTTACGTCATCCATCTGATACAGCTGCTTGGATACAAAGTCCAGTTCTCCGATGAGGGACTTCACCTCGAAGGAAGAAACATCCGTGCCGATTTTTTCTGCCAGCTTTTTATAAATACCGTCTATCCGGTTCCGATATGCTTCCATGACCTCCACACCCGCAGGATTTTTTACCGCATCCATGGCCTTATCCTTATTTCTGTACCACTCCACTACCTTGCGGAAATTCTGCTGTGCGTCCTGTTCGGATGCTTTTTCCAGAAACTGCTCCCGGAACTCATCTTCGGCAGCTTTTCGGGCTGACTGTACCTTGTCTTCATATTCCAGCACTTCGGATGTCCTAAGCCTCTCATAGACCGCCTCAAACTCCGGATAGCCCTGCATATTCGGCGCCGCTCCAAAGTTGTATTCGGTTTTATACTCGATCATGACATCCTGCATCTGCTGCTGCACTTTATCCAGCAATGTCAGATTTGCCTTCTGCCGCCTCTCAAAATTATCCCGGAACTGCACATAGGACTTCTTCTCTGTCTGCTTCTCATATTCTGTTTGCCACTGGGAATATTCCTTCCCTGCATCTGCCACGATTTCCGCAAGCTCAGCGCTCCGTTTTGCTTTCAGATCTCTCTGCTCCTGGATCTCCCGATCCTTCCCCTCGATCTTTTCCTGGATCCGTCCCAAGTCTTTCTGATATTTTCCTGCTTTTATCTCCAGCTCCGCCCGGATCTTTATCAACGCCTCCAGCTGTACCTGCTTCTGGATCAATGTAGAATTCTGCTTCAACGTCTTAATGTTGTCCCGGCACTGCTTTACCGCCGCCCGGACCTTGAACAGACGTCCGATCACATCCAGCCGGTAACGGATGTCTGTCTCATCCTCCACCGAAAGGAATCCGGTCACCCGCTCCAGGTTTTCCAGCCGCCCTTCCAGCTCCCCTACCAGACTTTCCAGTTCCTTCCTTTCTGTTTTCGCCTGCTCCAGCTGCACCTTAAATGCATTCTGCCCGATAAAAGGCACACGGAATATCTCCGGACGGATAGCGCTTGCCACCCGGTTTTGATATTTCATACACTCTCTGGTAATAGACACCGGATATTTCTTCAGATCCTCATAGCGGCTGCACATCTGTACCTTTCCAAGAACCATATTGACAAAACGCCTGGCATAAGGATTCTTTGATGTAACCACCGATGCCAGCGTTCCTTCCGGGGCTTTGTCATACTGTTCCAGCCCGCGGGCATTGATAAGCCCCACGCCGTATGCCTTTTTCTCGCGGCGCAGCCTGTCATAGGTACCAAGAGCGATATCAAAGTTCTCCGGCTCCACCAGGAGATAGAACCGCTGGGTATTCAGATATCCTTCCACCGCATTGCGCCAGCTCTCGTCTGTAATCTCCAACGCTTCGCATAAGACCCTGGGCTCTGCCTTTCTGCCGATCCGCGCAAACTCCTCCAGGACAGCTTCCCGCAGCCGTTCCACGGATTCAGGATAAGAAAGTTTCTTTTTCTCCAGGTTGCTGATCTTGTGTTCCAGACCCTTAAGCTCCTCCCGGCGCCGGGACAGATGAATCTGTACCTCCGCAGCCTTACGCCGGATCTTCTCATACATTTCTTTCTTATACTGTATCACCTGTTCCAGGATTTCTCTCGCTTCAGCGGTATTCTCCAATGTGTCTATCTGCCCAAACACATCCCGATACCTGGCTATACAGCCGTCCACATCCTTGATTTCCAGCAGTTTCTCTGCCTTCTTAAGCGATCTTTTCACGCTGGCAAGGAGCTCTCCTTTCTCTTTCAGGAGCTCCTTTTCCTCTTCTTTTAATCTCTCCAGTTCCTTTTCCTGCTCCTCCAGCGCCAGAAACTCCCGGTTCTGTTTCAATTCCACACGCAGATTCGTCTCGATTTCCTGCTGCTGTTCTTTTTCCTGAACAACCGCTTCCAGATCCTTCTCCGTCTCTTTTTTCCGGTATTCTTCCGCCCGTTTCTCTGCTTTCAGCCGCTCTGTCTCCTCTCCGGCAATGTCCACAGCAGCCCTTGCGAGGAAATATGTGTACATCTGATCCTTCTGTATATTGTCTGCCGCTTCATCATGAAGCTTTTCAATCTGCTCCAATTTCTGCATCCTGCGCCTTACAGACTCAAGGGTTCGCTCCAGATCCTGATAAGTACGCACATTCTCCCGCAGGACATCAATATTTACCTCTTTTTCATCCAGAACATAGGAATACACAAAATCTTTGATATCATCGATCGGCTTAAAAGCAAGCGCTTTGGGTATCAGACTGAAAAACTTATCCTCAATCCGTCCAAGCCTTGACTGAACCACTTTTCTTGCTTCTGTCTGAGTCTTCATCCACTGCCGGATCCCCTTGCCATTATGCGCACGGAATTCTGCAATAGATCTGGGCGTCTGATCCTTCTTAAAAAACATGTCATCTGAGAGCATACTGCCGTCGATCAGATATCTTCCCGTGGTCTCCTGCCCTTCTGATGCTGAATCCACCACTGCCCCCAGGATAAAGTATTTCTGCCGGCTCTCTTCATAAAACTCCAGTGCCACATGGGCGCTCACTTCTCCCGTTCTTTCATACGGACGGCTCTCTTTTCCTGTCTTACAGCGGATATAACCTGTCAGCTTCCGCTTCCCGTTTTCATGGGCCGCCTTATTAAAAGAACCGGCGGAACAGAGCACCACAAACTGGATCGCATCCAGAAGCGTTGTCTTCCCCGCCCCGTTTTCTCCGGAAAGCAGCGTCGCCGATCCGAAATCAATCGTGCAGTTTTCAAACCTGTGCCAGTTAATCAGCTTCATTCTCGTCAGCTTCTTCATCTGTCTGCCTTCCCTTTCTGTATATCTCTACTTTCTCATATGCCTTCTTAATATCGTCAATCTGTACTGCCATCAGGATAGAATCATAGATCAATATCCTGCTCTCTTCATTTGCCAGATCCCTGTCAAGGATCTCGATCAGCTGAAATCTGCGGAACACACTGAGCGCATTGCGCATAGTCGTCTTATCGATCATTTTATCCCGGATCTGCAGGCTTAGATACTTATCCTGGATATCTCCCAGGTTTACGATCACTTCATCGCTGATAGAAAGCTCCCTCTTTTTTTCATCATACAGGATCCTTAAGATCAGGAGAATGATCGATTCATACAGCTTCAGATTCATACGGTTATAATTATAGGCATTCACCAGCTGTATCACGCCCAGTTCCTCGTTCACTTCCAGCCGATATCCCAGCACATCCAGATACTTCTTAAATTCATTTTTATATTTCAATACAAAATAATAATCTGACTTACTTGTCTCATTTGCCCTGCACAAAAAACAGGTGGATAAAAGCCTGTTGCTGATCCGCCGGAAATCCTCTTTTTCCCTCTGCAGCATTTTATCAAACAGTTCCATCTCATTTCCTCCTGATTCTGAAATCCCGGAACCTGTATCCCCTGACCTCAATCATCTCTTCCGGCTCTACATGATATTTCAGCTTCTTTCTCTGCCCATAGAGCCTGACATAGATAATCTTCACAAAGTCCTCCGCCGAAGCAAGCGGGAGCTGCGACGCCATCATCTGCGGGCGGTCTTGCAGCTGATCCAGCACATAATTTTCTATTTTCTCCTTGCTTAAAACGCGCTGCATCTTCTCCATCATCTTCCGCAGCTTCTCCTGCCGGGCTTCCAGATCCACCTCATGATTCTCAAGTTTTTGCGGAACAAACTCTTTTTTCCCTTCCGTAGGCGAATAGAATGACCGTTCATCCAGAAAGCTTACGGAATACAGACGGATCAGATCTTCCAGGAAACCAATCTCATAGATACCGCCCAGCGCCATCTTATCTTCATTGATCCTTTCATTCACAGCCAGAAGTATTTCTTTCAGCTGTCCCCTCACATCTTCGTTACCGGAAAGCAGAAACTTCGCCCGGTTGATGGCCGCCCGCTGATACTGTGTATTCTTCTGGTTGATTTCATTTAAGATGTCGTCCATATTCCGGAAGGCCTCTATGATCTCATGCAGATACCGATATACCGTATCCTGTGCTTTTTCCAGCGAAATCTCCTGGAGCTGTGCCAGTTCCCCTGATGCCTTCTCTATGTAAGACCGGCTCCTGCTCCTGCTTTCCAGCCGCTCGATGATCTCCGGCCGGAACTTGGACACATTATCCGAAGTCAGAAGCCTGTGGTAGGCTTTATCTACAATATTTGTGATATAGTCATTAAACAGTGCGTCCATGATCTCCGCCACTGTGCGGTGCCTCGTCAGCTCGTCAATATAATGCTTGATATTGGAATTCAGATTTTTAAGCCCCGTGATCAACAGGTCCGTATTCTCCAGGATCTGCAGAAGCACGACTCCCGGATGATCCGTATTTGCCCTGACGAGGCTGTAAATTGTATAAATATAGCCCTGGTATTCTACTTTCCTCCCGTCCGCGATCTCAAGAAGCGTCTTGATCAGACGCACTGCATAATCCATAAAGTTCACTCTCTGGACATAGCTTTTATCCGTCTCGATCTCAATCCAGCCGTAAAACTCCAATTTCCTTAGGATTCCGTTAGCCTTGCCTCTGCTGTCCGCCTCCGCAAACTCTTCATCCACCACATCCGCAGCGGCAGACTGTTCAAAATAGTACTGCAGTTCATCCACAAGCACTTCTCTCTCCACGCCAAAAGAAAGCTGATGCTCCATCACGGAAAACAGCCTGCAGATACAATCCCAATATACGATTCGGTTCGGTGAAGAAAGGGGAACAAAAAAATTCCCCGGAAGAATATGAAACATTGAGCGTCCCTTCCTTATGCGGATTTCACTCTGCATCACTCCTGGTGTAATAGGTTGAACGGCCGGAACCATGTTTTACCAATACACCCCTGTCAACCAGCTGTTTGATAGAATTTTCCACAGAAGTCTTTCCGATAGTTGGACAGAGTTCCATGATATCACGCTTAGTAAATTTTCCGATTTTACCATACACAGCGCGCCTTACGACCTCTACTGCCGGGAGCTTTTCACTAACAAGATCTACTCTGTCCTCAAAGTCTCGGTATGCTGCAAGGATCGTTCGCAGTAGATACTTAATGAACGGTGCAGGATCTTCCTGGTTCTCATACCAGCCACGCTGACAGGCTTCCAACGCATCATAATACAGATTTTTGTTTTTAGCAATCTTACTCTCCAGCGAGATATATTTGCCGATCACATAACCGCATTTATATAAAAGTAAAGTTGTGAGCAGCCGGCTCATCCTTCCATTCCCATCGTTGAATGGATGGATGCAAAGGAAGTCATGAATAAAAACAGGGGTCAGGAGAAGGGCGTCAATTTCCTGAGTATCAATCACACGATTGTAACTCTCGCATATCGCATCAACCGCAGGCGGAGTCTCATATGGGGTTACCGGAGTAAAGAGAACAAATTCATTTCCCTCTGAGTCTGTTGCACTAATATAATTTTGTGTATTCTTAAAGTGACCACCGATGCCCTTCTCCGAATACCGAAACAGGTCACGGTGGAGCTGCAGAATATAATTCGCCCGGATCGGGATATATTCATAGTTCTCATGGATCGTGTTTAAAACGTCACGGTATCCCATAATTTCTTCCTCATCCCTGTTCCGAGGCACGGTTTTATCCGCCACCAGTTGTTTCAGCCGTGTATTAGTAGTCCGGATGCCCTCAATCTCATTAGATGCCTCGGTACTCTGGATCTTTGCAATCTCTACCAGCCTATCTAGTTCTTCTGGTTTTTGCCTAAGATACAGTTCCTGTCTGCCCTTGTATTCGTGGATTTGGGCGACAAGCCCTAAGATCTCGTTATCCCATGTCTTATTCTTCAGAACAGAATAATCAAATGACCTCATTTTCTCCTATCCTTTCTTCTTTTCTCCCAAATTATAGTTGATTTTAGGAGAAAAATCAAGTTGTTAGGAGAAAGCTTCTCCCAAAACCGTGTAGGATTACTTGCGTTTTTCTTATGCGCAGTTGATTTCTTTTTATTTTTTGTCTATAATAAGATTGAATCGCATTTTAGCCAGGAGGTCTCGATATGACATATATTAAAAGGGATTTGGAACCAAAAATATTATCGTTGTCCAAAGAATATTCAGCCATCCTTATCACTGGCCCAAGACAGGTTGGAAAAACTACTATTTTGCGCCAACTAATGCAAAAAAACAGAGCTTATGTCACGCTCGATGATCTTGAAGACCGAGCCATGGCTCAAAATGATCCTGCGCTTTTCCTTCAACTGCATGACCGTCCAATTCTTATTGACGAAGTTCAGTATGCTCCACAGCTTTTTTCATATATTAAGATCGAAATTGACAATGGTGCCGAACCCGGCAGTTTCTGGCTTACAGGCTCCCAGTCATTCCGTATGATGGAGCTGGCCCAGGAATCACTGGCCGGAAGAGTGGCTCTGCTCCACATGCCATCTTTATCACAACATGAAATCTATGGCAGCGGAAGCAATTCTCCTTTTTCAATTGATCTGAATGCACTAAAGGAAAGAGCCACAACACATGCACCCGCAGATATGCAGGAAATCTATCAGCGCATCTGGAAAGGGTCTATGCCAGGATTAATCAGCGGCCGCTTTTCCGACCGGGATGTTTTCTACAGCAGTTACCTTCAGACCTATATTGACAGAGATGTCAGTGAGCTTATCAATTTAACCGACAAACTGATATTCCGTGATTTTATCCGTGCGGCGGCCTGTCGTATCGGACAACTGCTAAACATTCACGATATTGCCCAGGATGTTGGAGTATCTGATGATACCGCAAAACGTTGGCTTCAGGTTTTAGAAAAATCGGATATTATTTTTTATCTTCGGCCCTACTCCAACAATCTTTTGAAACGCACTGTAAAAACTCCTAAGCTGTATTTTTTTGATACAGGACTTGTTGCTTATCTTACAAAATACAGTTCGCCTGACATTTTGGCAAACGGAGCTTTAAACGGCGCAATTCTTGAAAACTATGTGGTGTCTGAGGTTTTGAAGACCTACCAAAACGATGCAAAAGAATGTCTCTTGTGGTACTATCGCGATAAAGAAATGCATGAGATTGATATGATTATTGAAAGCGACGGCATGCTGCATCCTCTGGAGGTTAAGCGTTCCGTCAATCCAGGCAGCAAGCTGATTGGTGCATTCGATATTTTAAATAAAGGCACTGTCCCAAAAGGGAAGGGCGCTCTTCTCTGTATGCGTCCCACACTGTCAGCAGTCAATATCGATAACTATATTATCCCAATTTGGATGATATAAACGGAGGCATAGCCCAGATCTATTCTGATGCTGGGCTATGCCTTCATCCTGTCAGTTCATCCAAGGCGTCATCATAAGACCTAAACTCAGGTGCAGACTCCATATCGGTCGTTCAAAGCTCATAATCGACCTCGAGAGAGCCTCCAGATTTTCTTTCCCTGTCATATTCAAAGCAGAGAAAGAAAAGGTCGGTTTATCCTTACAGAACTCGTTAATCAGTGCTGTTTTACCAACACGCCGTCTGCCGTAAATAGCAATGCACTCAAACTTATCGCCTGCATGCCGTATCTCTCATTAGCCTGTCGACCAAGTCCGATTCTGCCTGCAGTATATGCTGACAGACACCATATGACTCCTTCGCGGCCGCCTCCAGAACCGGATGAATCGTATCCCCCGGTTTATACCGTAGCAAGTCTTCATAATCCGAAATGTCATATTCTTTGTCCACTTTTCCTCTTTCATATAATCGCCGTATCAGCAGTTCATCCGCATTTTCGCCAAGTAACAGGCTGGCATATATCTTCTGTTTTTCTTCCGTACTGAACGGAAGCCTCTCAACCCTTTCATAAAATCTGTCCGGCACACAGCGAGACGGCGGTTGTATCGGTTCATCCAGATATTGATTAATCAGTTCTGTCGCCCGCAGGCACTGGCTGCGTGTTATGTCACCGTATATGAAGATCTTGTCTCCCAGTCTTGCTTCAAGAAGGCAGGCGATCGCCAGAAGATAAATGTGATATGGTTTGCCAGATGTTGTCCGCCCCCATGTGGTCCTTACTTTCTGAAATCTCGGGTCTTCCCAGCTGTAATCCATACAATCTGCTATCGCTCCAAGCATAGCATCCCCGGCCTCCTGATCAAACAAATCACCTTGAACAAAATCCCTAAATAATGAAATGTCATCTGCGGTTTGCATTGTTTCGTAATCCCCGGATGCAGTCCATCCGATCCGCTTCGCATTTTTGCCAAGCCACCAGGCCGACTCCTCTTTCTCAGCTGTCGGAATAAGACAGATTGTATCTATACCTTTCACATTTACCTTTCTTCGTTCTGCCAGCGGAAAAATCTTAAGGAAACGAAGCGTTTCCTCGTACGCCTGTACCCATTCTGCCTTTGAAACCGAATTAGAAACTGCCAGACTTATGTATTTACCCACTTTGTTCCCCTCCTTAAATTTGTTTATACGTTACGTTTTTACGTTATTTTATCATTTAAAAAAATGCATGTCAATCACAACACGCATTTCAGGCAATTTAACATTCTTCTTTCAAGGCATCGAAATATCCCCTCAGCCGGTCTTTCTGCCGCTCCGAAAGAGCACGGTATTCCTGGATCAGAGTAATCTCTCCACGGCTTAAGACCAAATCATAATTCACCGGTTCCCCATCCGACAAAAGCTCATACGGCGACACATGCAACACTTCGCATATCTTCATTATTTTATCCGCTGCCGGGTTTGTCTTCTTTCTCTTCCAGTCACTGATCGTACTCTGAGATATTCCTGTCCGATTTGCAAACTCTTTCTGGCTGATCCCTCTCTGCTCCATGAGCAGATAAATCTTCTCGCTGATGATCAATTCACTTTTCCTCCTGAGTTTCTTCCGCTACACACATATCTACGGTCTCCCAGATCCGCTCTTCGTCCGACGCCTGTCTTTCTCGATTCCGGTCTCGCTCTCCGATGCATTTATCGCTCGCACGATCCACTGCCTCCGGGAACTCCAGTTAATGATAGCACAGGCAGAAAGAAAATACCAGATGATTCAATCATCAATTCCGGCACCTATTGAACTACTCTCCGACATCACTCTTTCCAAAGTCCCTCCAACTGAAAAATCCCATAGTTTTCTCTTTCCTTTCTTTTCTATTTTCATCCTTTGTGCTATAATTTTCTCACTTTATATCATACGGAGGAATCCTATGCTGACGATATACCAATTAATGAAATATTTAAGGAACCATCATTCGATTAAAGTAAAGGCAAATCAGGCGCAGGCGCTTCGAAACATTGGCTACTATCATGGTTTTAAAGGATATCGGTTTATCCGGAATCCAAGCCAGCGCATTCCCTTCACAAGCCTGGATGAAGTTATTGCTTTAAATACATTTGATATGCAGCTAAAAACACTGTTTTATCCTAAAGTAATGTTTATTGAAAACGCCCTTAAAAGTTATGTGATAGAATCCATCCTTTTAGACAGCAAATCAGAAAATCTTGACGTAATATTCAACAAATCGATCACAAATTACCGCTCATATCGAAAAGGAAGTGAGAATTATCATAAACAATACGAAAAACGTATGAGTTTAAAGGGAAAAATAAACAGCGCTTTGTTGCGAGATTACGCAAACAAACGGCAAACCGTTAACCATTTCTTTGATTCAGACCTATCCATCCCTATCTGGGCGATTTTTGAATCCTTGACCCTTGGGGAATTCGGTACACTTTTTTCATGCGCAAATTCTAACGTTAAATTGAACACATCCCGCATTTTACATTTGCCAAGTAACCTAGATTCAGATGGTAAACTAACCGAGTACATCATTTATACCATCAAAGATCTTAGAAATGCTGTTGCGCATAACAACACTGTCTTTGATACACGTTTCCAGACAAGCAGAATTAATCAACGGCTTATTTCTCTTCTGGAAACCGAAACGGGAATAACGAACCTTGATTTTAGATATATTGATGCATACGTTGTTCTTATTACATATATATTACGAAAAATGGGCGAAACAAAAACATCCTGCAAGCAATTTATCTCAGCTTTTATCACCTGTACAGACACATTACGCTCTCAACTGTCCGCAACCGCAAATGTATGCAACCAGATTTTAGGTACCCAACAACGTTCTCATCTCAGCACTTTACAAAATTTTCTGAGCAATTCCTAAATCTCTTGTATATTTGGGTTCGGTATGGTATAGTATAGCTATGAATTGCGGTGGACGTCTTCGGACAACACCTGAGAAGAGCCTGATGCGTCGGGCTCTTTTCTCTTGTCTAATTTTTTTGAATAAAAAACTGCCGGAAACATCATGTTTTATGCATATGTCTTAACACAAGTTCCCCCCTCTCCTCAAATTTGTTTATACGTTACGTTTTTACGTTATTTTATCATTCAAAAAAATGCATGTCAATCACAACACGCATTTCAGGCAATTTAACATTCTTCTTT
>OGYY01003214.1_pt1 | contig 10686 bp, 9 predicted proteins | sample 1576671 | NCBI WGS metagenome assembly OGYY01 (sample SAMEA3541593, study PRJEB24748) | human gut metagenome | biome: human gut; feature: human-associated habitat; material: faeces | place: China | collected 2012 | reverse complement strand
TCTTCCGCCGGAGAGTACAGGTCCAAGATACCGCCCCGGAGCGCAAACTGGCCGGACTCGCGGACCTCGCGCGAAAGCTCGGGGTAGAACGGGGCGAGCATGGGATCGTCGTCGGCGGCGATCAGGATGGTATAGAGTGCCGGCGCCGTGTTGACGCCATTGATCACCAGAGTCTGATCCTCCATGTCGCGAGCGGCCTGCTTGGCAAGCTTCTTAAAGGAGAACGGGGCACGGGTGGCACCGAAGATGCCGGCCACGTGGTCCTCGAAGATGTTCAGGAAGTTCACGAAAGATCACTCTCCGTATAGGTTCTTTGGTATCCGAGCAAATATAGGCATATCCCAACGATTATAGAGGATAGGGTTCCCGCAACTGCCGCCTTGGCGGCGACCGCGGCTGCAAGGCTGGCAATTTCCATATGGTGTGCAAGACAGGATGCCGCTGCGCAGCCGATGCCGGTGACAGCGATGGCGGCGATTGCGGCAAGGTTTGAGCCCTGATCGGCACGCTTGGCATGGGCATTGAGCAGCGCAGATGACGCCGCGGCAGTTGTCGCGACCAGCGCAAAGGCAGCCCAAAGGAGCGGGTCTCCCAGCGCTGCGGCAACGTTGCCGAGCCCCAGCACGCCTCCGGCTGAAAGCGCGACCGTGGCCAGACGGGCAAAAAGCGCGCCCATGCCCGTTGCCGCGGCAGCGCTTGCCGGGCCGAGCCAAAATGACGCGACGCCGGCGGCGACCCCAGCTGCCAGGAAGGTATTGCCGGTCAGACAGCCAAGCGCAAGCGCGCAGGTGAGTGCGGCGCTCGCGGCAGCCTCGGTGCGACCCCAGGCGATCCACCAACCGGACATGGCAGCGGCAAAGATCACCGCGACGGGCAACATCGACAGGATGCCCTGCGCCTGCATGGTGGCGTTGGCCATGAGCACCAAAAAGCCCACAGCCGAGATGGCCGAGCCAATCTGGGGGGCCAGGCCAGCCGCCGCTCCGATCGCGATTGCCGCAATGACCAGGCCGGGAAGCGCCGCGACCCCGGCCGTTTGCATCAGCAAAAAGCTAAAGGTGCCGCACGTTAGCGCCGAGATAGCGTGCATGGTGTAGTCGCGCGCATGGCTCCAGCGCGTGCCCGCCCAGCCGAGCGCGGGGTCGACCTCGATGGCGTCGTCCTCGTAGTACGACGGCTCGATATCGTCGAGCTCTTGCTCGTCATCCGAAAGCTCGCCAACCATTTGCTCCAGACTGCGACGGCCCTCGCGCACGCTGCCCAGACCGGCAAGGAGTTGGTCGCAAAATGCCTCGATGCTGTTGGGGCGGTCCTGCGGCATGGGGGAGAGCGCGCTCATGAGCGCGGCCTCGGCTCCCGGGGGAAAGTGTGGTATCAGCTCGCTGGGATAGGTGGCGCCGCCGATGATGCGGTCGAGCGAGTCGGCGGGCGTGGCCGCCATAAAGGGAGCGCTGCCGCACAAGCCCTCATAGATAACGCAGGCAAGGGCAAAGACATCGGCGCGTTCGTCGACCGTGCCGGTCTCGATATCGAGCTGCTCGGGCGGCATGTAGCCGATGGTGCCGCCGCGCGAGCCGCCAAAGCCACCGGCGGACGACAGTCGCGCCATGCCAAAGTCGGTGAGCTTTACATTGCCCGAGTGGTCGATGAGCACGTTGGCGGGCTTAATGTCCAGGTGGAGTACGCCATTGCTATGGGCGAAGGTGAGCGCCTGGCCCAGGGCATCGGCAATGGCCGCGGCCTCGTCAAAGGTGAGCGAGTGGCCGTCCACGCGATGCAAAAACTCGGCCAGCGACATACCGTCGACATACTCCATGACCAGGTAGGCATAGGCGGTGTCATGCGTAAAGTCGATGACCTGCACGATATTGGGATGTTGAAGCATGGCGGCAGTGTGCGCCTCGCGCAGGACATCCATGATGTCGCTGGCGGGCATGCCGGCGCCGTTGATAAGGGGGATGCGCTTAATGGCGACGCGGCGGCGCAGGTGCGTGTCGCGGCAAATCTCGATGGAGCCAAAACCGCCGGTCGCAAGTGTCTCGAGCGGCTGGTACCGCTTGAGCAGCTCGCGAGAGCTGGTGCCCTCCAAAGGAACGTCCGGCGAGAACCGGGCGGTATGTTGCGAGAAAAGCGGCATGGCCAACCCTCGTGCGTTTAAAGTTCGTTTGCGAGCGGCGGGCGCGGAGCCGAGCCATTCGCGGTGGCATAGATGCTGCTAGTGTAGCACGCTCGGGCAGATGGCGAGGATAGCGGGATGCGAGGTGGCCCGATCGATTCGGCCCGTTTCGGCTCGTTTGGAAAGCGCATCTCAGTTTTCAGCCAAATTATGGGATGCGCTTTCCAAATGGGGTGGGCTGCGGAAACTGCATCCCAGAATATTGCCCTGGAACGGGATGCGCTTTCCGAACCGGCGTCCAAAAGGAAACCGCATCCCGCTTTGATGTGGGGACTGCGAACAAAAGCCGGACCGTGATCTGGCGCGGATTGGAGTTCGCCTGAATCATTGATGCTGGCTGGTGTGAGAACAGAGATAAACGAGCGGCTCGAGCGATATAATGACACGCTATGGAGGCCGTATGCTCTTTTCCCGCCGTTCTGCTACATTTGCCTGCGCCATTGCGCTTGTCGTAATGGCGGTCACCCCTTATCACCGGTTTTCATCTTCAATCGGCCTAGCGTCAGGTGCAATGACCTGGCTCGTTATCCTGGGCGCATGCCTCGCGGCGTTTGTTCATGGTGCTGCGCTATGCAAGGGGGGGAATGAGAAGGCCGAGGCATCTCGGTGCCATCGGTGTTTTCCTTGGTGTTATTGCAACGGTTCCCGAATGGGCCGACCTGGCTTTCTATGCTCGCGGAGACTCTATTCCAATCGTGTTTGCACCGATTTGGTTGTTACATGGCGTTTCGTGTGTCTCGTGCTTTGTTGGGTCGCTGCTTCTCTCATATGTTATTTGGGGCACGGCGGACTCTCCTTTGACGCAGAGGTCGACACGGACTGACGAAAGGGAAACTCGTCACCCGCAGGACGCGATTTTTACAGAAACAATAGCCGTCATGTCTTGCCTGCTGTTTTGCTGTCGAGTTTCATGGAGAGTCGTTCCCGAGCCATGGGGGATGCCCCCTGTAACGGCCGCGTCAATTGGCCTTGCGCTTTTAATTCCGTTGGTCTATCTCGCATTGACTGTGGCCCCGCCGTTTTGCCGCCCTCGTGCCTTTGGCCATGGGCGGCGCGACGTGTTTGCCTGTTCTGTGCTCGTAGCAGTTCCTATTGGTCTTATTCCGGCTGTTGAGGCGGCATACTTCGCAAGCGATGCCGTGGTCATTGCATTGCTGGCGATGGGGTCCGTTATCGCTGCTGCCTTCGTATGCATGTTGCTAAGGGGGAAACGGGACAACAATTCGGATATCGCCTGTGCGTCCGACACATTCGATGCGGGGGTGTTTTCCCCTGCCCTGTCGCCTAGAGAAGAGCAGTTTGTTCGACTGCTGCTCAAAGGGAAAACGCCGGCGGAAATTGCCAAGGAGACGGATACGAAGCCATCGACGGTGAGAACAACGCTTCACCGAGCATACGGGAAGGCGTCGGTTGCGGGCTCACGCGAGCTCGTGGCGCTGTTTGCGGGTGAGGGCGATACTGTAGGGCATGAGCTACCGCAGCGGCATGCTGACGATATAGTGGCATCAGCTCGAACGCGCCGGCTGTTTCGATACCTGCTCACATTATTCTTTATCCTCCTTGCGGCGGGGCCCTTGGTAATGGCGGATAGCGATTGGGGGTCCGGTGTTTCGCGGGCTGTCGCCTTTTCCCTCTTAAGCTACGCATTGGGTCTCGGACTGCTTCTGTCGCTACGCTACGCGGGTGGAAAAGCGAATCGTGGCGCTGCGCTGGATAGAGCGGGTGAAGCGATTTGGCTCGGAAGCCCGTACGTATGGGCGGTGCTATCTGCTGTGGAATGGTCTTTTATCTATATCGCGGCATTGATGTGCATACGCGTTCCGTTGATGGCTGTGCCGGTCCTGTTTTGCGGCGTGGCGTCTACGGCTTCGCTCGCTGTTGGGCTGCGTCCGTTTAAGGTGCATGCCCATGCTCGGGCTATCGTGCCGTTGGTGTCAATGGGCATGGTTGCCTTAATCTATGCGGTCGCTAGGGGGCGAATCCATGGACTTGCGGTGCTGACGGGGGTGCTGCTCACATATATAGTGATGCGAAGCTGTCCGCAGCGCAAAATGCTTGGGATATGGATGCTCTGCTTTGGGGCGACGGCTCCTGTTTGGGCTGTCTTGCTCAATATGGTGCAGGATCTGACGGTTTTCGAGCCGTTGTTCCTCGCGTCGTTGTTGGGGCAAAGTTCGGCTGTCAATGTCGTCGTGGCAACGGTGATTGTTTGCTGGTCTGTGCCCATGTTCGTTACGCACATCGCGCTCGCCCGCTCGGTTGAGGACGAGAAGGCCGTCTTGGAGTACCGGGCGAACGGGTCCACCGAAACGGCCCGCGTGCGCCAGCTGGCCCTGCTTACGTCGCGCTCCCTTTCTGATGTTCAGTCGCAAATTTTGCTGATGACGGCAGAGGGGGCAACGACAAAGGCCATTGCGGAGGATGTCGGTTACGCTGCATCTACGGTGCAAGCGCTGCGGTCTGCATCTTACCGCCAGTTGAAGATCAAGAATAAGGCGGAGCTAATTTTATTGTTATCGCAGGTAAATAACGTGTAAACGCCTGAGCAATCAACTCAATAGCGGGTGTTTACAGACATCTTTCTCTATTCATGCGAAGGTTGCCGTGCGTCGACGCATTGTTAACCGCTTTTGATTGGAGAAGGCCATGATTAAGCCAAGGAGCGCTATTGCTCGAATCGGAGTCGGCTTGGTGATTGCAGCTGGTCTGTCCCTAGGGGTTCCCGCTGCATCGTTTGCACAAGAGGAGTTTGACACCTCTCAGGTTTCCAGCATTACTCAAAACGCCGATACGGGAATTACGACCTGTACGAACAATGCCGATAAGGCATTTAGTTTTCAATGTGCCGGGACGAGTGCAACTGGCTACCGTCAAAAGGATGATTCCTCATCGCTCTATCTGGATATCCAGGGCCATACGGGAAATCCGCTTCGGTTATATACAGACGGTGCGTATAACACAAGCGGTAGCGGCAGCATGAATTGTACTCAGGGAACGTATCGTTCGAATCACAAGGGACAGTGGGAAATGTATAACCTCGTCCGTGAGAACGGGCGATCTGCGGCGCGACTGACTGCATGGGCGGAGTCTGGCTACGGCACTGTTATTGGTGTATGGAGCCCCGACTGCGTCGGGCATTTCCACAAGCTTCCCGCATAGTTGTTTGAAATGGCTCCCTTCCGGCTTTCTGGGTCGGAAGGGGGAGGAGGACGTATGAACCAAAAGCTCGCAAGATACGAACTGTCGAAAACGATTAGACGTCCAGCTTTTATCCTTGCTCTCTTGATTGCGGTCGCAGTTGCAATAGCTGCCGCGCTGGAGCCGTGGGCAAATTTGGAAAAAGAGCGTCACAACCTTCTTTCTTTTGGTTACGGCGTTGGCGTGCAAGCCGAAAATTATCTCGGTCAAACACGTGAAAGCAGCTTCGGTAACTGGATTGTTGTGAGCGCGAACGCGCCACTGTCTGCGTCGGTGTTTTTCTATGCACTGCCCCTGCTTGCAATGTTGGCTGGATCTTGGTCGTGTCTCTTTGAGCGTTTGAGTGGTTATGACATGCAGATATGCACGCGCGTTTCCAGAAAGGCGTACGTGAACGTAAAGATGCTGTCTGCTTTCCTCTCCGCGTTTACAGTGACTGCCATTCCTCTGCTCGTCAATTTCCTGATCGTCTCGATGCTTTTTCCTGCGTATCTTCCTCGGGTCGATGAGTCGACTTACGTAGGACTTTACCTGCATAGCTACTTCTCCGGTCTATTTTATTCGCATCCTTTGTCATATGTGCTCGCATACACGCTGTTCGATGCTGTCACGCTCGGGACTTTATCCATGGCTGTAACTGGCTTCTCAATTTTGTTTCGTAGCAGAATCAAAGCGATAATTGTCCCGTATCTGCTAATGGTTGCGTGGCATTTTGCAAATGGCTGGATCTTCGGCGTAATGGCTTGTGTGGGGTTTAACTGCAATATCCTCAACAGCATCAGGTCGGAATCGCTGAATAACTGGCCAGACATTCGAGCCGGTTTTGCGGAAATCATATTATTGACCCTTGCTTCGTTGGCTTTTTCTGGGGCGTGGAAAAGACGCGAGGTGGTCTGATGCTGTTTAGGCTGGTCGCCGCGGACCTGAGGACCGTTTTGAAGAAGAACATCATCACTTTTATTGCAATTGCGGCAGTGACCGTTGCGAACTTGGTGTACGCCTACGGATTGTCTTCTGTGTATGGGGTTAGAACGGATACCTTGGGGTTTGCGGATAATCTTGCGCTCGTGTTTGCCGGATCTGCTCCGTTTGAGCCTAGGCCCGGGGTCATGTTTGTGCCTCCGCTAGGATGGCTATTTCTCATTCTGCTTATTCTCTATACAACACTCGACTATCCGACCGAATCGTTGCACGGGTTTGGTTTGCAAGCGCTTGTTCGATGCCGGGCAAGAACCCTTTGGTGGGTCTCGCGTTTTATCTTGGTGGCGGCAGTAACGGCATTTTCACTGCTCGTGGTGGTTTGCTCTGTTGTGATTTGGAGCTTGGTGGTGAGCTCCTCGTTCAGCGCGGTCATTCATGGTGAGTCGCTTCAACTGGCTAATTTGGCGCCGTGGTTTCTCAAAGCTGCCGAGGCAGATGCGCTGCCGTTTTTCATAAGTCTCTTATTTGCTTTTGAGGCGCTTGCGTTTGCGCAGGCAGCGGTTGGGTTTGTGCTTGGGTCGTCAGTCTCGTTTGTGGTTTTAATGAGCTACCTGATCTGCTCGGCATATGCACGACATTGGGCGCTATTGGGTAACGCCTTGATGCTGTTGCGCTGGGGTGGAATTGTCAAAGAGGGAATCGCGGCGGGCTCGAGTGTCTTGTCATCAATTGGGCTTATGTCGTTATGCCTATCGTTGGGTGGACTGTGGTTTCGAAGGGCCGACCTTATAGAAAAGGGGGACAAGATATGAGTGTGATCGTAAGGGGCGTATCGAAGCGCATGGGTAAAAACGATGTCCTGCGCAACGTGTCCATCGAGGTTGACCCTGGGACTGTGGTCGGGCTTCAGGGGATAAACGGTTCGGGTAAGACCATGCTCATGCGAGCGGTTTGCGGGTTGATCAAGCCTACCGAAGGCGAAATCTCTATCGATGGCCAAAGGCTTGGGGCGGACATCTCGTTCCCGCCGAGTCTGGGGATGTTGATCGAGGCGCCTTCCTTTTTGGGATATCTGTCTGGCTACGACAATCTGAAGCTCATCGCTCAGATCAAGGGCGTTGCCACCCCCGAGGACATTCGCTCTGCCCTGCGGCTCGTGGGGCTCGATGCAGACGAAAAAAAGAAGTTCCGAGCATACTCGCTTGGGATGAAGCAGCGTCTGGGGATAGCTGCGGCAATTATGGAGAAGCCGAAGCTGCTTGTTCTCGATGAGCCAACGAATGCCCTCGACGAAGCGGGCGTTGAAATGCTCAAGCGCGTTGTGGCGATGGCGGCATCAACGGGTCGTGAGGTCCTTCTGTCCAGCCATGACGGAGAGGTGCTCGAGGAACTGGCCGATCGGGTTTACTGCATGCGCGACGGTGCCGTTGTGAAAGTTCGGGAAAGGTCGTGAGCGCGATGAAGAAGACCCTGTGGACGAGAAGATCGGCGCTCGCGCTTTTTTGCTGTGCTGCTACCGGCCTTGCGGGCATGAGGGTGAGCGTCGTTAACGGGAACCGGACGGTCATTCCTGAGAAATATTACGCGGAGGGCGAATGGCTCTCGATGGATGGAGCGTTTCTGGGGTCGAAGGATGTGGTGACTGATGGGTATTCGTTTTGCATAGACGGGGCAGAGTTGCTCACGCCGCGCGAGTATCTCAAACGAGCACATGACGATTATTCAAAATATGGCACCGTGGATACGAAAACGAGACTGAAGGATGCCGACATCACGTGCGTTATCGCCGTAAAGATGCGTGTCAGAAATAGGGATAATATCGACGGTGGAATCAAAGCGTATGTTTGGCATCTGGTTCCGGAGTCTGCGCCAAACTATGATTTTGTAGTCAATACCGATCTGATAACGCAAGCCATGCCGGTCCTTGGCGGCTCTGCTGCGTTTGCCGTGGAGGTTGGGGCAGAAAACGAGTTGCTCGTCCCATTTATGATGCAGAACACCAACGACTATTTCGAAGGTTACGAGACCGTCCGTTTTGAGAAAGCATTTCCCGGGACTTACACGATGAAGATGACCGATCTGCCGGAGCGGAGGCTCTTAAGGTTTGAAGTGAAATAGCTCGAGAGCAAGGCAAAACGGGTCCATTGGCGGTACGCGCGCCCGATTCCAGGCGCCCCGGCCCGGAATCGGGCGCGGGACGAGGCGCCTTCGGTGTCGGCCGGCCTACCGCTTCTTCTTGCTCTTCTTCTGCTTGCGCTGCTTGCCCTTGGTCTCCTGGGGCTTGTCGCCCTGTTTTGCTTCGGCAGCGGCCTTTTCTGCCTTCATCTTCTTGCGTTTGGTCTCGATGCGGAGTTTTTTGTTGATGCGCGTCTTAAGGAAGGGACCGAACTGCTCGGCATCGCCGCGGACAAAGGTGTCCTTAGGGATCGTCACGCCCTGGTCGGCGAACATGGCCACAAAGATGCGCTCGCCGTCGAGCACATGGTCGAGCTTTTCAAACGGGAAGAACTGCGACTTGCCGCTCGTGCCCCAAACCATCAGGCCGTCCTCGTTGGCGGCGACGCGGCGATAGCGGCCACCCATGGACTCGTCGGCCTCAACGGCGTCGATAAAGTCGCGGGCGAGGGTGTGGTGCAGGTTTTTGCTCCACCAGGCCAAAAAGGCGCCGAATACGATCAAGACGACGCCAAACTTGATCCAGTTGCCGCCGGCCACCAGCATGCCGATGCCGATGAGCGCGGCAATTGCCGCGGCGACATACAGCGAGCCGCGACGCCTGGGCGAGGCGACCAGGCGGGCGAAGTCGGTGACGAGGTCGTTTTCGTACTGGTACTCGTTGAGGTACAGGATGCCGTCATCGGCTGCTGCCTGCTCCTCGAGCGCGACCTCGACCTGGTCGGCTGCTTCGGAGGGAACGAGGTTGCTCTCTGCGTCTGCCATGCTCTTTGGACTCCTATCGCGGCGGGCTCGCCGTACGGGTTATTATGGAATGCAGTATGCCGTGCGACCGCATGGCCGCCGCGGCAACAAGACTCAGTATACCCGGGGGAGCACCCATGGAATCGTTGTACCGAAAGTATCGCCCGCTCACCTTTGACTCCGTGGTGGGCCAGCAGCATATCGTCTCGACGCTCGAGCACGCCATCACCGAGGGGCGCCTGTCCCACGCCTACCTGTTCTGCGGACCGCGCGGCACGGGCAAGACCACCATGGCGCGCATTCTGGCCAAGGCGCTGCTGTGCCGCAATGCCGAGGCGGCGCGCGCCGAGGGTGCAAGCGGCTGCATGCCCGACGGTACTTGCGAGGAGTGCGAGCTCATTGCCGAGGGTAACCACCCCGATGTCTACGAGCTCGATGCCGCCTCCCGCACGGGCGTGGACAATGTGCGCGAGGAAATCATCAACTCCGTCAACTTTGCCCCGGTGCGCGGCAAGTACAAGATCTATATCATCGACGAGGTCCACATGCTCACGACGGCGGCGTTCAACGCGCTGCTCAAGACGCTCGAGGAGCCGCCGGCACACGTGATCTTTGTGCTGTGCACCACCGACCCGCAAAAGATTCTGGAGACCATCCTCTCGCGCTGCCAGCGTTTCGATTTCCATCGCATCGGCAACGAGGATATCGAGCGTCGCCTGGCATACGTGTGCGAGCAGGAGGGATTCGATTACGACGACGAGGCGCTGGCCATCGTGGCGCGCCATGCAAAGGGCGGCATGCGCGACGCGTTGTCCACGCTGGAACAGCTGAGCGTTTTTGGCAACGGCGCTGTGCATGCGGACGATGCCCGCTCGCTTTTGGGCGAGGTTTCGGACCAGATTCTGGGCGAGTTTTCCCGCGCCATTGCCGATCGTGATGTTGCCGAGCTCTATGGACTGATCCGTGCGCAGGTCGAGGAAGGAAACGACCTGCTGGAGCTGACGCGCGACCTGGTAGCGCATGTGCGTGACGTGTACGTTGCCTGCGTTGCCGGTGCCCGTGCCGAGCTGTTTGAGGGCGGCTCCGAGCAGGCCGAGGCGCTTGCTGCCGAGGCCGCTGCCTTTGGCGAGCATCCTGCCGACCGCCTGGCCCGCGTGCTGACGGTGCTCGACGATGCCGCACTGGAGATGAGGGGCGCGAGCGACGTGCGCCTGGTGCTCGAGATCGCCTGCACGCGTCTGGCACGTCCCGAGGCCGATTTGACGATTGAAGCTTTGGCTGAGCGCGTAGCTCGCTTGGAGGCCATGGTTGCCAACGCCGCCGTTCCGGCGAGCGTGGCTGCTGCCGGCGCTGCGCCTGCAGCTGTTACGGCTGCGCCCGTGGCGTCACAACAGCCGACGCTGATCTCGGGTGCCCGAGCTGCCACCCCTGCCCCGTCCACTGCCCCCGCCGCTGCGCCCGCGCAACAGGGC
>OGYY01003210.1_pt1 | contig 10701 bp, 10 predicted proteins | sample 1576671 | NCBI WGS metagenome assembly OGYY01 (sample SAMEA3541593, study PRJEB24748) | human gut metagenome | biome: human gut; feature: human-associated habitat; material: faeces | place: China | collected 2012 | reverse complement strand
TCGAGGTTTACCCCCGAGAGGGGAAATCCGCTCGGGCGTACCACGAAAAAACCTGCCGTAAGGCAGGTTTTTTGCTGTGCGCCGCGGATTCGAGGTTTACCCCCGAGAGGGGAAATCCGCTCGGGCGTACCACGAAAAAACCTGCCGTAAGGCAGGTTTTTTGCTGTGCGCCGCGGATTCGAGGTTTACCCCCGAGAGGGGAAATCCGCTCGGGCGTACCACGAAAAAACCTGTAGTTTCAATGACTACAGGGTTTTTCCTTTGCCCCAGCGCTGTAAAAATTTAGGCGCTATTTAGGCTGCTTTCGGCTATAAAATGCCCTGTGATGTTGCACCAATGTTGCACCAAAAACGAACCTCCCTCGGTTCGGAAATACACCGGCCCCAGGGTTTTGCGGGATTGGTAGAATCAAGGTGCAACCGGCGGCAAAGACTGTTGCGCCCTCGCGTCTATCCCAGCGCCACATCCAGCGTCATCATCACGCTGAAACCGACAGCAAAGAAAACTGTTCCGAGGTTGGAGTGCTTTCCCTGGGACATTTCGGGGATCAGCTCCTCTACCACAACATAGAGCATGGCACCGGCTGCAAAGCTTAAAAGATACGGCAGCGCCGGGATCACAAGCTGCGCGGCGAGGATGGTCAGCACCGCGCCGATCGGCTCGACGGCACCGGAAAGCACACCGCCCCCAAATGCCTTGCCCTTACGCACGCCTTCCGCCCTGAGCGGCATGGAGATGATCGCTCCTTCGGGAAAGTTCTGAATGGCGATGCCGAGCGACAAAGCGAGTGCACTTGCCGCCGTGATCTGCGTGTTCCCCGCGAGAAACCCCGCGTACATGACGCCCACCGCCATGCCCTCCGGAATGTTGTGCAGCGTCACAGCCAGCACCATCATGGTCGTGCGGCCCAGTTTGCTCTTCGGCCCCTCGGCCTGATCGCTGCCCACATGGAGGTGGGGGATCAGCCGGTCGAGCAGGAGCAAAAACAGCACCCCGGCCCAAAAGCCGGCCAACGCGGGGAGAAAAGACAGCCTGCCCATGTGATCGGACTGTGCAATGGCGGGGATCAGCAGGCTCCATATCGAGGCCGCCACCATCACTCCGGCGGCAAAGCCGGCAAGAGAGCGCTGAACCAGATCGCCCAGCGACTTTTTCATAAAGAACACGCAGGCAGCACCCAGTGTTGTGCCGAGAAAGGGAATCAGTATTCCGAGAACGACTTCCATTTGTTGCACCGCCTTTTCATAGTGGTTTCGCAGCTCGCCCGATCAGACTGGCCTAAATGCATTTTGGTTAGACCTATCTAACTGGTACGCCTTAAAATAGCTGCATTTCTGCAGCAATGCTATGACCCTGCGTTCATTATACTGTATTTTTTCGCATTTTGCAAGAGGCGGCGAGAGCGGACGGCGGCTGCGCTGCCGTGCGGGGGGCGTTATTACGGGGGTCCATTTTTACGGACAAGATGGGCTTTTCGTGTGCAGATCCGCATGATATAATCAAAGCAAACGCAGGATCGGCCGCGCCGGAATCTGCGGAAGAATGCATCGTCGGAGGTATGCAGGATGCCAAAAGCGAAGTGGAATCTGAACACCGTTTACATATCCGAGCGGCTGCAGGAGAGCCTGCGGCCCATCTCCCGCTGCGCCATGACCACGATGGTCGCGCCCATGGGCTACGGGAAGACCACGGCGGTGAACTGGTATCTCGGTGAGCGCGCCAGAGCGGAGCCCCTGCACAGCATCCGCATCAGCGTATATTCCGATAACCTTGCGATCTTCTGGAAAAGCGCACAGGAGGCGTTTGCCCGCGCGGGCTTTCCCTTCCTGCGGGAGTATCCCTGCCCGACGGACGCGGCGGGCGGCGGCCTGCTGATAGATGATCTGTGCCATGCGCTGGCGGGCGAGACGGCCTGTTATCTCTTCATCGACGATTTTCACCTGCTGACGGATAAGCGCGCCTCGCTGTTTCTCTGCATGCTGGCAAACCGGCTTCCGGCAAATGCGCATCTGATCGTCGCCAGCCGGGATCGCTTTCTGCCTGCTGCGGAGGTGGTGCGGCTGGGGGCGCGGGTGTATCAGATCGGCACGGAGCAGCTGCGCCTCAACCATACGGAGCTTGCCGTTTATGCGCACCGCTGCGGCACGGAGCTTTCCGATGCGCAGGTCGAACGCCTTCTCTATTCCAGCGAGGGCTGGTTTTCCGCCGTGTATCTGAATCTGCGCACGCTCTCCGAGCGCGGTGTGCTGCCCAGCCGCCATTCCGACATTTATGCCACCTTTACCGCTGCCATGATCGATCCGCTGCCGGAAAAGCAGCGGCAGTTTCTGGCGGTTATGGGGCTTGCCGATGAGTTTACCGTGGAGATGGCACAGTATATCACGGGCGATGCGGACGCGGAGCAGATCCTCTCCCGGCTCACAGAGCAGAACGCCTTCGTCGCGCGCCTGCCGGATGGGCCGGCCTATCGCTTCCACCATATGATGAAAGCGTGCGCCGAGCGGAGCTTTCTGACGATGGAGCCGGAAACGCAGCGGCTGTATTGGCAGCGCTTCGGCAGCTGGTATGAGCAGCACGAACAGTATCTGCACGCCATCGCCGCCTACCGGAGGAGCGAAGACTACGCTGCGCTGCTGCGGGTCATCCGCAGCGATGCGGGCATCCTGCTGGCATCGCTGAAGCCGGAGGATGTACTTGAGGCGCTGGACAAATGTCCGGCCGAAACGCTCAAGGCTGATCCCTTTGCCATATTGGTGCTGATGCGCAGGATGTTCACATGGCGGCAGATCCCGAAGATGCTGGAGCTGAAGGCCCTGCTGCTGACGGCCATCGAGGAGCATCCGGAGATGCCGGAGGAGGAGCGCGGCAACCTGCTGGGCGAATGCGATCTCATTTTGAGCTTCCTCTGCTACAACGACATCAGCGCCATGAGCCGTCTGCACCGCAGCGCCAGCAGCCGGATGTCCCGCCCCGCTATCAGCATCCAGTCCGGCGGCGGCTGGACCTTTGGCTCGCCGTCCGTTTTGATGATGTTCTACCGCGCGCCGGGAGAGCTGGAAAGCGAGCTTGCCGAGATGGACGAGTGTATGCCCCATTACTATCGGGTCACGAACTGTCACGGGCAGGGCGCGGAGACCATTATGCGCGCGGAGGCGCTGTTTTATCAGGGACACGTTACCGACGCGCACATCGAGCTGGAGCGCGCGTATGCGCAGGTCGGCGGCAACGGGCAGATCAATATGGCGCTCTGCTGTGACTTCCTGTCATGGCGGCTCTCGCTGCACACCGATGTGGAGCGGCGCTACACCTTCTCTGAGCGCTATGCGGCGCTGCTGCGCTATCATGACGCATCATGGATCAACATCTGGAGCGCCACGAGCGCCTATTATCATGCGCTGCGGGGCGAAACGGACAAGATTCCGGAAATCTTTTCGCAGCACCGGCTCTCTGATATCCATCTGCTCGCGCCGGGCAAGCCCATGATGGAAATGATCGAAAACCAGGTGTATCTTGCCCAGGGGGCGTATGCCAAGGTGGTGGTGCGCAGCGCAGAGCAGCTGGCGGCGTGCGAGGCGATGCACTACGCGCTGGTGGCGCTGCACATCCGCATCCAGACGGCAGCGGCGTATGCCAGGCTGGGCAAGCCCGAGACGGCGCACACATGGCTGCAAAAGGCGCTTTCGGACGCCGGGCCGGACGGCCTTGTGATGCCGTTCGCGGAAAACTACAGCCTCCTGAAGCCCTTGCTGGCACGGGAAACGCGATCCGCTTTTGCCGCGAGGATCACCGCGCTCGGCGAAGCGGCGCAGGCGCGAGGTGCAGAGCGTCTCCGTCCGGCGGCCTTCCGTGCACTGACGGCGCGGGAATTTGAGATCGTGGAGCTGATGGCGCAGCGCCTGAGCAACCGCGAGATCGCACAAAAATGCTACCTCTCCGAGGGAAGCGTCAAGCAGTATGTGAATCAGATCTATTCCAAACTCCATATCGAGGGCGATACCCGAACCAAGCGAAAGCAGCTTGCCGAGCTGCTCAGATAAAAGACCTAACCTTTGGTTAATGGTTCTCCCGCCGCATCCACCGTACAATGCTTGTACGGTGGATCTTTTATTTTTGCGGAAAGGAGGGTACGCATTTGAACCGAAGATATCTCACAGCGGTCATGCCGCTGCCTGACTATGTTCTGCAGGTCGATTTCGTGTCCGGAAGCCGGCTCCTGCTGGACATGAAGCCGTATCTGGACAAAACGCGCTTCTGCGCACTTTCTGATCCGCAGGTGTGGGGCAGCGCCGTGACCAACGGCATTTTTGTCCGCTTCGGTGATGTGGAGCTGAGCCACGATGAGATATTGTCCATGGCGGAACAGGAGCATTGACACAGTTGATTTGAAAAAGGAGAAACACACAATGAGACGCTTTATAAAATATCTGCTTCCCGCATTGCTGCTGGCGCTATGCCTGAGCCTGGCCGCCTGCGGAAGCGGCGGCGATACCGACACCGACACGGATGCCGCGCCCGATTCCTTTGAGGGCATGGTCAAGGACAGCGATCGGATGGTGAGCCTGTCTGACTACGGCGGCACGTGGGCGGGTGACGACGGCAGCACGATGCTCATTGAAGCCGGCGGCGACGGCGACGAGGTGCGCTTTGCGCTCTATGACACCGGTGGCGAGGTGACCGCCAGCGGCTTTATCCAGTCCGTTCCGGACTACGGCTGTGATTATTTTTACAACGAGCACGACGGCGTTGCCTACCGCAGCCGGCTCGACGAGGCCGGCGCGCTGGACGTGGTGAGCCTCGGCACGTTTGCGAAGGTGAGCGGCGACCTACCGGGGGAGACGATCGGCGACACCGGCTTTGAGACGCTGGCGGGCACATGGTATTTGGATGCCGAGGCCGACGCGCCCAGCATCCTCGTGATCGATCAGGCAGGCGGATGGGAGCTGATGGAGCGTCCCGGCGGCGACGGCGATCCCACCATGGTGGACTGCGGCACGATTCGGGTGGAGCGCAGCGGCGAGGAGACGCTGTATTACGCCGTTTCCACGAGATTTGCAGATGTCACCTATGACTTCACCCTCATCGACAGCAGTACGATGTATTGGGGCGGCGAGTACGATTATTATCAGAAAATGGCGTGACGGCAAGGGCATTTGCCATCGGACAAAGAGACAGAAAGGAAGGACAGGATCATGAAACAACGATGGAGACATCTGATTGCCTCTGCGCTGGTGCTGGCGCTGTGCCTGAGCGCCGCCGCCTGCGGCAAATCCGATGACACTGCAGGAGACGACTGGCGCGCCAGCGGCGCGGTGGTCGACAGCGGCACCATCACCCATGACGGTGACAGCGTGGATGTGCTGGTCACGGTGAGCGAGAGCAGCGCGGCGTTCTACCGGGACATGCCGGAGCAGGTGCTGTTCGACAGCGTGTCTTTTCCCGTGAGCATCCCCGATGCGGAGGAGGCGTTTCACGCCATCTCCTTTGACGATATCGACGGCGACGGCGAGAGCGACGTGCTGGTGCGCTTCCTGCACAAGAGCGGCGACACGACCGAGATGATCTGGATCTGGGACCCGGTCGAGCGCTACGTCTTCCGGGAGGATCTGTCCACGGCCGCGGTCGGCGGCGCGCTGAGCGGCCAGCCGTATTTCACAAGAAACGGCCTTCAGATCAATGCCGCCGTGGAGATGGGCACGTTCCTGCTCGAGGACGGGGTCTGCAGCTATTCCGGCCTCGGTGATGGCTACAACACCGACGACTGCTATTGGGAGATCGTCAAAAACGGTGACTACACCCACGACGGCATCCGCGAGCTGCACTTTGATGCCATCTGCTACATTCCGGAGGGCGCCATTCCGTGTTTCGACCAGCAGTACATCACCGTCACGAGCAGCGAGCTCTATGACTATTATACCGGCACGTGGCTCACCGCCTCAACGGCCTACGGAAACAGCCAGCGCGGGGAAAACTACTATCTCTACACCATCAGCTGGCAGGGCAGCAGCTATCTCATTGAATTCGCCTATTCGACCGAATGGGAGTATAACGTCAGCGACTGGGCGCAGGTTCTGACCAAGAGCTATGTGGTCTATATCCCGGAGGATTATAACGGGCTGATCTTTGCCGCCGAGGCACAGCCGCTGACCTACAAGGAGAGTGCCAAACGCATGCAGCTCGACAGCATCTGTCCGGAGGCGGCCATTATGGACATCGCTACCTTAGACCCCTACAGCTGCCTGTTTTTCGATCTCTGCGACTGAGGGCGGTGCGGCGATGGACAAAAAACGCAGCGCTTTTGCCGCGCCGGATGCCGGACGCATGACGGATGCGGAGCTGTCAAAGCGGCTCGGCGGCCTCCAGTGGCGGTCTGCCGCATGGCTTCTGGTGGGACTGGCCGGCGCAGTGAGCGGTACCGTTTGCTTTTTTGCGGTGCAGGCTGCATTGCTCAGGGCGATCCTTGTGACGGTGCTGTTTTTCGGCGGGGTCTGCTGTGCGGTCGTTTTCGGCGGCGGGGCACAAAAAAAGCTGAAAGCGCTGATGCACGAGCAGCTGGGAGACTTTTTCCGCTTCGCTGGCGCTGGAGACGGACTACGCCTTTGCTGCAGTTGCGGGCAGCGTGGACCTGCGCGAGCTTGACGCGGTGCGCCGGAGTTACGTCCGTTCGCTGCAGGAGATGTGCTGTGTGCTGGATCAGCTCAAGGCGAGCCCGGCTTTGACCGGCGCGGCGGAATAAGGAGAAGGATATGGAAGAAAAGAACAGAAGCATGACAGACGAGGCGCTCTCGCAGCAGATGCGCAGGCACAGGAGCGGCAAACTGACCGGCAGACTCCTCTCCCTGGTGGGAGTGGTCGTCGCTGTGGCGGGCATGGTCCTGGGCGGCAACATTGTGCCGGTCATTTTGGGGGGCGTGATCCTCGCGCTGGGGCAGACGATACAGAGAAAAACCAGAGAACAGGCGGGGCAGCAGGCCTTCCGGGCGATTGCGCCGGATGTGGTGAGCGCCGTGTTCGAGAATGTGCAGCTCGATCCCGCTGCGCATCTTCTCAACGCCGAGGACACGAACATCCCACTGCCCGGCCACAGCTATTGCAGCGGCAGCGGGTACATCCGCGGGACATATCAGGGACTGACTACGGAGCTGTGCACCGTCAAGCTGACGGAGGTGGACGCGTTTCAGCGCGAGGAAAGCGGACAGTGGGAGAAAACCGAGCATGAGGTCTATACCGGCCAGTGGCTGCTGTGTGAACTCAGCTGCGCGTTTCCCACATGGCTGACCATCTGGCCGAGAGCGGGGCTGGACAGGTTTCTGAGCGTCAAAACCGTCAGAACGGGCAATGAGGGCTTTGACAGGCGCTTTTGCGTGAGCTGCGGCGATGAAGCCGCCGCTCTGCGCATCCTGATGCCCGACCGTGCGGCGCGGATTCTGACGCTGGCGGATTCCGCCTTCGGGAAAATTGCCGTGAATCTCAATCGCGACGGCAGACTGTACCTTGCCGTTCATAGCGGACGCGGCTTTTTCGATGTCGGCAAGGGGAATGAAGACCCGGCGCAGCTGCGCCGCCGCTTTGCAGGCGAGCTGTCGTGGTTTGCGGGGATGATCGACGTATTCCGCGACGTGTGAGGTGGCGGGCAGCATGCCCCTTTGGCCGGCAGCGGCTGCTGCCGGGGTCGGGCGCATGTCCGCGCAGCAGCGCGGGAGCACTGAAAACGGATATCGACAGCGAAGGCGCGTTGTGTGCCTTCGCTGTCGTGCATGCAAGGGGCAGTGGAATGGGCCGGGAGGCGTATGGCTTTTTGTCGGTTTTGGTACTTGACTTCCGACGGGATCTGCGTATAATGATGCTCGAACATGAACACAGTTCAAGTTGAGGTGCTTGTATGAACGCAGCGGTCACATCCAAAGAGGAGATCCTGAAAACCAGCCGGGAGCTGATCCGGCAGCAGGGGTGGTCCTCGGTCAGCATCCGCTCGGTCGCCGCGGCCTGCGGCGTATCGGTGGGCTCGATCTATAATTACTTTGATTCCAAGGCTGCGCTGCTGAGCGAAACGGTCGGCAGCGTCTGGCAGGAGATCTTCCACCGCCCGGATGACGCGGACGTGTTTCAGGATGTGCAGACGTGCGTCACGTGGATGTACACACGCATCGCCTACGGCTGTGAGCAGTACCCCGGCTTTTTCACCCTGCACTCCATCGGCTTCCTTCGCGACGAGCGGCCCGACGGCAAGCGGCGCATGCAGCAGACGTGGGGGCATATTCTGGCGGGGCTGTGCGCGGTGCTCAGGCGCGACGCGAAGATTCGGCCGGACGCCTTTACGGACACCTTCACCGTGGAGCGGTTTGCGGATGTGCTCTTTTCGCAGATGCTCTCGGCCATGCTGCGGCAGGACTGCGATCCCACTGCCGTGCTGGAGATCGTGCGCAGAACGCTGTATTAAATCCAAAAGCCCGCCTTGCGGCGGGCAATTGCAAACCGCAAAATGAACACTGTTCACATAGAAAGGTCGAATGTCATGAAAGTCAAACGCAACACACTGCTGCTCATCGCCTGTCTCGTGTGGGGGGCGGCGGGCGTTAACATCCTGCGCCTCGGGGTGCTGGCTTATCCCGCTTATCTGAGCGCACTGAATTTCGTGCTGTCAGCGCTGGTCTTTGCCGTGTTCCAGTATTTCATATTCGGCAGATTGGTCAAAAAGCACACGGCCCGCATCACGGGCTATGAGGAGGAGCGCCATTTCTTCCTCAAGTTCTTCGACGTGAAGTCCTTCATCATCATGGCCGTGATGATGAGCGGCGGTATCTGGCTGCGTTCGAGCGGTATCGCGCCGGATCGCTTCATCGCGGTGTTCTATACCGGCCTCGGCGCTTCGCTGCTGACGGCCGGCATTCGCTTCGGTTATCAGTTCGTCAGGGCGGCCATCGCCGCCGGCGAAGAGAAAACAGCATTCCAGGACGAAAAAGGAGACTAAACTATGCAGGCAATTGTTGAAACGCTATTTGATGCCGCCTATCTGAGCACAGTCGTCACGCTCGGCATCTTCATGATCCGCCGCAGCAAAGGTAACGTCCAGTACACGCTCTTCGGCTGGATGGCCGTCGTGCTCGGGGCAGGCGATTCGTTCCACCTGATCCCGCGCGCGCTGGCGCTGTGCACCACCGGCCTTGAGAGCTACACCTTCGCGCTCGGTCTCGGCAAGTGGATCACCTCCGTCACGATGACGGTGTTTTATGTGCTGCTCTACTATGTCTGGCGCAGGCGCTATCAGATCGTGGGCAAGCGCGGCCTGACCGCCGCCGTGTATGTTCTGGCTGCCGCGCGCGTTGTGCTGTGCATGATGCCGCAGAACCGGTGGCTGACCGGCGGCGCACCGCTCGCGTGGGGCATTTACCGCAACATCCCGTTCGCGCTGATCGGTCTGCTCGTGATCGTGCTGTTTTTCCGCAGCGCAAAGGCGCGGGATGACCGGGCGTTTCGCTGGATGTGGCTGACCATCGTGTTGAGTTTCGGCTTCTACATCCCGGTGGTGCTGTGGGCGGATGTCGTGCCGATGATCGGTATGCTCATGATCCCCAAGACCTGCGCCTATGTGTGGACGGTGCTCATCGGCTACAAGGCCATGAAAAAAGAATGCGGCAGCGCCAGGTGAGCGCCGCAGGAAAAATATGTACCCTCGTGCCTCGGCGTCACGCTCTGAGGTACGGGGGTTTTCGATGCGGCTGCTTAATTAAGAAGAGCATTTCCTTTCCGGTACAAAAAAGCGCCTCAGAGTCAACTCTGAGGCGCTCAAAATCAGGCTTGGATGCCATCGGGCGCGTCACAGCAGCGCCTGATCGGTGACGGCGCGCCCGGCGATGCGTCCGTAGAACAGGGCGCTGCCGATCGACGTGCCGCAGGTGGGGTACTGCGTGCCGTACATGCCGGTGCCGGCGACCTCACCCGCAGCATACAGGTGCGGGATCACAGAGCCGTCGGGCTTCATGACGCGCGCGGAGATGTCGGTTTCCAGACCGCCGAATGTGACGGTCACGCACGGATGCAGACGCAGCGCGACAAACTTGGGGCCCTTGATCGGGTGCAGGAATTCAGCCGGCTTCCCGAAATCCTCGTCGACGCCACGTTCGACCAGCTCGCAGTAGCGGTCATAGGTCGCCTGCAGCGTCGCCGGGTCGCAGCCCATCTTCTTGGCCAGCCCCTCAATGGAGGCCGCGCAGGGATCCTTGGACTTGCCGGCAGCAGCGGCCTTGTAGCCGTACTGCACGCCGCCGTAGGGCTCCTTGCCGCTTGTGATGTACCAGGCGCAGTTGCTGCCGGAGCGGGCGATGGCGTCGCTGACCGTGTACTGATAGCTCCACTCATTGACGACACGTTCGCCGCGGTCGTTGACGATGAGACCGGACTCGTCGTTGATGCCGACACCGTTGGTCAGGCTCGTGTACACGACCTGCACGGCCGGGTGCTCGAAGTTGCGCGCGCCGAGCTTCTCGGCGGCTGTCAGCCCGTCGCCGACGTTGCCGTGCGGCACGTTGCTGAAGTAGTGCGCGACGGGATAGCGCGCGACCATATCCTTGTTGCGGGCATAGCCGCCGGTCGCGAGGATGACGCCCTTTTTCGCGTAGAGCGTGAGCTTGGCGCCGCCCTTGCGCGTGCAGTTATTTATGCTGCTGCATACTGGATGGGCAGAAAAATCGTGGATATTGAGGT
>OGYY01003206.1_pt1 | contig 10710 bp, 10 predicted proteins | sample 1576671 | NCBI WGS metagenome assembly OGYY01 (sample SAMEA3541593, study PRJEB24748) | human gut metagenome | biome: human gut; feature: human-associated habitat; material: faeces | place: China | collected 2012 | reverse complement strand
AACGCTTCGCGCGCTTCTAGAACCCGCATTGACGAAAACGGCCCGCGGCGATCAAACCGCGGGCCGTTTCCATAATGAGAAAAAGGGACAGTCACTTTTTCTCATTTTTCCCGAATGAGAACCAGCGACCGTCCCTTTTTCTCATCTCCGGGCAAGCACCTCACTCCTTCACGAAGTTCTCCCTCAGGTACGCGACGATGTCGTCGGACTCGTAAAGGGGCTTGCCGTTGATGACGAGGCAGGGCACCTGCTTCTTCCCGCCGATGCGGATCAGGTCGTTCTGGTTGCCCGGCTGGGTCGTCTCGCGTGTGTCCATCGTGAGGTGGTTGGCTTCCATGAACCGCAGCACCTTCTGGCAGAACGGGCACGATTTCTTGTAGTACAGCAGGTGGTTTTCCAAATAGGCCATTGTCCCTCCTCCATGAACGGTCGCGCGGCGGCGCTCGGATGTCCGGGATGCATGCGGATGCGCTGCCAGATTCCCGGACGTTGGATATACGTTTCCCACTATTCATCGTAGTGGTTTTCGTCCCGCATCCGATGCGGAAACGGCATCCGTTGCCAAGGGGTTGCTTTCGGCAAAGGTCGGTGTAAGGTGCGCCCGCGCGCCGCGGTCTGCTACACTGAGGCGACGGCGAATCCGGATGAAAGAAGGCGGCCATGCGAATCATCCACCGCGAGGACCAGGAGCAGCGCGAGCGGGCGAAGGCCATCGAGGCGGCGGCGCGCGAAGCGGGCCGCGGACCGCTGGACCTTCCGTATCTTCTGCTGGTGCTTACGCTCGTGGGCGTGGGCCTGATCATGCTGTTTTCCGCAAGTTTCCCCTCGGCCTACTATGAAGAGGGTAACCCCGCGCACTACCTCATCCGTCAGGGCATTTTTGCGATCCTCGGTATCACGGCGATGTTTATTGTCGGCAAGATCAATTACGAGCGCTATCGCGCGGTGGCGAAGATGCTGCTGATCTTTTCCATCATCCTGCTGGTGCTCGTTCTGATCCCGGGCATCGGCACGGGCCGACTGACGCACGGCGCGCAGCGCTGGATCCGTCTCGGACCCATCCAGTTCCAGCCGTCTGAGATCACCAAGGTCGGCATCATCCTCTATTTTGCCGACAGCATTTCGAAGAAGAAAGACAAAATGGCCACGCTGCGCTACGGCATCGTGCCCTATGCTGCCATCCTCGGCGTGATTGCGGCGCTGATGGCGAAGGAGCCGCACTTTTCCGGTATGGTGCTGCTGCTCGGTATCGGTGCTGTGATGATGTATGTCGGCGGCATCCGCAACTACTGGGTCGGTCTCGGCTTTGCGCTGGTGCTGCTGGTGATCTACGCCTTTGCGACCGGCATCATCACCTACAACTCGAGCCGAATCGACATCTGGCTCGACCCGTTCAACGAAGAGTGGATGCGCGATAAGGGCTATCAGATCCGGCAGAGCTTGCTCTCCATCGGTTCGGGCGGATTGTTCGGACTGGGCCTTGGCAAGAGCCGGCAGAAGTTTCTGTTCCTGCCCGAAGAGCACAACGACTTTATTTTCGCCATCATCTGCGAGGAGCTCGGCCTTGTCGGCGCGACGATCATCATGGTCATGTTCGCGCTGCTCATCATCCGCGGCTACTGGATCGCCCTGCACGCGCGCGACCGCTTCGGAAGCCTTCTTGCCGTCGGCGTGACGACGCAGATCGCCTTGCAGGTATTCCTGAACATCGCGGTCGTGACGAATCTGATCCCGAACACGGGTATTTCGCTGCCGTTTTTCAGCTACGGCGGCACGGCGCTTGCCGTGCAGCTGGCCGAGGTCGGCATCGTACTGAGCGTTTCGCGTCAGATGCGCTGACGCGGGAAGGAGAAAACGGCTATGAAGGTTATCTTTACCTGCGGCGGCACGGCGGGGCATGTCAACCCCGCGCTCGCGCTCGCGGGCTATATGCGGGAAAAGGACGCGGGCACGCAGATCTTATTTGTCGGCGCGGAGCGCGGACTGGAGCGCGATTTGATCGCGCACACGGACTATTCGTTCCGTACGGTGAACATTTCATCGTTCCACCGCTCGTTCAGGCCTGCGGAGATCAAGCACAACCTTGTCTCGCTCAAAAATCTCGCCCACGCCGAGCGTGAGGCGAACGCCATCTTACACGATTTTCACCCCGACATAATCGTCGGCACCGGCGGCTACGCGAGCTATCCGCTCGTGCGCTACGGCGCAAAGGCGGGCATCCCGACGGCGGTGCACGAGTCAAACATTGTGCCGGGCCTGACGACGCGGCAGTTAGAGCCCCACTGCGACCGCATCATGGTTGGCTTTGAGGACTGCCGCGCGCACTACAAGCACCCCGAAAAGGTGGTCGTGACCGGTACGCCTGTGCGCGGCGACTTCTTCACGATCAGCAAGCAGCAGGCGAAGGAAAGACTCGGCATGAACGACGGGCGCAAGCTCATCGTCTCGTTCTGGGGCAGCCTCGGGTCGAACGCGATGAACCGCGCGATGGCGGAGTTTCTGGCGCTTGAGAGCGCGAAGGAGCCCTTTTACCATATCCACGGCGTCGGCGAGATCTGCTGGAAGCCGATGCAGCAGTGGATGCACGATGACGGGCTGGAGATCACCGAGCATCCCGCGCTCGACGTGCGCGAGTACATCTACGACATGGCGACTGTCATGCGCGCCGCCGACCTCGTTATCTGCCGCGCGGGCGCGTCTACGCTCAGCGAGCTGACGGCGCTCGGTGTTCCGGCAATTCTGGTGCCATCGCCCAACGTGACGAATCACCATCAGGAAAAGAACGCGGCGCTGCTCGGCGACCACGGCGCGGCGCTCGTGCTGCCGGAAGAGGGCCTTGACGGCAAGAAGCTCTTCGCCGCCGCGGCGGGCATCCTGAACGATCCGCAGCGGATGGAGACGATGTCTCAAAACATGGCGGCGCTCGGCATCCCCGACGCGACCAAGCGCATCTACGACACAGTGATGACGCTGCTCAAGTGAAAACAAAAGGAAGCGAGCAAGGCTCGCTTCCTTTTTGCGTGTTTTTGCGATTTATTCCGCCTTCAAAATGAAGTCCATATAGATAGGATTGTGGTCGGAGTAGCGATACCCCGCGTCGACGACATCGGCGGAGACGGCTTCGACGTTGTCGGAGACGAGGAAGCCGTCGACCGTCACGCGGAAGGTCGTCTCCTCGTTGTAGGGTTCGTTGGCCGTGCGGCAGGTGGCGACGGGATGGTCGGCGTCAAACGGCACGACAAGGGAGAGCCCGTCGGGGATCGTCCCCTCGGGGATGGGCTGCGCCCAGGTGTCGTTCTCGCCGCCCGCGACGCCGAAGATCTCGGCAGAATTGCCGAGCAGGTCCTTGTTGAAGTCGCCGCCCGCGACGCAGTAGTTGCCGTTTTCATATTCCGCCAGCATATCGGCGCAGAGCATTTCAAGCTGCTCGGTCGCGATGGTGCCGTCGGACGTGTAGGCCGAAAGATGCAGGTTATAGAGCACCAGCTCCCTGCCGTTTTCCATCGGGACGCGGCTGACGGAGTAGCAGCGGTCCAGGTCGACGAGCTTCATGATGCCCGTCTCGATCGGCAGCGAGCGGCGCACGGCGGACGAGATCGGATGGCGCGAGAGCGTCACGATACCGGACTGGTTTGCGCCGTGGGGGTTAATAAGAGGATAGAAGAGGTAGGGACTGTCATAATTCTGCGCGAAGACCTCGTTGAATTCGCTGTTTTCCATCACATCACTGAGATAAGCGTCCTCTGCGATGTGCCAGCTGCGCGTGCCGTTGGTGTCGACCTCCTGAAAGAGGGCGAAGTCGGGCGAAAGGTCTTTGACGAGCGAGACCTCGCCGCGCATATTCTCAGCAACGGCCTGCCTGCTGCGGGCGCGGCTCTCCTTGCCGCCGTCCATGAAGAAGCTGTAATCGTCGCTGTACGCGCCGAAGCCCACGTTGGCCGACGAAACGCGGTAGGTGACGCCGGTCTGCGGCGCGCCCTCCATCGGCAGCGTGCTTTCGCCGCCGGTCGTGTGATCCTGCACGGAGAACTGCACGATGTCGAGCGTCTGCCAGTCCTCCACGCGGTAGTACGCGGCAAAGACATAGATGACGTAAGCCAGCACGATCAAAACAAGCGCCAACAGAACATAGAGCGCAATTTTCAGCGGTTTTTTCATCGAAAAACTCCTTTCGGGGAGAAATGCCAGTAGTCTTATTTTGCCACAAAGCGGGCGGGAAAGCAAGGCAAAAAGAAGTTGACGCGCCGCGGCAAAATAGCTATACTGAAAATGCCTAACTATTGCCCTGCGAAAACCGGCAGTCACCCATTTTCCGCAAAAGCCATACGATGGAAAAGTAATGTGCTTGCGGGAGGGAATATGATGTGTGAGCTGTTGGTAGAGGGCGGGGAGCGCCTGTACGGAGAACTCACGATACAAGGCTCAAAAAACAGTGTGCTGCCGATTTTGGCGGCGACGCTTTTGTGCGCGGACACCTGCGTGATCGAAAATTGCCCGAAGCTGCGGGACGTGGATGCGTCCGTTGCCATTCTGCGGCACTTGGGCTGCTGCACGCACTGGGAGGACAGTGCGCTCGTGGTCGACACAGCGCGCATGGACCGCGCGGTCGTGCCCGACGCACTGATGCGAGAGATGCGCTCGTCGGTCATCTTTCTCGGCGCGATTCTGGCGCGCTGCAAGGAAGCAACGATCTGTTATCCCGGCGGCTGCGAGCTGGGGCCGCGTCCCATTGACCTGCACTTAAGCGCCCTGAGCGCCTTGGGGGCAGAGATCAGGGAGACGGGCGGCGAGCTCAAGTGCCGCGGCGGAACGCTTCTCGGGAGCGATGTGTACTTACCCATGCCGAGCGTGGGCGCGACGGAAAACGCGCTCCTCTGCGCCTGCGGCGCAGACGGCGTGACGACGATCTACAACGCCGCGCGCGAGCCGGAGATCGTCGATTTACAGAACTTTATCAACGCGATGGGCGGCAACGTCCGCGGCGCGGGCGGCTCGATCATCACAGTCGAGGGAAAGCGCGCGCTGCACGGCGGGAAATACCGCATCATCGCCGACCGCATCGTGGGCGCGACGTATCTCTGCGCCGCGGCCTGCTGTGGGGGAGAGGTGCGCCTTCGCGGCGTCGACCCGCGGCCGCTTTCGACTGTGTCCGGCGCGCTGAGCGAGGCGGGCTGCACGGTCAAAAGCGGGGAGGACGATGTTTTCCTCCAAAGTGATGGCTGTCTCAGATCCATCCGCCCTGTGCGCACGGCGCCCTATCCGGGCTTTCCGACGGACGCGCAGCCGGTGCTGATGGCGGCGCTTTTGAAAAGCGCGGGCAGCACCGTTTTTGTAGAGAATATTTTTGAAAACCGTTACCGCCATGTCGACGAGCTGGCGCGCATGGGCGCGGAGGTGCGCGTCGCGGGGCGCGTGGCCGTCGTCACGGGACGCGAGCACCTGCACGGCGCGCGCGTCAAGTGCACCGACCTTCGCGCGGGCGCGGCGCTTGTGATTGCGGGCCTGCAGGCCGACGGACTCACGCGCATTTCGCGCATCGAGCACATCGACCGCGGCTATGAGAGCATCGAGCGCGACCTTGGCGTGCTGGGCGCGCATGTGCGGCGGGAGACGGGTACATAAGCAAACGAAGAAAAAAGGCAGGAAAGCTATGGCGTCAAAGCGAAGAAACAGACGGCGCAGGCGGGGAAGAGCCTCTTTCCCGCTGAGACTTTTGTGCCTCGCGGTCGTGATCGCCGCATTTCTCGGCGCGCTGACGATGTTCTTCCGCATCGATATGATCGTGGTGGAGGGCAACGAGCGCTATACCGAGGAGCAGATCATCGAGGCTGCGGGCGTGCAGAAGGAGCAGAACCTTGTGCTGCTGAACAAATATAAGGTCAAACAATCCATTTTCGACACGCTTCCGTATGTGGAGACCGTTGTCATCAACCGCAAATACCCCGACGCGCTCATTCTGACCGTGACGGAGTGCACGGCCTCCGCTGCGCTGACGGGCGAAAACGGCACATGGCTCATGAGCGACAAAGGCAAAATTCTGGAGCGCGCAGCGCAGATCCCCGAGGGCTGCGCGCGCGTGACCGGCTGCACGCTCGTCGAGCCCGCGGTCGGCGCGATGGCGGCGTTTGCGGACGAGGATTCGTATAAATTCGAGCGCCTGCTCACGCTGCTGCGCACGGCGGAGGATAAGCAGCTTCTCTCCATGATCGGCGAGATCGACCTGAGCGACGGCACGGCCATCACCTTTACCTATTTGGACCGCTTTACGGTCAAAATGCCCTGGGATGCGGACATTGCCTACAAGCTCGGGAATGTGCGCACGGTGGTGGAGCAGCTTGAAGCCAATCAGACCGGCACGATCAACCTGATGAACGACGGCAGGGCTGACTTCATCCCGGAATAAAGGCGGAAGTTGACGTAAAAAAGTTTCCCCGAAATGGCCGATTGCTATTGACCCCGCGGGAAAACCGTAATACAATGATTAAGATAGCAAATACCTGATATTGTGGCGCTTGCAGCGGCAAGTGCCTTGCCCATACAACAGATTGCAGGAGGAACCGACATGGCATTCGGATTGGAGACCGGTCCTGAAAACGTAGTTAAGATCAAGGTCATCGGCGTTGGCGGCGGCGGCAACAATGTGGTCAACCGCATGGTGCGCACCGGTGCGCGCGGCGTCGACTTTGTCGCGGTGAACACAGATAAGCAGGCGCTCAACGTGTCTGCCGCCACTTATAAAATTCAGATCGGCGAAAAGCTGACGCACGGTCAGGGCGCGGGCTCCGACCCCGAGGTCGGCCGCAAGAGCGCCGAGGAGAGCCGCAACCAGATCGCCAAGGCGCTCGAGGACACCGATATGGTCTTCATCACCGCCGGCATGGGCGGCGGCACCGGCACGGGCGGCGCGCCCATTGTTGCCGAGATCGCGCGCGAGGCGGGCATCCTGACCGTCGGCGTTGTGACGAAGCCCTTCGGTTTTGAAGGCCGCCGCCGCATGACGCAGGCGGAAGCGGGCATCGAAGAGCTCAAGACCAAGGTCGACTCGCTCGTCATCATCCCGAACGAGCGCCTCAAGCACGCGACCGACCAGAAGATCACCTTTGCCAACGCGTTCGAGATCGCGGACGACGTGCTGCGTCAGGCGGTGCAGAGCATCTCCGACCTGATTCGCGACACGGGCTTCATCAACCTCGATTTTGCCGACGTGACCGCCATTATGAAGGACGCGGGCCTTGCCCACATGGGCGTCGGCCGCGCCGCCGGCAAGAACAAGGCCGAGGAGGCCGCGCGCATGGCCATTTCGTCCCCGCTGCTGGAGACCTCCATCAACGGTGCGCACGGAGTGCTCATCAACGTCACGGGCTCGATGGACATCGGCCTCGACGAGGTCGAGCAGGCAGCGTCCCTCGTGCAGGAGGCTGTGCATCCCGACGCGCTCACGATCTTCGGCGCGACGTTCGACGAGACGCTCGACGACGAGATCCGCGTCACCGTCATCGCCACGGGCTTTGACAAGGCGCCCGGCGCGCTGGACTTCAACAAGGATAAGAAGCCTGCGGAGCAGAGCGGCGAGAGCGCTGCTGCCGGTCTTGCGCCGCTCGACTTCGACAAGGAAAAGGCCGAGGAAGAGGCTAAGCACGAAGATGAGCCCGATCCGTTCGACGACATCTTCAAAATTTTCAACCGCGAGCGTTAAATGGAAACAATTCCCAAAATTCCGCAGACTTTGGTCTGCGGAATTTCTTTGTCCGCATTTACAGCGCCATTTCAAAAAGCGATGCCAGCGCATCAAAATTTTGCACCTTTTAATTTTGCCCGAAGCGCAGAAAGTAAATGCGCCGGACAGAGAAAAAGAAATGAGAAAGAAAAAATTTCCGGCGTTGGGCGGACGGCTGCACGCTGCGCGCACAGGGCGCGCCGTCCGCCCGTATTTTTTAAAGGGGTGAGAGAATGGATGGAACGCATCGCACAAAAAAGCGAGCGGCGGCGATTCTGCTGGGATTTTTTGCCGCCGCCGCGATCGCAATGCCGTCTGCGCAGGCGGCGGACCGGACGGTCAGCGAGCTGATCCCCGTCGGACAGACCGTCGGCGTTAAGCTCTTTTCCGATGGCGTGCTCGTCGTCGGCTTTTCCGATGGGGAAAGTCCGGCGAAGGACTGCGGACTCAAGGAGGGCGACGTCATCACCGCCATCTGCGGGCAGAGTCTGGACACCATTGAGGAATTCCGTCAGCTTCTGGCAGAAAACGGCGAGGACGCCGCGGCGCTGACCGTCAAGCGCGGCAGCCGCACGATCGAACTGAGCGCAGAGCCGGAGAAGGATGAGGACGGCGAGTACCGCCTCGGCGCCTGGGTGCGCGACAGTATGGCGGGTATCGGCACGATGACCTTCTTTGATCCACAGAGCGGCACGTTCGGCGCGCTGGGCCACGGGGTCACGGATGTGGACACGGGGCAGCTCCTGCCGCTCGACCACGGCAGCATCATGGACGCCTCGGTCAAGGCGGTGAAAAAAGGCGAGCGCGCCTCGCCCGGCGAGCTCAAGGGCGACTTTGACCTGACGCGCGACAGCGGAACGCTTTACGCCAACACCGAATGCGGCATTTTCGGCAAGCTCTCGGCAGAGGACGCGGCAAAGATCACCGGTGCGGCGCTGCCGATCGCAAAGAAGGATGAGATCAAGACCGGCAGGGCGGCGATCTTAGCCACCGTTTTCGGCAATGAAACACGCGAGTATGATATTGAGATCGAAAAAATCTATTCGCCTTCCGGCAGCACGCGAAATCTGCTGCTGCGCGTGACGGACGAGGAGCTTCTTGCACAGACCGGCGGCGTGGTGCAGGGAATGAGCGGCAGCGCGATTTTGCAGGATGGCAAGATCATTGGCGCGGTCACGCACGTCCTGCTGGATGATCCGTCAAGAGGTTATGGTATTTTTATCGAAAATATGCTCTCTGCGGCGGGGCTTTCGAGTGAATAACCTACCCATATAGTAGAAAGATTGTGTTAAGATAGCGTAAAAACAACTAAATTTTCATGCAAAAAGTTAGAAAAAGATGGTTAAATTCGACATAACTCGCTTGAAAACGCTGTCCAAATATGTTAGCTTAGAGCCATGGCAGAACGAAGACGTCACATTTTGCTGCTGAAGCTGGCCGGCTGGGTCGGCGAAAACTTGTGTGAAAAGGACGGGATGACATGGACAAGAGGATCACGGTCGTATTAGCGGACGCAAACGAGGAGTTCCGCACAGCACTGAAACAGGCATTGGAAGCAACGGGTGAGTTCGACGTAGTGGGATGCGCAGCCGACGGACTGGTTGCGGCGCAGGATATAGCGGAGCGAAAGCCGCAGCTTCTTGTGATGGATCTTTTGCTGCCGGGACTTGACGGCTTTGGCGTGCTCGAGCAGGCGGCGAAGGACAAGGTGCAGATGAAGACAGTTGTCGTCTCGGCTCTTTATCGCGATCAGATCGTGTCGCAGGCGATGAACCGCGGCGTATCGTTCTTCATGCCCAAGCCCTGCGAGCTGACCTCGCTTTTAGACCAGATGCGCCGCGCGGTCAACGAGGGTGAGGAGAGCGAGGACGAGTCGCAGGCGCTTGAACGCGAGGTCACGGCAGTGATCCACGAGGTCGGCGTGCCCGCGCACATCAAGGGCTATCAGTACGTGCGCGAGGCCATCGTCATCGCCGTGCAGGACATGGATGTCATCAACGCCGTGACAAAGGTGCTCTATCCCGAGGTCGCGCGCCGCTACAGCACCACGCCCTCGCGTGTCGAGCGCGCGGTGCGCCATGCGATCGAGGTCGCGTGGGACCGCGGCGACCTTGAGACGCTCCAGCGCTATTTTGGCTACACGGTATCCAACACGAAAGGAAAGCCGACCAACAGCGAGTTTATCGCCATGATCGCGGACCGCATCCGTTTACAACGGAAGATTTATAGGGTGTGAGGTGAAGTATAGGCGGTACAAGGTTTTTTCCGAGTAGTCAGGAATTTTTCAAAGCGATGAACAAGGCCAAAATACAATGAAAACGCTTTGAAAAAGCTATAAATCTTTCGCCTTAAAGCTACTAACTCCCTCAATTCATTGGGTGACAAAACCGGATGAATTGGGGGAGTTTTTATGTTTACTAACAAAATGATTTGGCAGATCGACGAGTACATGCTCTATTGCCAAAGCAAACAACTCAGCGAAAAGACAATGGAGAGCTGTGAGCAGACACTTCATCTGTTTGAAAGATGGTGTGGAGAAGAAATGCTGATTGAGAATGTAACGGAGATAACCGAGGAATTTATCCGTCGCTATATCAATGATTTGCAGACAAGAGGGAAATATATGGTGTGCTGCAATGACGGAACGAAAAAAATGAATTGCCCAGAGCGACGTAGAGATTTTCGACAGCCGGTCAGCGTGACAACGATTAAGGACTATTCAACGGATGCGGTATTGTTCTATCCCGGCCTTTCATATGCGTTTTTCAGCGTGCTGGAAAATAAATGTGCGATATTTCATCTCAAATATATGAAGTTACACAGCAATATGAAGTTGATTCGGTTGTTATTATGCATGGATACTATTCTGAGTGGGGAGACTTGTTTAAAATCAGAAATGGTGGTATTGTAGAATCCATTCTCTAAATTGCAATATAAAAGGAACGGAACGACCAGAAAAAGCAGCGCTGATGCAGAGTACAAAACGATCCCCG
>OGYY01003205.1_pt1 | contig 10716 bp, 9 predicted proteins | sample 1576671 | NCBI WGS metagenome assembly OGYY01 (sample SAMEA3541593, study PRJEB24748) | human gut metagenome | biome: human gut; feature: human-associated habitat; material: faeces | place: China | collected 2012 | reverse complement strand
GAAAGGTGGTGTAGATACTATGGTGGATGAGACAATCCGGTCAATTAAAGAAGCAGAACAGCAGGCAGAAGAGATTCTTGTAAAAGCGCAGGAACAAAAAGAACAGATTCTGAAAGATGCATCTCTTCAGGCAAAGCAGATTCATGAAGAACTTGTAGAAGAGGCAAAAAGAACTGCCGGTGGACTGGATGAGAAAGCCAGAGAAGAGGCGAAAAATCAGGAAGATAAAGAAGCAGAGAAGCTCAAAGATGTGATCGAAGAGCTGAAGGTTTCTGCAAGAGAGAAAAAGGATGCAGCAGTGCAGCTAGTTCTTTCTGAATTAATCTGATCCATGTGGTCGTAACAAAAAAGGAGGGATAAGATTATGGCGGTACTTAAGATGCAGAAAATCAGCATCTGTGCCCTGAAGAAAGATCGAAAAGCAATCCTGGAACAGTTACAGCATCTTGGAGTTCTTGAAGTTGACAGGGAAAAAGAAGAGGATGCATTCTTCCAAAAGATGGACACAACCGGACAGCGGATGAAATTTGAAAAAGCGGCAACGGCAGCAGATCAGGCACTGGGGATTCTGGATGCTTACGCTCCGGAGAAAAAGTCATTACTTTCTTCGCTGGAAGGAAAAGAACTGATCGATCGCGAGTTGGAAGAAAAGGTTCAGATATCTGGACCGGAATTGATCAAGACAGCCCGCGGAATTTATGATCTTGATCGCGAGTATGCTGAGCTTAGAGCAGGCATAGCAAAGATTGAGAATCAGATTGAAAGTCTGATGCCGTGGATGGCATTAGATGTTCCGCTTCAGGAAGGGAAGACAAAAAGGACAGCTTTGATCCTGGGAACAATGCCGGGAGAGCTTACTCTTGAGAACATTTATTCCATTCTACTTGAGAAGACTCCGGAAGTGATGGAGAAAACAGGGGTCGATGTACATTTAGTTTCAGCAGAATCTAATATGATCTGCATTGCAGTCATCTGTTTGAAAGAACAACTCCAGACAGTGGAAGAAGCACTTCGGAGTGCAGGATTTGCAAGACCGTCCCAGAACTGGAGCAAGACACCAAAAGAGCAGAAGGAAGTACTGGAAACAGAGATAGCAGCGTCAAGAGAGCGGATGACGCAGTGCGAGGCAGAACTTAAGAGCCTGGCTTCCAAAAGAAAAGAACTTCAGGCCGTAGCAGATTATTACAGAGTCCGAGCAGATAAGTATGCAGTTCTCGGAGAGCTTCTTCAGTCAAAGCGTACATTTGTGATAAGTGGATATATACCGGCATGTGAGTCGGGTCCGGTAGAGAAATCTTTGACAGAGAAATATAATTGTATGGTAGATATTGAAGACATTGAAGAAGGTGAAGAAGCACCGGTTATTTTAAAGAATAACCCATTCTCTACAAATATGGAAGGCATTGTAGAATCTTACGGATTACCGCATGCCGGAGAGATCGATCCGACAACGATCATGTCTTTCTTCTATGTATTTTTCTTCGGAATGATGTTGTCAGATGCAGCGTATGGAGCAGTTGTTGCAATTGTGTGTGCGATTCTTGTGAAGAAATATCCAAGAATGTCACAGAGCATGGCAAAATCTTTGAAACTGTTCTTCTACTGTGGAGTATCTACACTTGTATGGGGCGTTCTATTTGGAGGATATTTTGGAAATATCGTAGACATTGTTTCAGAAAAATTCTTCGGACATACGGTAACAGTTCCGGCACTTTGGTTTGTTCCATTGAATGATCCAATGAAACTTCTGGTTTATTCTTTGTTATTTGGAACAATTCATTTGTTCGTAGGACTTGGAATTAAAGGTTATCTGTGTTTAAAAGATGGTAAGGTTGTAGATTTTATCTGTGACGTTGTACTTTGGTTTGTGATGCTGATCGGGTTGATCCTGATGCTGCTTCCAAGTGACATTTTCGCATCAATCGCACAGACTACGATCGTGTTCCCGGCAGCTTTGAACACTGCTGCAAAAGTGATGGCTGCGGGTGGAGCAATCGGTATTGTGCTGATGTCAGGAAGAGCAAACAAGAATCCGGCGCTTCGGCTTGCGCTTGGAGCGTATGATTTGTATAACGTGACAGGATGGCTCAGTGACGCATTGTCCTATTCAAGACTTCTTGCACTTGGACTTGCAACAGGAGTTATCGCATCCGTTATCAATCAGATGGGAGCGATGCTTCCAAACAATGTGATCGGTGTGATTCTTTTCATTGTGATCTTCATTGTGGGACACGTATTGAACCTGGCAATCAATCTGCTGGGAGCTTATGTACACACAAACCGTTTACAGTTTGTGGAATTCTTCGGAAAATTTTATGAAGGCGGGGGAAAAGCATTCGAGCCTTTTAAAGAAAATACGAAATATGTTGATGTTAAGGAGGAAACAACATTATGAATATAGCAGGTGAACTTGGAGTTGTATATGGATTATTAGGCGCAGCAATCGCAGTATTATTCGCAGGTGCAGGATCTGCGTTAGGTGTAGGTATCGCAGGACAGGCAGCATCAGGTGTTGTAACAGAAGACCCGAGCAAATTCGCTAAAGTACTTATCATGCAGCTGCTCCCAGGTACACAGGGACTGTATGGACTGCTTGTTGGATTTATTACACTTTCTAAAATTGGTATTCTCGGCGGTGGCGGAGTAGAAGTTAGCGTTCAGTCAGGACTTATGATCCTTGCAGCTTGTCTCCCGATCGGTATTGTTGGATTGATTTCAGGTATCGCACAGGGAAAGACAGCAGCGGCTTCTATCGGAATCGTAGCAAAGAAGCCAGAGCAGTTTGGTAAAGCAATGCTGTTCCCGGCAATGGTTGAGACATATGCGATCCTGGCTCTTCTGATTTCCTTCCTCGCAGTAAGTGGTATCCAGCTGTAAGAAATAAATAAAAAGGAGAGCGTGGAGATGAGTGGACTTGACAAAATGAAAGCGCAGATAATCGCAGAGGCGCAGGAGAATGCAAAAGAGATACTCGCACAGGCACACACACAGGCGGATTCTATAATTGGGGAAGCAAAAGCACAGGCAGAGAAAGATGCACGGAAGATTGTCGCACAGGCAGAAGCCAGAGCAGAAGATTCTGTGAAACGCCTGGCCTCTTCATCAGATATGAGAAAGCGCAAGGCAGTACTTGAGGCGAAACAGGAAGTGATCAGTGAAGTTCTTGAAGATGCTTACAAAGCAGTCGGAGAGCTTGATGATGCAGCTTATTTTGCAATGCTTGAAAAGGTTCTTGAGAAGTATGTACTTCCGGAAGAAGGAACCATCTGCTTTACAGAGAAAGACAGAAAACGTATGCCTCAAGGGTATATGGAAAAAGTATATGAAACAGCGAAGAAGAAAGGCGGAAGCCTGGAACTTACAGAGACAGTGCCGGACGGAATGGATGGGGGATTTATCCTGACCTATGGCGGCATCGAAGAAAATTGTACGATCAAAGCGTTGTTTGATGCAAGAAGAGAAGAGTTATCAGATAAAGTGAACCGGCAGCTGTTTACAGCAGTGTAGCCGCAAGGAGGGATAATCTTGAGTAAGACAAAATATACCTATGCGGTTGCCAGAATCCGTGCACTGGAAGTCTCTCTTTTAACGAATGCAGTGATTGAACAGCTTCTTGCGTGCAAGAGTGCAGAACAGGCTCTACAGCTTCTGGTTGAAAAGGGCTGGGGAGATCTGACAGCAGGAACGTTGGATGCAGATGAAGTTCTGAATAAGGAAGAAGAGAAGATGTGGCAGACAATCCGTGAGGTGGCACCGGATATGCATGTATTCGATGTTCTGTCACTTCCAAAACTTTATCACAATCTGAAAGCAGCGATCAAAGAAGTGTGTACGGAAGTAGAGAATAAAAACATTTTTTACGATGACTGTGAGATTCCTGGAGAAGAGATGTTTGCACTTGTCCAGAACAAAGAATTTGATAAGCTGCCGGGTAATATGCCAGCAACAGCAAGAGAAGCATTTGACACTCTGCTTCACACAAGAGACGGACAGTTGTGCGATCTTATTATTGATCGCGCAACACTGGAAGCTATGCTGGAAGCAGGGAAAAAATCAGGTGAGAAGATCATTGAAGAGTATGCACAGACAGCAGTTGCGATCGCTGATATTAAGATTGCAGTAAGATCTCAGAAGACAGGAAAAAATGCAGAATTTATGAAGAAAGCAATGGTAAATTGTTCCGAGATCAATGTGGATCAGCTGACACAGGCAGCATTGGCCGGTGCGGAGGAGATCGCACAGTATCTGGAAGGAACATCTTATCGTGAAGGTGCCGATGCACTGCGTATATCACCGTCTGCATTTGAACGCTGGTGTGATAATAAAATGACAGATTCTATGAGATCACAGAAATATGAATCATTTTCCGTTGGACCGCTTCTGGCGTATCTGTTAGCCAGACAAAATGAGATCAAGACAGTACGGATTATACTGACCGGAAAGCAGAATGAATTTCCGGATGAAGCAATCCGGGAAAGGATAAGGGAGATGTATGTATAAGATTGCAGTAATGGGCGATTATGACAGTATCTATGGATTTGCCACCCTCGGTCTTAGCATCTGCCCTGTGAAGGACCGGGATGAGGCGAAGACAAAGCTTCGCCAGCTTGCAGAAGGAAATTACGGCATTATCTATATTACAGAGGCTGTGGCTGCACAGATTCCGTCAGAGATCAACAAGTACGGTGAGCAGACATTTCCGGCGATTATTCAGATCCCGGGTGTGTCGGGGAATACAGGAGCCGGAGTTGAAGGCGTGAAGAAGACAGTTGAGCAGGCCGTCGGATCAGATATTCTGTTTGGAGGAGTAAGCGAATGAGCACAGGAGTGATTAAAAAAGTCGCAGGACCTCTTGTTATCGCAGAGGGAATGCGTGATGCGAATATGTTTGACGTTGTCCGTGTATCGGAACAGCGTCTGATCGGAGAGATCATTGAGATGCACGGTGACGAGGCATCCATCCAGGTATATGAAGAGACATCAGGTCTCGGACCTGGAGAACCGGTTGAATCTATGGATGTTCCAATGTCTGTAGAATTAGGACCTGGTCTGATCGCAAGTATTTATGACGGAATCCAGAGACCACTGGATGATATTATGAAGATTTCCGGAAACAACCTGAAAAGAGGAGTTGAAGTTCCGTCTCTTAAGAGAAATCTGAAATGGGAGTTTGTTCCTACTGTAAAGGTTGGAGATGAAGTAGAGACAGGAGATGTGATCGGTACAGTTCAGGAAACAGTTCTTGTACAGCAGAAGATCATGGTTCCTTACGGAATTAAAGGAACAATCAAGGAAATCAAAGAAGGCACATTTACAGTAGAAGATATTGTAGCAGTTGTTGAAACAGAAAAAGGCGAAAAAGAATTAACTATGATGCAGAAGTGGCCGGTTCGTCGCGGTCGTCCGTATAAGAAGAAACTTCCACCGGAGATGCCACTTGTAACAGGACAGCGTGTTATCGACACATTCTTCCCAATCGCCAAGGGCGGTGTTGCGGCCGTTCCGGGACCTTTCGGAAGTGGAAAGACAGTAATCCAGCATCAGCTTGCAAAATGGGCTGAGGCAGATATTGTTGTCTACATCGGATGCGGAGAGCGTGGAAATGAGATGACAGACGTTTTGAACGAGTTCCCTGAACTGAAGGACCCGAAGACAGGACAGCCTTTGATGCAGAGAACTGTTCTGATCGCAAATACATCGGATATGCCGGTTGCAGCTCGTGAGGCATCCATTTACACAGGAATTACAATAGCAGAGTATTTCCGTGATATGGGATATTCTGTAGCACTTATGGCAGACTCAACATCCCGTTGGGCTGAGGCACTTCGTGAGATGTCAGGACGTCTGGAAGAGATGCCTGGTGAAGAAGGATATCCGGCTTATCTTGGAAGTCGTCTGGCTCAGTTTTATGAGCGTGCCGGACATGTAGTTTCTCTTGGAAAAGAAGGAAGAGAAGGAGCACTTTCCGTTATCGGAGCAGTATCTCCTCCGGGTGGTGATACATCTGAGCCGGTGTCTCAGGCTACACTTCGTATCGTCAAAGTGTTCTGGGGACTGGATGCTTCCCTGGCATACAAGAGACATTTCCCGGCAATCAACTGGTTGAAGAGTTACTCCCTGTATCTGGATGATATGGAAAAATGGTTTAACGGACAGGTTGCCGAAGACTGGATGGAAGGCCGTCAGAAGATGATGACACTGCTTCAGGAAGAAGCAGAACTGGAAGAGATCGTTAAGATGGTAGGTATGGACGCACTTTCACCGTCCGACCGTCTGAAGATGGAAGCTGCAAGATCGATTCGTGAGGACTTCCTGCATCAGAACTCTTTCCATGAAGTAGATACGTATACGTCATTGAAGAAACAGCACATGATGATGGTTCTCGTTAACGAATTCTTTGACAGAGCAACCGATGCATTAAAAGATGGTGCATCACTTCAGAAGTTGATCTCAATGCCGGTCAGAGAGCAAATCGGACGTTTTAAATATGTGACAGAAGATAAGCTTGACGAAGAATTTAAGCAAGTTGATGAGACATTAAGTGCTCAGATCGCAGCAGCATTTGTAAAGGAGGAAGGTTAAATGCCAAAAGAATATAGAACCATTCAGGAAGTGGCCGGACCTCTGATGCTGGTGCATGGAGTAGAAGGCGTAACATATGATGAGCTTGGAGAAATCGAGCTGGCGAGCGGAGAGACTAGAAGATGTAAAGTTCTGGAAGTGAACGGAAGCGATGTCCTTGTACAGCTGTTTGAAAGTTCAACAGGTATTAACCTCTCCAACAGTAAAGTCCGATTTCTTGGACGAAGCATGGAACTTGGCGTATCAGAAGATATGCTTGGACGTGTCTTTGATGGACTTGGTAATCCGATTGATGAGGGTCCGCAGATCCTTCCGGATGCCAGAATGGATATCAATGGTCTTCCGATGAATCCGGCGGCTAGATGCTACCCGGAGGAGTTTATCCAGACAGGAGTATCTGCAATTGATGGATTGAATACACTGGTTCGTGGACAGAAGCTTCCAATCTTCTCAGCATCTGGTCTGCCGCATGCACAGTTGGCAGCACAGATTGCCCGTCAGGCAAAGGTACTTGGAACAAATGAAAACTTTGCGGTTGTATTTGCTGCTATGGGTATTACTTTCGAGGAGTCTAACTTCTTTATCGAAAGCTTCCGTGAGACAGGAGCACTCGACAGAACAGTATTGTTTGTAAACCTTGCGAATGACCCGGCAATCGAGCGTATCGCAACACCACGTATGGCGCTGACAGCAGCGGAGTATCTTGCATTTGAAAAGGATATGCATGTCCTTGTTATTCTGACAGATATCACAAACTACGCAGATGCATTGCGTGAGGTATCCGCAGCCAGAAAGGAAGTTCCTGGACGTCGTGGATATCCGGGATATCTGTATACAGACCTTGCAACACTGTATGAAAGAGCAGGGCGTCAGAATGGCAAGAAGGGAAGTATCACAATGATCCCGATCCTGACAATGCCTGAGGATGACAAGACTCATCCAATCCCTGACCTGACAGGATATATCACGGAAGGACAGATCATCTTAAGTCGTGAGCTTTACAGAAAAGGAGTAACACCTCCAATTGATGTTCTTCCATCTCTGTCCCGTCTGAAAGATAAAGGAATCGGAGCAGGTAAGACAAGAGCAGATCATTCCAATACAATGAATCAGTTGTTTGCCGCTTATGCGCGTGGTAAAGATGCAAAAGAGCTGATGGTTATCCTGGGAGAGGCCGCACTGACAGAAATTGATCTGAAATATGCACGTTTCGCAGATGCATTTGAGAAAGAATATGTATCTCAGGGATATCAGACAGACCGAAGCATTGAGGAAACATTGAATATAGGATGGAAGTTGCTTCGCATGCTGCCGCGTACCGAACTCAAACGAATTGACGATAAATATCTGGATGAATATTACGAGTAAGAACAGACAGAATAATCGAAGATAGAAAGAGGAGGTGGCGGTGTTGGCTGCGAAACAAGTGAATCCAACCCGTATGGAACTAACCCGTTTGAAGAAAAAGCGGATTACAGCCATTCGTGGTCACAAGCTTTTGAAAGATAAGCGTGATGAGCTGATGCGCCAGTATCTGGATCTTGTCCGAGAAAATATGGAAGTGAGACTTCGTGTAGAAGAAGGAATTCTCTCTGCGAACCGTAATTTTGTTATTGCCCGGGCCGGAATGTCAGAGGCAGCACTGAATACTGCATTGATGGCTCCGAAGCAGGAAGTTGGACTTATAGTTGATGAGAAGAATGTTATGAGTGTTGAGATTCCGACCTTCACATCCAAAACAAGAACAGCGGATGAAAATGATATCTATTCTTATGGATTTGCATTTACTTCCAGTGATCTTGATGGAGCAGTGAAGTCTTTATCAGATATCCTCCCAGATATGATCCGACTTGCAGAATGTGAAAAAGCATGTCAGCTGATGGCGGCAGAGATTGAGAAGACAAGACGTCGTGTAAATGCACTGGAGCATGTTATCATTCCAGAGACAGAGGAAAGTATCAAATACATTACGATGAAACTGGATGAGAATGAGCGTAGTACACAGATCCGACTGATGAAAGTGAAAGATATGATGTTGGAAGAAGCGCATCATTATAAAGAAAAAGAGGTCATGGTGGAATAAAAAGAATAGAAAAGATGATATGGAATTGTTTGAGGACAGTTCTGTATCATCTTTTTTTAGTTGGGGAGAAAATTGGCTAACATGAATGCACACTGACAAATTGCAATACTTGTAAAAGTACACAAAAAATATGTGTTAAAAATATGAAAAAGTGCAAAATATACAAAATAACTTGACTATAAAATATGATAGTGGTATATTCTAGATAAAGAAAACAATTTAGGAAAATATTTTCCCATATAAAAGGAGAGAAAATAGTGAGTAATATATTAGTAGTCGGAAGTCTGAATATGGATTTTGTAATTAACGTAAAGAAAATGCCACTTTCAGGTGAAACAATTTTGGGAGAGGATGTAAATCTTGTTCCGGGAGGAAAAGGTGCAAATCAGGCTTATGCTGTTGGAAAATTAGGCGGACAAGTAGACATGATTGGAGCAGTGGGAGATGATTTGTACGGAAGGATGCTGATAGAAAATCTTCAGAATGTAGGAGTGGGAATTTCGGGAATAGAGATTATTCAGGGAACGCCTACGGGAAATGCTTTTATTAGCGTTGACGAGGGAGGAGAAAACAGCATTATTGTTGTTCAGGGAGCAAATAATAAGCTGACAACACAGATGATAGACAAACATGTGGATTTGATTAAGAGAGCCGATATTATTATTATGCAGCTGGAAATCCCTCTTGAGGTTGTAGAATATGTGAAAACCTTAGCACAGGAAAAGTTAATTATTTTAGACCCTGCGCCTGCACAGGATGACCTGCCAAAACAGTTTTTAGAAGGTTTTACTATTGTAAAGCCAAATGAAACGGAGCTTCAGACTTTAATCGGAAAAAAGCTTGAGACAAAAGAAGAGCTGATTTCGGGAGCGGAGGAATTATTAGAAAAAGGAATTCAGACAGTCATTGTTACATTAGGCGGAGATGGCGCTTTGCTTGTTACGAAAGATAAAACAGAGTATTTTAAGGCACAAAAAGTAACCGCAGTTGATACGACAGCAGCAGGAGATTGCTTTACCGCAGCATTGGCATTGGCATTAAGTAAAGGAAAGGCTTATGCTGAGGCAATTCAATTTGGAAACAGCGTGTCGGGAATTGTGGTAACACGAAAAGGAGCACAGACTTCCATACCCACAATGGAAGAAGTGATAGAAAAAATGAAGGAGGAGGAAAAAGAGTGAAAAGACCGATAATTATTGATTGTGACCCGGGGGTAGATGATGCTTTGGCAATTATTCTGGCGTTAAAAAGTTCTGAGCTGGACCTGAAAGCTGTTTGTACAGTGTCAGGAAACGGTGATATTGATAATACAACGCAGAATGGGTTGAAGATTTTAGCTTTATGCGGAAGAGAAGACATTCCGTTGTATAGAGGGTCTGCAAGAGCATTGGATGATAAGCAGCCGGATACAGTTCCTGCTTTTGGAGATGACGGATTGGGAGGATATGCGTATACAATCGAGACTGAAAAAGAGGAAGAAGAAAAAAATGCGGTTGATTTTTTGGTAGAGACAGCGACAGAGCATCCGGGAGAAATTACATTGTTTGCCATAGGACCTTGTACTAATATTGCAAAGGCAATTCGAAAAGACCCGGAATTCCCTAAAAAAATCAAACAGCTTATTATTATGGGAGGCGCAAAATATACAGGAAACATGAGTCCGGTAGCGGAATATAACTTTTGGGCGGATCCGTTAGCAGCAAAAGAAGTACTGAATGCAGGATTTCAGGATGCCGTTATGATAGGGCTTGACGTTACAAATAAAATTGCTTTAGGTGCAGACGTTCGTGAGCTGCTCCGAATTTTTAATACAAAGTTATCTAACTTTTTATACAATGTTACACGTGTTGGTTTGGATGATAATTGGAATTCCAGAAGAAAACCGGTTGCACCGATGCACGATGTTTTGACTGTGGCATATTTTATCGATCCGACTATATTAACTTTAAAAAGGGCCAATATTGATGTGCTTACCGATGGAATTGGAAGAGGTCAATCTATTGTGGATATTAACGGGCATTGGAATGACGGAAGGTGTAATGCGTGGTATG
>OGYY01003196.1_pt1 | contig 10746 bp, 10 predicted proteins | sample 1576671 | NCBI WGS metagenome assembly OGYY01 (sample SAMEA3541593, study PRJEB24748) | human gut metagenome | biome: human gut; feature: human-associated habitat; material: faeces | place: China | collected 2012 | reverse complement strand
CAGGCCGAAGAAGCCCTCCATCGCGGCGTTGTCCGGGCTGCAGCCCTTGGCGGACTGGATTGGCTACACTGATGTGGACAGTTCCGGGAGGGGCGCAAGAGACGGGAAGGCCGTGTGCGCGTTCCTGCGTGAGGGCCGCGGGGAGGGGCTGCCTGGGTACGGCGCCTGTCAACTCGGTCTACGTCTTTGATGACCGGGTCGTACTCAATATCAACTTCACGGATGATGCCAAAACGGTCACCCGTGAGGAAGTGTTGGGTTCGAGTGCTATGGACAATGTTCCAGCATGCTGGGATCGAATTCGTTTGCCGGGATCACGCGGTAGCCGTGGCGCAGGAGCAGGTCAACGAAGACACCGTTACCCGTTGTGAGCGTGCCGCTGAAGGATCCGTCGTAGATATGGCCCACGCCGCACGACGGACTGCGATCCTGCAAAATGCACGCAACAATCTCGGACGGGCCGCCCGCCTGCTCGCACATATCGAGCGCACGTTGAGCACCCTGGCGAAACTCGCGATCAACCGACACGCCCTCGCAGGTACGAACCTCTCCGTTCACAATCTCGGACGGCTTGCGCGGTGTAGGCAAGCCACCAAAAACCTCAGGGCATACCAACAGGACCTCGGTCCCCGTACGCTCGCAAGCCTCGACCAGCTCGCGATGGTAGTTGTCGAGCCCGTTATACTTGCAGCTCTCGCCCATCAAACAGGCACTTACCACGATCTTCATATACAACTCTCCCCACGCAAAACGCCCCATTTGAGATGGACACTCAAATGGGGCGATTGACACTGTGCAACTAGTATTACTGCTGCTTTGGCATCAGCGGGTTCTCGCGCGTGAGGAGATTCATAAACTCCTCACCCGTGATCGTCTCCTTCTTGTACAGATAACGAGCCAGCTCGTGGAGCTTAAACTTGTTCTCCTTGAGAATCTGCAGGGCGCGGTCATGCGCATCCTCGATCAGCTTGGCGACAATCGCGTCCACGCGCTCGGCCGTACCGGGGGCGCAGGTGAGAGACGTGTCCTGGTTGAGGTACGCATTCTGAACGGTACCGAGTGCCATCATGCCAAACTCATCGGACATACCAAAGCGCGTCACCATGTTACGGGCGAGCTTGGTGGCCTGCTCGATATCGTTGGCTGCGCCGGTCGTCATCTCACCAAAGATGAGCTCCTCGGCTGCACGGCCACCGCAATAGACGGCGAGCTTGTCCAGGACCTCCTGGCGTGTGGTCAGGAAGCGCTCATCCTCCTCGACCTGCATGGTGTAGCCCAGAGCACCGCTCGTGCGCGGTACGATGGTAATCTTCGTGACCGGCGCAGAGCCCTTCTGGCGAGCGGCAACGATGGCATGGCCGATTTCGTGGTAAGAAACGACCTGCTTCTCGTGATCGGACAGCACCGTGGACTTGCGCTGCTGACCGGCGATGACGACCTCCACCGACTCCTCAAAATCGTCCTGCGTGGCGCGCTTGCGACCCTCGCGGACGGCACGCAGGGCGCCCTCGTTGATGATATTGGCCAGGTCGGCGCCCGAGGCACCGGGCGTGGCGCGGGCAATCGCGGTCAGGTCGATCGGCGGCTGAGTCTTCACGCTCTTGGCATGCAGCTCAAGGATGTTCTTACGGCCGGTCAGGTCGGGCAGCTCAACGGGGATGCGGCGGTCAAAACGACCGGGGCGCAACAGGGCCGGGTCAAGGCTGTCGGGTCGGTTGGTAGCAGCGAGAACGACAATACCCTTGTGGTTATCGAAGCCGTCCATCTCGGTCAGCAGCTGGTTGAGCGTCTGCTCGCGCTCGTCGTTGCCACTAAAGCCGCCGCCATCGCGCTTCTTGCCGATGGTATCGATCTCATCGATAAAAACGATGCACGGGGCCTTTTCCTTGGCCTGCTTAAACAGGTCACGCACCTTAGCAGCGCCGCGACCGACAAACATCTCAACAAACTCCGAGCCCGAAATGCTAAAGAACGGAACACCGGCCTCGCCGGCCACAGCCTTGGCAAGCAGGGTCTTACCGGTACCCGGAGGGCCGACAAGAAGAGCACCGCGCGGCAGCTTGGCGCCGATCTCCTCGTAGCGCTGCGGCTTCTCCAGAAAGTCGACGACCTCCTTAAGGGATTCCTTGGCCTCTTCCTGGCCAGCAACGTCCTTAAAGGTCACGCCCACATCCTTGGAAGCGATAACGCGAGCACCGGACTTGCCCAGTCCGCCGCCGCCAAAACCACCGCCGCCAAAGTTCATCGACGGGCCGTCATCGCCCATGGCCTTCTTCATGCGACGATTGAGCCACCAACCGATGAGGAAGAAGATAGCCATGGGAAGAATGAGCGTAAGCAGGTAGTAAGTCATCAGACCCGAGTTCTTATCGGGGACAACAGATTCCAGCGAGGCGCCGGATTCAAGCACGCGATCGGTAAAGCCCGCATCGTTTGGCACACCGGTCGTCTTGTAGGCGATGTTCTCGTCCTCGCCCTTCTTGGTGTAATAAATCGTGTAATCGTCCGTATTGTATTCGACCTTGTCGACACTCTTCTTATCGAGCGCTTTGACAAAGGTCGAGTAATCGGTCTTCGTAATCTGCTGCGTGTGACCGATGTTGGGGAACAGAACGGTCGAGAGCACGAGGTAGACGACGAAGGCGATGAGCACGTAGAGGATCATATTCCGTCTACGTTTGTTGTCATCCATCTCCATCTGCTTGAACTCCATCTACTGGGGTTGATAATGCTTTCTAGAATACCCAACCCGAGCGACGATAAACCGACGCCGGGCACGAAAGGACAGAGATGGCATCACTGGAAGTCGGCAAGGTTCAGATCTACACGGGCGACGGCAAGGGCAAGACGACGGCTGCGCTGGGGCTTGCACTGCGCGCCACGGGCTATGGACTTAACGTGCTTATGCTGCAGTTTGCCAAGAAGCTGCACTGCGCCGAGCATGATGCGGCGCCCCGTTTAGGTCTGCGCATCGTACAAGCCGACCGCGACACGCCCGAAGCCTGTGCCGCACAGATCATGGAGCTGGCGCGCGAGCAGATTAGCCAAGTCGACGTTCTGATTCTGGACGAACTTGGCGAGGCCATGCGCCGTAGATTTGTGACGCGCGTGGATGTCGAAGCGCTGATCGCGACAAAGCCCGCCACCACGGAGCTCGTGCTCACCGGCCGCGGTCTGCTGCCCCTCGCCGATCTGGCAGACCTGGTCACCGAAATGCGCCCCGTCAAACATTACTTCGACGAAGGCCTCCTAGCCCGCCAAGGCATCGAATACTAAATGATCCGAAGGGGACGGAGGAAAACGGATCATTTTGCCTTATCGCCAGGTCAATGATCCGTTTTCCTCCGTCCCCTACGGATCATTAGGCGGTGGCGCGGCCGAGCCAGTTGCCGCTGTGGTGGTAGATGGTAAACATCGTGGCCGTGATGAGCCAGGTTACGGGGTAAACCAGCAGCAGGTGCTCAAGCGACGGATCGAACGGCATAATCGCAAACACCCAGATCACCCTGAGCACGACGGTGCCAAAAATCGTGAGCATCATAGGCTGGAAGCTCACGCCAGCGCCGCGGATGGAGCCGGACGCGTTTTCGATAATCGAGAAGATCGCGTAGAACGGCGCGATGAAATGAAGAATCGTCGTGGTGTAGGCCGAAATCGAAGCATCGTCGACAAACAGACGCGACAACGGACCCGAGAACACCAGTAGCACGGCAGACAGGCCACCAATGAGCATAAACGACAGCACAAGCGACGTATGGTAGCCCTTGCGCATGCGCTCGTAGTTGCGCGCGCCAAAGTTCTGTGCCGAGAACGTGGTGATCGAAACGCCAAGCGCCTCGGTAACCATCCAGACAATGCCATCCAAACGGCCCGAAAGACCCCACGCCGTGGTGACATCGGCACCAAACGAGTTGACCGACACCTGAATCAAAACGTTGGAAATCGAATACGCAGCAGACTGAAAGCCAAGCGGCAGACCACACGAGATCATGCTCTTACAAATGCCAGGATCAATGCAGAGTTTGGACAGTGAAAGCCGCCACGCACCCGGAGCGTGCATCATACGAATCACGATCATCGTGGCGTTGGAGCAAATGGTCAGCGCCACCGCGATGCCGCAGCCCAGAGCCTCCATATGAAGCACGGCAACGAAGATGACATCCAGCACCGCATTAACAAGGCAGCCGGAAGCAATGATCACAGCAGGACCGCGTGTGTCGCCCACGGCGCGCAGCAGCGCCGTTCCCATATTGAGCAGCAGCGCCGCAACCATGGCGGCAAAATAGCAACGAGCATAGGCCACGCCCTCGGCCAATAGTTCATGCGGCGTGTTCATAAGTACCAGCATGGGCTCAACGAACACTATGCCAAGAATCGAGAAAACGATACCGCCCACCAGCGCGAGCGTCATAGCCGTATGGACCGATCGGCTCAGGCGCTCGTCATCGTGCTGGCCAAAAAACTGGCCCGTAATGACCGCGCAGCCGGCACCGACGCCGACACAAAAGCCGATGCAGAGCTCCGTAAGCACCATCGTGGCCTGAATGCCACCCAGCGCGAGCTTGCCGCCAAACTGACCGACGATATAGGTACCGATAAGCGTGTATGCCTGCTGAAAGAACGAACTAAAAAAGATAGGGACGCACAGCGACAGTAGCTGCTGCCAAATAACGCCCTGCGTTACATCGATAGCCGTAGATTTCTTAGCCACACGCCCTCCCCACCAGCGTACGTCAAACAACAAAACGGCAATTTAAGACCAAAGCCAATACCAGCTTAGCACCGACCGACGTCGGCCGAAACGCCCCGAACCAGAGCCCGGTGCTAACTATCTGCCTAGTGATACAGCCCCGGCTGGTAGTGGTACTCGTTGCTCACATGCGGGCACAGCTGCCAAAAGGCAACAGCACTTGCCGCGGCCACGTTGAGCGAATCGACCCCATGCGCCATCGGAATACGCACAGCGCGGTCGCAGCCTGCAATGGTCTTGGCGCCCAAGCCAGCACCCTCGGTGCCCATAAAGATTGCCAGGCGGTCAATCTCCTGGAGCGCGGGATCGTCCAGCGACACCGAATCATCCGTCAGCGCCATGGCGACACACGAAAAGCCGGCATTGTGCAGCGCCGCCAGCCCATCATGCGGCCATACGCGCGCCTCGCTGCCAATGCGCGTCCAGGGCACCTGAAACACCGTGCCCATGCTCACGCGGGCCGAGCGACGGTAAAGCGGCTCGCAGCACGTAGGGCTCACCAAAATGCCATCGACGTTCAGCGCAGCCGCCGAGCGGAAAATCGCGCCGACGTTGGTGTGGTCGACAATGCCCTCGAGCACGCACACGCGCACCGGGCGCTCCCCCGCCGCATCGACGACGCCACCCAAGAACTCGGCTACCGGAATCTGACGTGGACGACGGAATGCCGCGAGCGCACCGCGCGTCACATTGAAGCCCGTCAGCTGCTCCATAAGCTCCATGGAGGCAACGAACACAGGAACCGGACCCGCGCCCTCGCGCACAATCAGGCGCTCAAACAGCGGCATCATCTGGTCGAGCCAGCGCTCGCCCAAAAGAAAGCTCACCGGCTCGTATCCGGCGCGAACCGCACGCTCGATGACCTTGGCACTCTCGGCGATAAAAATGCCCTTCTGCGGCTCCAGCACGCAGCGAAGCTCACGCTCGGTCAGTCGCACGTAGGCATCGAGCCGCTCGTCCTCGAGAGAATCGATTCGCAGCACCTCAACGGCATCAGTCATAGCAGCCAGCCCGCACCCTTCTTTACAGCACATCTATACCAAACGAGGCGACGCTAAGCGCCGCCCCATGCATTCAAACAACCCGATGATACCGTTCACGCCAGACGATTTACGCCTCAACGCGACGATACGTCACGAACTCATAATCGACACCCTCGTCTCCCTCGCCCGAGGCAATCGTGGCAACACCGTCACGCCGCGCAATCTCCCACGCGGGATCGGCATCCAAATCGGGAAAGTACGTATCCACGTCATGCACGCAATGGTTATGCGTGACCTCGGCCTCGACGCAATACGGCAAAAACTGCCGATAGACATCGCCGCCGCCAATCACCCACGCAACGGGCTCATCGGCTACCGCGGCGAGCGCTTCGTCGATGCTATGCACCACGTCGACGCCCTCGGCAGCAAAGTCCTCATCGCGCGTGAGCACGATATTACGACGGTTCTTAAGCGGACGCCCGCCGGGAAAACTCAGCAGCGTCTTGCGTCCCATAATGACCGGGCAACCTTTGGTACACGCCACAAAATGGCGCATGTCGGCGCGATTGGACACGACCATGTCACCCTCGCACCCAATGCCCCAATCGTCACACACGGCAACAATGGCAGAAAGCTTACACCTCATGCGCGTCACCTACACCGCAATGGGGATGTTCTTGACCTGAGGGCCGTGCTCATAGCCCTCGACGATCAGATCATCGGTCGTAAACGCATAGAAGTCATGCACATCGGGGTTGAGCGTTACCTTGGGCGCAGCAAACTGCGGACGCTCAATAAGCTCGCGAACGATATCGACATGACGGTCGTAAATGTGGGCATCGGCAATCACATGCAGCAGCTCGCCAGCGATCATATCGACCGACTGCGCGACCATCATCAGCAAAATGGCGTACTGGCACACATTCCAGTTGTTCGCAGCCAAAATATCCTGGCTGCGCTGGTTGAGAATCATGTTGAGCGTCGGTTTGTCATCCTGCGGGCGCTGCGTCACGTTATACGTCACGCTGTAGGCGCACGGATACAGGTGCATCTCGGACAAATCGCTAAACACATAGGTATTCGTCATAATGCGGCGGCTGTACGGCGTGTTCTTAAGGTCGTACAGAACGCGGTCCATCTGGTCGAAATCGCCCTCGGCATAATGGCTCTTCTGCCCAATCTGATACCCGTAGGCCTTACCGATGGAGCCGGTCTCGTCAGCCCACTCATCCCAAATATGGCTGTTGAGGTCATGCACGTTATTGGACTTCTTTTGATAGATCCATAGGATCTCATCCATGGCAGATTTGAGGGCCGTACGACGCAGGGTAAGCGCCGGAAACTCCTCACGCAGGTCATAGCGTGCCGTAACGCCAAAGTTTTTAATGGTATAGGCAGGGGTGCCGTCCTCCCACACCGGACGGACCTTTTGGCCCTCGGTGGTGGTGCCATGGTCCAGAATATCGCGGCACATGGTTACAAACTGTTGATCAGCCTTGCTCATTGACCCTCCTGTCAGTCGCCTACAAGCGAGGTTCATTGTAGCCCAGGCGCACGCGGCCCCACAGCCCAAACATAAGCCCTTGTTTTCTGACATATGCCAGAAATCTCTTGCGTAAATCTGCACGTTCGTTATTCTATTGTTGACATATGTCAGATAAGGAGCACGCATGGCAGGAAGACGCGAGAAACTGCGCCGCGTCGGGATCATCCCCGAATACCGCGGCTTTACCCCTGACGGCCTAGCCAGCGGAGACGCCATCGACATGACGATCGACGAACTCGAGGTGCTGCGCCTGTGCGACCTGGAAGGCCTTAGCCAAGAGGCAGTCGCACAGCAGATGGGCATCGCGCGCGCCACAGTGGCGGCTATTTGCAGCCGAACGCATCGCAAGGTGGCAAACGCGCTGGTCAATGGTCGGGCGCTCATCATCGAAGGCGGCAATATCGCGTACTCCCCCATCACCACGACAACGGCCACATGGCCAGCAAAGGAGGTCGGCACCATGAGGGTGGCAACCACGTACGACAATGGCAACATCTTTATGCACTTTGGCCGCAGCGAGCAGTTCAAGATCTACGACATTCAGGACGGCAAGGTGCTCAACGAGCAGGTCGTGGGCACCGGCGGCACCGGCCACGGCGCACTTGCGGGTCTGCTCGCCAACGGCGGCGTGGACACGCTCATCTGCGGCGGCATCGGCGGAGGCGCTATCAACGCGCTTGCTCAAGCCGGCATCACGGTATACGCAGGTGCCCAGGGCAGCTGCGACGCTTGCGTCGAGGCCCTTATCGCCGGCACGCTCGCACAGAACGGCGAGGCCACGTGCGGCTGCCACAGCCACGACCACGAGCACACCCATGAGCATGGCGGGTCCTGCGGCTGCCACGGCCACCACGACCACGAAGGCCACGAGGGCTGCGGCTGCCACTAACGGCACGGCACCGCGAGCTCGGGACGCGAAGCCGAACGCAACCCAACAATCAAAGCCAACAACAAAGGCCACCCGGTAGCTTCCGAGTGGCCTTTGCCATATCAAGCTGGAATTACAGCTCTATTTCTTATTACGCATCTGCGCTTCCATCTGGCGCAGCAGCTCCATATCGGACTTGGGACCGCCCGTACCTAGGCCGCCCATGCCGCCCAGACCCATAGCGTCCAGGCCAGGGATATTGGGCATGCGCATCTTCTTGCCCTTCTTTCCCTTTTTGCCCTTTTTGCCGCCGGCCTGTGCCTGATTGGCCATCGTGCGCATGCGGCCCATCATCTTATTCATCTCGCCCCACTGCTTCATAAGGCTGTTGACCTCGGTGGGGGTTACGCCGGCTCCCTTGGCAATGCGGGCGCGGCGCTGGCCGTTGATGATAGAGGGACGCAGGCGCTCCTCCTTGGTCATCGACATGATGATGGCCTCGTTCTTATCGAAGATGCCCTCGTCCAGGTTGCCGCCCATCTGGTTGAGTGCACGCTGGCCACCGGGGAGCATGCCCAGAATGCCCTTCATGCCGCCCATCTTCTTGACGGCCTTCATCTGGTCGAGCATATCGTTCATGGTGAAGCCCTCGCGCAGCATACGCTCGGCAGCCTCGAGCTGCTCGGCATCGGCTGCCTCCTGGGCTTTCTCGATGATGCCGACGACATCGCCCATACCCAAGATGCGCTTGGCCATGCGGTCCGGGTAAAACGGCTCAAGCGAGTCGGGCTTCTCGCCCATGCTCACGAACTTGATGGGCTTGCCGGTCACCTGACGCACCGAAAGTGCGCCACCGCCGCGGGCGTCACCGTCGAGCTTGGAGATAATCACGCCATCAAAGTCGGTGCGCTCGGCAAACGTCGAGACCACGTTGACGATGTCCTGGCCGGTCATGGCGTCGACGACCATCAGCACCTGGTCGGGCTTGACGGCCTTCTTGATGTCGACGGCCTCCTGCATCATCTGCTCGTCGATCTGAAGACGACCGGCGGTATCGACAATGACCACGTCACGCAGGTGGTCGACGGCCTCCTGAACGGCACCCTTGGCAATGTCGACCGGGTGCGCGCCGTCGCCGCGGAAGACCGGTACGCCAATCTCGCCACCGAGCGTGGCCAGCTGGTCGGCAGCGGCGGGACGGTAGACGTCGCACGCTGCGAGCAACGGCGAGCGGCCCTGCTTCTTGAGCAGGTAGGCAAGCTTTACGGCAGCCGTGGTCTTACCGGAGCCCTGCAGGCCCACGAGCATGATGACATTGGGAATGCGGTTACTAAAAACGAGCTTGCTCTCGGTGGAGCCGAGCATCTCGGTGAGCTCGTCGAGCACGATCTTAACGACGTTTTGCGCCGGCGAGAGCGACTCCATGACCTCGGCGGTCATACAGCGCTCCTTGGTCTTGGCGACGAACTCCTTGACGACCTTAAAATTGACGTCGGCCTCGAGCAGCGCCATGCGAATGTCGCGCATGGCCGAAGTAATATCGGCCTCGGTCAGCTTACCCTTGCCGCGCAGGCGGTCAAATGTGTCGTTGAGGCGATCGCTCAGGGAATCAAACACTAGTCACTCCTTAATTGGACTCGCCCACCAGGGCGCGGCAGAAATCTTTTGCATTAAACTCCTGCAGGTCATCGACCTGCTCGCCCACGCCGATGCGCAGAATCGGGAGCTTGAGCTTCTCGGCCACGGCCATGGCGATACCGCCCTTAGCCGTACCGTCGAGCTTAGTCATGATAATACCGTCCAGGCCCAGCGCCTCGTTAAACTCGAGCGCCTGGTTCAGACCGTTCTGACCAGTGGCGGCATCGATCACAAGCACGACCGAAACCGGCATGGGACCGGCGGCCATATTGGCGGCGCGCTTACGCGTCACGTTGACCACCTTGGCGAGCTCGCGCATGAGCTCGGGGCTCGTATGCAGACGGCCGGCGGTATCGATGAGCACCAGGTCGCTGCCGCGCTTATCGGCCTCGTCGAGCACGTCATAGCACACGCTTGCCGGATCGGAGCCGCGGTCACGCTTGATGACGGGCACGCCGGCACGCTGGCCCCACACATCGAGCTGCTCGATGGCGGCGGCGCGGAAGGTGTCGGCCGAACCGATCACCACGTTCTTGCCGCGGGCGGCCATGGCGCTCGCAATCTTGCCGACCGTCGTGGTCTTGCCGGCACCGTTGATGCCGACAAACAGCACGCAGCTCGGCGTGTCGGAAAACGGATCGCGCTCAACAGGCACAAAGTGCTGCTCAAGCTGCTTGGCCAGAGCGCGACGAAGCTGCGGTGCGGTCTTGAGGTTCTTCTTGGCTGCGGCATCGCGCAGGTCATCGGAGACCTGAATGGCGACCTCGGCACCCATGTCACCCATAACGAGGGTGTCCTCAAGGTCCTCCCAAAAGTCCTCGTCGACCTCGCCGCCAAAGTAGAAGACCTCGTTGAGGGCCTCGCGGCTGCGCTCAAGTCCGCGCGAGAGAGCGTCAAAGAATCCCATTATGCATTCACGACCTTTCCGGTTTCGCGATCGAGTTTTTGCGAGACGACGCGG
>OGYY01003192.1_pt1 | contig 10761 bp, 9 predicted proteins | sample 1576671 | NCBI WGS metagenome assembly OGYY01 (sample SAMEA3541593, study PRJEB24748) | human gut metagenome | biome: human gut; feature: human-associated habitat; material: faeces | place: China | collected 2012 | reverse complement strand
GTTGAGTTTCATAACCTTCTCGCCGCACAACTGATGCAGCGTTTTGGAGTCGTATCCCTCAACGCCCAGCGAGAAGAACTTGAGGTACCCGCCATCCTCCAGCTCACGGACTTTCTCGGACACTGCCGTGACATCGCCACCATACCCGTCGGAGATCATAAAGATCCACGGCTTGTAGGGCTCTGAGCCGGAATGCCGGTAGAATCTGCTTCGATCATTGACCATGTTTATTGCCACTTCAACGGCGGGGGCGATGTCAGTGCCGCCCGGCACCATCCACGGCAGCGCCGAGACGCCCTTAGGGACCGTGATGATGCATTCCGTCATCGCCTTCCACAGCGCGCGCGTGACCGTGCGCGCATCGGCGGGCAGCACGCCCGTCATCGCCACGACGGCGCAGGGGTGCGCATGGTAGAGCACGCGGTCGGCTCCGATGGTGGCGTCTTTGCGCACGGCATGCGTCATCAGATGGCTCGGCAGCTCGCTCGTGGGCACCCCGCCTCCCTTGAAGCCCCAGACGATGCGCCAGGAGCCGCCCGTGTCGTCAAGCTCGACGATGCCGATGTTGGCCGCCGGGTCGAGCGACACGTTGCGCATATGCGATCCCGCCGCCGTCACCAGGAACTTCTCGCCCGCCAGATTGAGGAGCGGGGACGGCAGCGCCACCCAGCTCGACGGCGTGTCGTAGAAGAACCCCTTGCATGACTGCACGTCTTCGGGCGCCATGCGGTAGCTGGCGTTGCCGCCGTTGCGCTCGTGCCAGCCCTGCCGCCAACCGTCGTCGCACATCCGCACGAACTGCTTCACGAACGATTGCTGCTCCACCGCCACGCCCGACACGGCGCCTTTCGCGGCGGACACGCCCTTGTCGAGCACTTCCTGCGCGCTATCGAAAAAACCCATCTGATCCTCCTAGTCGTCGCGACCGTCTCGTTGGGCATCATCCTACCGAACCGGCACCGAGCGGTCCGCAGGGTCGTGCCGGGAAGCCGCGGGGACGCAGGCGCCCCCTTATCTGCCACCATAAGTGTAAAGGCCGCCGGGCGGCGAGCCCGACGGCCTTCGGCAGGTGAAACCGTTCCGTTTCCCGTTCGGCATTTCTCACAGGTCGAGCATACGTCAACGAGCGGACACGAGGTGCGGACAAACGCGAGAAGCACCGAAATGACGTCGGAAGCGGTATGACAAAACCGCAGGTCGAGCATACGTCAGCGAGCGGCGCTCCGACGAGTGCAGATGACGAGAAAAGCCCCTTGGGCTGGACTTTTCGGTCCGCCCAAGGGGCTTTGAACGTCAGCTGCGCCGCCAGAGCGCCGCGCAGCGTCGGCAGGTTCCGACGGCCGGCAGGCCGGCGGAAGTGCTACTGCTGGGTAGCGAACAGCTCGATGGTCTCGCCCTCGGCCAGGGTGACCATGGCCTTCTTCCAGGTGCGGGTGCGACCCGGCTGCTGGCGCAGGCGCTTCGGCTTGGACTTGACGTTCAGCGTGTTGACCTTGGTCACGTGCACGTTGAACAGAGCCTCGATGGCCTGACGGACCTCAACCTTGTTGGAGTCCTTCGCCACCTCGAAGGTGTAGACGCCCTCCTCCATCATGTCGTAGGTGTTCTCCGTGATGATGGGGCGGATGATGATCTCGCGGGGATCCTTCATTTATGCGAGCACCTCCTCGATGTACTTCAGAGCGGCCTCGGTGAGCACGAGCGCCTTGTTGTCGATCAGGTCGTAGGTGTTGGCGGCACCGGCCGGCAGGATGGTGACCTGCGGGATGTTGCGGAAGGACAGGAACGTGTTCACGTCGTCATCGGCGATGACCAGCGTCACGCGGCGGCCTTCCAGACCCAGCGCCTTGAGGGAGGCGACAGCCTGCTTGGTGGAGGGCTTCTCGAAAGAGAACTCCTTGACCAGCGTCAGCGCGCCCTCGGCCAGCTTGGCGGACAGCGCGGAGCGCATAGCCAGCTTGACCTCCTTGTTGTTCATACGCTTAGCGTAGGAACGGGGCTTGGGGGCGAAGACAACGCCACCGTGACGCCACTGGGCAGCACGGATGGAACCCTGGCGGGCACGGCCGGTGCCCTTCTGACGCCAAGGCTTCTTGCCGCCACCGGAAACCTCAGAGCGGCCCTTAGCGGACTGGGTGCCCTGACGCCAAGAGGCCATCTGGCACTTGACGATGTGGTGCATAACGTGGATGTTCGGCTCGATGCCGTACACCTCAGCGGCGAGCTCGGCCTCGGCGACCTTCTTGCCCTCGCTGTTCTTTACTTCAAACTTTGCCATTTAAGTGTTCTCCTTGGTATGACGCTGGGCTAAATGGGCTGGGCCCTTAGGCCATACGGATGGCGACGAGACCATTCTTGGCACCCGGGACAGCGCCCTTGACCAAGATGAGGTTCTGCTCGGCATCGATGCGGACAACGGAAAGGTTCTTGACGGTAACGCGCTCGTTACCCATGTGACCGGCCATCTTGACGCCCTTGAGGACGCGCGCAGGATAGGCGCACTGACCGATAGAACCGGGGTGACGCTGGAAGTGAGAACCATGCGTCATAGGACCGCGGCGCTGACCCCAGCGCTTGATGCGACCCTGGAAGCCCTTACCCTTGGAGGTACCGATGACGTCGACCTTCTCGACATCAGCGAAATCAGCGACGGTGACGACCTCGCCGACCTTGTGCTCCTCGCCGTTCTCGACGCGGACCTCACGAAGGAAGCGGACAGGCTCGACGCCAGCCTTGGCGAAGTGACCAGCCATGGGCTTGTTCACGTTCTTGGCCTTGATGTCGCCGAAACCGATCTGGACGGCGTCATAGCCGTCGGTTGCCTGAGTTTTAACCTGCGAGACAGCGCAGGGGCCAGCCTGGATGACCGTGACGGGAACGACGTTGTCGTCCTCGTCCCAAACCTGGGTCATGCCAATCTTGCGGCCGAGAATCATGCTGATCAAGATATGATCCCAACTCTCGCGTGGTCTTGGGACAATGCGTACACCACCGAGCGTACGCCCCTAGAGGACCACTACTTACACGACGTGCTCCCCAGCCTTGTATTTCGCCCGGACTACCTGACAACCCTATTAAGCAGGCATTTTGTCCAGCCAGAATACTCCCCTGGTTTCACACAGCTGTTTAGTATACACGGCTGCGGGCGTATCCATCGAGATTCATATTTCACTCACATTGTTTACGCAGGTAAAGTGCGTGGATGGCTCCCGAGCACGGCGGAGGGCCGGAGAAATATATTAAGGTCCCTGCTCTACAGTCCTGCGCAAGACGGAGAGCACATTAAGTGCTCTCCTTTGCGTGCGGAACTCGCGATGACCTTAATATATTTCTCCGGCCCTCCGCCGTGCTCGGGAGACGACACGTTGATGTCTGCTTAACTCTGCTCGCTCAGGCTAATGACTTTGTTGGGGGTCCACTATTTGCTGGAGGGTGAACTTGCATTGCATTGGCTCGCCCTCTACTTGTGGCTCCGCCTCATCAAAATCGAAAATCATAATGGCGCAGTTGGGGAGTTTTGTTGGGAGCTCGAAGCCCTCTGGGGCTGCAGCCTTGATGAATTGGCGGCTAGCACTGCCGTGGCTTACTGCTAGGAGGGTTTCGGTGTCCTTAGCGCCCATGAGATTGGTGAGGGTGCCTACCATGCGCTCCTGCAGGGCATGGCTTCCTTCTCCGCCAAATGGGATCAGGTCCTCGCCGGGGTCCCAGACGTCGGTGGGCAGGGCGTCGTGGGGGCCTTCTTCGAAGGTGCCGTAGCTGCGCTCGATGATGCCTTCGCAGGGCTCGACTGCTGTGTCCGGGCCGAGGAGCTCGCATGCGACGAGCTGAGCCGTGTCCATGGCTCGGCCTAAGGGCGAAGAGACCACTTTGTCGGGAACGACGTTGTGGGCTTTGAGCCACGCGGCTGCCATCCCGGCTTGCTGACGACCCAGGTCGGTCAACGGAGAATCGCAGCGGCCCTGGACGAGCTTTTTAACGTTGAATTCTGTCTGACCGTGGCGGAGTAGATATAGACGCTTCATGCTCTCCCCTTCTGTATAACTTGCTTTGCTGGCACAGCGCTACTCGTGGGTATGGCCGACATAGTCTTCGTCGATCGTGATCTTGGCAATCGACTTGGGATATTCGGATTCGACACGTTTCGCCAACGCGCGCTTTAGGTCCTCGGCGTTCATCGTCAAATCCGAGGGTCGTACGCAGTCAAAGATCACGTTGGTATGCGTGGGGCCCGGAACACAGCGTAGGTCGTGGATCGAGAGGCGGCTATCAATCTCTTGAGCCATAGCGTTGATGCGCAGACGCATGCTCGCCACCTTTGGATCGTCGGTCACGATGGGATCGTAATGGAGCGTGACGATCATGCCGTCTTCGACCCTAAACGACTGCTCGATGTTATCGAGCGTGTCGTGACTTTCCAGCGGGCTGGCCTCGGCTGCCATCTCGGCGTGAGCGCTTGCGAACTTTCTGCCTGGGCCGTAGTCGTGAACCATCAAATCGTGAACGCCCAAAACGCCGGGGTAGCTCATGATTTTGTCTCGAATGTGCTTGACCAGCTTAGGATCGGGCGCCTGGCCCAAAAGCGGGCTCATCGTATCCTGGATGAGTTCAAAGCCGCTCCAGCCAATATAGGCGCCAACGGCAAGGCCGACCCATGCATCTAGATTGATATGCGTCACCTGCGAAACAATCGCGCACGCCAACACGGCGCCCGTGGCTAGAACATCGTTCTTGGAATCCTGCGCGGTCGCATGCAGCGTCTCGGACTCAATGCGATCGCCGAGTTTTTGGTTGAGGGCCGCCATCCAAAGCTTTACGACCATCGAAAGCGCAAGGACTGCCACCAGGGCAAGCGAGAACTCGACAGGTTCGGGGTGGATGACGCGCTCAACCGAGGACTTGATAAGCTCAAGGCCGATCAGCAGCACGAGCGCCGCCACGACCAGACCCGAGAGATACTCGTAGCGGCCATGGCCGTAAGGATGCTCGGGGTCGGCCGGCTTGCCCGCCAGCTTAAAGCCAAGCACGCTCACGATGTTCGAGCTGGCATCAGACAGGTTGTTCATAGCGTCCGCCACAATCGAAACCGATCCCGACAGCACGCCAATTGCACCCTTCGCAGCGCATAGTGCCACATTGGCGAGAATACACACCATGCCCGTCAACGTTCCCACGCGTGCACGGTCGCCCTGCGCACGACGAACAATCCACTCGACCATCTGCATCCGCCCCCACGGTACTACCTATATATCTATTGCTCAAACGGATTGTAGTGTAGCCACTTTGTCCCCCAGATACAAAAAGGCCGCAACCCACACGGGCCGCAGCCTTGGAATATGACAAAGGAATCGTCCTTTTGTCGCACAGATTTATGCGCTTGCTTCAGCAGCGCTCGCCACTGTTTCGAGCGAATCAACTTCGTCTTCTGCCGCCTGCACCTTTGTCGGCACCACGCCAAAACAGCAGCTCAGCGCCGCAGACACCGCAAATGCCGTGCCACCGGCAGCGCAGCACCACAGCAGGTCCGAAATGCCGCCCGTGGCAAAGCCAATGACCATAAGGACATTCGTCATGCCGATGGTATAGGCCGTAACGTGGCCCACGGCCGCAACAAGGCCTCCGACGGCGCCGCCAATGGCCATGCATGTCAGACACCTGCCATATTTAAAGCCGCAGCCGTACAGCGCCGGCTCGCTTACGCCGCCAAGCACGCCCGAGATCGAATAGCCCAGCATGAGCGCCTTCTCGTCCTTATCCACAACGCGGAGCGACGCGCCAAAGGGCATGCCCCAAACGGCAAACGTCGCCATCGTCGCAGCGATCAGAATGCACGAATCCGTTCCCACACTCATAAACTGCGCATAGGCGAGCGATAGGACAACGTTGCTGACACCCGCGATCTTAAGAAACTCCCAACCCGCGGCAAGCCCCATAAGCGTGAGCAGCGACACGATGCCACCGGAATTGCCAAGCATAAACATAAGCTGTCCCAACAGCATGCCCAGATAGCTGCCCGCCGGCGCCGTAATACACAGCGAGACCGGAACCATGACGAGCATGGTTGCAAACGGAACAAACGAAAACGCCACAGCCTGAGGGATAGTGCGCTTAAAGAAACGCTCCACCTGCCATAGCACGGGCACCGAGATGAGAACCGGAATAACAGTCGTCGTGTAATCGTTGACCGGCGCGGGAAGCAGACCATACACGAAAGTCATCGCTGCCCCCGTCGTCGATGCGGCATCGACGAGCTTAAGCAGATCGGGCGCAATCAATACGCCGCCCAGCATCATGCCCAGCTGCTCCGAGCAACCGAGCTGGCGGGCGGCCGCCCAACCAAGATAAATGGGCAAAAAGTAGTAGCCGGCGTTATAGAGCCAACTGTAGAACAGGCGATAGATTTCGGAATCGGCAGACCACAGGCCCAGCATGCCTTCGCCCATAATGACGGCGGCGGTGCGGAACAACGCCGCGCAAACAATAAACGGCAGCGCCGACATCATGCTTTTCGACAGATAGTCCACCACGGCCATGGCGTTTGATGAAACCGTCGTTGTAAACGAGGTGTTAGAAACTTGTGACATGGAACGCCTTTCCCAATGTGACATGCGGGCTGTCCCTTTGTCACATCGTGCGGTACTGACCGATTGCGCGGTACTTTTCGTAGCGGAGGTTTGTGAGGGTCGCGTCGTCGAGCTGCCCAAGCGTATCGAAGGCATCAAATGCCGAGGACATGACGGCACCGGCGATCTCCTCATGCGACAGGCCCCTATCGTCAACAATGCCATCGATAATGCCGAGCGCCAACAGATCGGGGGCCGTGAGCTTAAGCGCCTCGGCGGCCTCATTCGCGCGCTCGGTATCCTTCCACAGGATCGACGCACAGGCCTCGGGGCTCACGACCGAATAGGCCGAGCTCGAGAGCATCAGGATGCGGTCGGCCACGGACAGCGCCAGCGCGCCACCAGAGCCACCCTCGCCTGTCACAACCGAGACAATCGGCGTCTTAAGGCCGCTCATCTCCATGAGATTCTGGGCAATCGCCTCGCCCTGGCCGCGTTCTTCGGCTTCCATTCCGCAGAAAGCACCTGGGGTGTCTACGAGGCAGATGACCGGGCGGTGGAATTTCTCCGCCTGATGCGCGAGACGCAGGGCCTTTCGATAGCCCTCCGGGTGCGCCATGCCGAAGTTGGCGTCCATATTCTGCTCAATGGTGCGGCCCTTGCGGTGGCCGATTACCGTCACCGGTGTGCCGTTGAAGTAGCCAACGCCGCCGAGGATGGCATGGTCGTCCGAAAAATAGCGGTCGCCGTGCAGCTCGGTGAAGTCGGTGAACAGCTCATTGATATAGTCCGTGAGCATCGGACGCTTGGTATCGTGAATGATACGCATTTTTTCACTTGCGGGTTTGTTAATCACGACGCCACACCTGCCATTTCTTGGACTTGGAGCCGCAGTGCAGCTTCAAGAGTTTTTCCAGCGTTTCTCTGAGTTGATTACGCGGAACTATTTTATCACAGAAACCGTGCGATAGCAAGAACTCCGAGGACTGAAAATCGTCCGGAAGTGTCTGGCCGATGGTGCCCTCGATAACACGGCGACCGGCAAAGCCGATGGTCGTGCGCGGCTCCGCGAGGATAATATCGCCCAGCATGGCGAACGACGCGGTAACGCCGCCCGTGGTCGGGTCGGTCAGCACGGTGATATACAGCAGTCCGGCGTCCGAGTGACGGCGCGCCGCCGCAGACACCTTTGCCATCTGCAGGAGCGAAAACATGCCCTCCTGCATGCGCGCACCGCCGGAGCAGGTGAACAGCACAACAGGCAGACCCTTTTCGGTCGCGTACTCAAACAGGCGGGTCAGCTTTTCACCGACGACCGAACCCATGGACGCCATCATGAAATGGCTGTCCATCACGCCGATCGCAGTTTCCACACCGCCGATCTTACACACGCCGGTCTTGACTGCGTCCGGCATGCCGACCTTTTCAGCCAGCACTGCCGTTTTCTCTGCGTATCCCGGGAAGTGGATCGGGTCCGCCGGTGCCAGATTGGCGTACAGCTCCTCAAAGCTGTCCTTATCCGCGATCTGACGGATGCGCGTGCGCGCGAGCAGTCGTCCGTATCGTCCGCAGTGCGGGCACACATACAGATTCTTGCCGTAGGCATACGCCTTCAGTTCTGCGCCGCAGCCCTTGCAGGTTACGACCTTGGCCGCTTCGTCCTCCTGCGGTTTCATTTCCATAGAGGTCTCGCGTGTTTTTTGAAACAGGTCGATCAGACCCATGCGTAACTCCCCTTTCGTTTGGAGGCAGTACCGCACGATTGGCCTTCGGCGTTTTGCGGCTGTTTTGCCCCCTGGTTTTGTTGCGTACTTTTGCAATACAGCGTACTGCTGCAAGTCCGCGCCGCACCAGTGAACAAAACATCTCGCAAATCGCTCTTGTCCAACCGTGCGGTACTGCCTCTGAAATCCTTCGGATTACAAAAACTTCGCTTTTCAAAATACGCTGATTTTATAAGACCTTCGGATTCAACTATACTTGTGCTAAATCTATTATACCATAATAAATGATTTAGTCAAAATCGCCGTTTGCGATGGAATTAACATTAAAGTTTGCTTCCACAAACGCCTTCGAGCACAGGATGTGCATCTGGTAGTCGGTTGCGGTCACAACGCCCTCGAACAGCATCTCCGCGAGGGCGCGGCGCATGCGAACGATGGCCTGCTCACGGTCGGCGCCGTAGACGATCAGCTTGCCGATCATGGAATCGTAAAACGGCGGAATCTTGTAGCCCTGATAAGCCGCGGAATCCACGCGCACACCGGGACCGCCCGGCAGATGCAAGGACACCAGTGTGCCCGGACAGGGTGCAAAGTTTCTCGACGGGTCCTCCGCATTGATGCGGCACTCGATGGCGTGACCGCGGATGGTCAGATCCTCCTGCTTAAAGGACAGCGGCTCGCCTGCCGCCACGCGAAGCTGCTCGCAGACCAGATCGACGCCGGTGACCTCCTCGGTGACCGGGTGCTCGACCTGAATGCGGGTGTTCATCTCGCAGAAGTAGAAATTGCGGTCGTTATCGACCAGAAATTCGATCGTACCCGCGTTTCGGTAGCCGACGCGCTTTGCCAGCGCAACAGCCGCCGAGGTCATCTTCTCGCGCAGCTCGGGCGTAACGAAAGCTGACGGACTTTCCTCGATCAGCTTCTGGTGGCGGCGCTGCACCGAGCATTCACGCTCGAACAGGTGCACCACGTTGCCGTAGTTATCGCCCAGAATCTGCACCTCGATATGGCGCGGATTGTGAATATATTTTTCCATGTACAGGCGGCCGTCACCGAAGTTGGCGATAGCCTCTGCAGAGGCGCTGTCGTACGCGTCCTTGAGGTCCTTGACACTCTCCGCCACGCGTATGCCCTTGCCGCCGCCGCCGGATGCCGCCTTGAGCATGACCGGATAGCCGATGCGCTCGGCCTCGGAGATGGCTTCGTCAAAATCGCGCAGCGGGCCGTCCGTGCCGAGCGCGACCGGAACGCCTGCGGCGATCGCGTTGCGCTTTGCCTCGGATTTGTCGCCCATCAGGCGGATGGTTGCCGCAGTCGGGCCGATAAACGCCAGACCGGCCTGCGTGATGCGCTCGGCAAAATCCGGATTCTCGGACAGGAAGCCGAAGCCCGGATGAATGGCCTGACAGCCGGAAGCCAGCGCCGCCGAAATGATATTATCCATATTCAGGTAGCTGTCCGCCGCACGGGCCGGACCGATGCAGACCGCTTCGTCCGCGATCTGCGCGTGCAGCGCTTCGCGGTCAGCCTCGGAGTAAACGGCCACCGAGATAATGCCTAAATCACGGCAGGCCTGAATAATGCGGACCGCAATCTCGCCGCGGTTCGCAATGAGTACCTTCTGAAACATTCGATTAGCTCTCTCCCGCCTCAGTCATTGATGACCATGCATTTGATCTCCGCTTCGGCGGCCTTCTCGTCACCGACCCAGGCAATGCCCTCGGCTACTGCCATCGGGCCGCGGCGCTTGGTGAAGGTGACCTCCAGACGAAGGGTATCGCCCGGCTTTGCCATTGCGCGGAATTTCGCCTTGTCAATGCCGGTGTAGACCGCAGTCTTGCCCTTGAATTCGGGCAGAGACAGCAGCGCTACGCCGCCTGCCTGCGCGAGCGCCTCCAGACGGAACACTGCGGGCATGATCGGGTTGCCCGGAAAGTGGCCCTGGAAGAAGAACTCGTCACCGGTCAGGTGCAGCGCACCGACTACATGGTTCTCGTCCATTTCGAGGATCTCGTCCACCAGAAGCATCGGCGGACGGTGCGGAAGGATCTCCATGATCTGTTCTTTGTTCAGCATATTATAATCCCTCTCAATCTAAAAAGCAAGATAATTACCGCAAAACTACAGTTTTGCCGGTAATAGGAACGGATCGTGGACCGTTCCCAAGTCGTACGAAAGTTCCTCCCGTCGGTCGAAACTTTCTCCCTCTATCGGTATAAAAACGGTGATACTTGCTCCCCGTTTTTATGAATTTGCTATGCAAATTCTATTGAATCCGCGCTGATGCGCGGCAGATGCTTACATCTTACTCAATAACACAAAGGACTTGGTTATACTCCACCATATCGCCCGGCTGTGCCATAATGCGGATGATCTTGCCGTCGCACGGTGCCTTGATCTCGTTCATGATCTTCATCGCCTCGATGATGCAGAGGGTATCGCCCTCCTTCACCTGCTGACCGACCAGCACGAAC
>OGYY01003189.1_pt1 | contig 10783 bp, 7 predicted proteins | sample 1576671 | NCBI WGS metagenome assembly OGYY01 (sample SAMEA3541593, study PRJEB24748) | human gut metagenome | biome: human gut; feature: human-associated habitat; material: faeces | place: China | collected 2012 | reverse complement strand
ACGGCTTGTCAATAATCTTTCCTCATATTTTTGAAAAAAACCGAAATTCCGCTCAGCAGGGCTTCACGATCAGGTTGACGAGCTTGTTCTTGACGTGAATGACCTTGACGATCTGCATGCCGGCGATGGCCTTGGCGACCTTCTCGCTCGCCTTCGCCGCTTCGACAACAGTATTCTGATCGCTGTCCACGGGGACGATGATCGTGCCCTTGAACTTGCCGCCGACCTGAACGGCCATCTCAACGGAGGAGGCGACGGTCTTGCTCTCGTCATACTCCGGCCACGCGCACTGCATCGCCATCTTGTCCTCGTACTTGGCGGCAAATCCCTTCTGCTCCCACAGCTCTTCGACCATGTGGGGCGCGAACGGAGAGAGCATGAGCAGCAGCGCTTCAAAGTCGCCGCGGCTGAGACCGTTCGAATAGAACTCGTTGACCATGGCCATGAGGGCGGCGATGGCAGTGTTCATCTTCAGCGTGTCAATATCGTCCGTGACCTTCTTGATGGTCTTGTGGACGATGGGCGCGTTCTTTTCGGAAACGCCATCTTCCTCCGTCACCTGATCGGCGAGGTTCCACACGCGGTCGAGGAAGCGCTTGCAGCCCTTGACGGCATCGTCCGACCAGGTGGCGACCTTTTCAAAATCGCCGATGAACATGATATAAAGGCGCATCGTGTCCGCGCCATAAGCCTTGACGACATCATCGGGGTTGACGACGTTGCCGAGGGACTTGCTCATCTTGACCGCCGGGCGCAGCGCCTGATTGCCGTACTTGGCGATCAGCGCGTCCTTCTCCTCCTGCGTGGAGACGTTGCCGACGTAGTGCGGGTTCTGGCCGAGGATCATGCCGTGGCTCGTGCGCTTGGCATAGGGCTCCTTCGTGTGGACAACGCCGATGTCGTAGAGGAACTTGTGCCAGAAGCGGGAGTAGAGAAGGTGCAGCGTGGTGTGCTCCATGCCGCCGTTGTACCAGTCCACAGGGCCCCAGTACTGCTCCGCCTCGTGAGAGACAGGCTCATGGTCGTTGTGCGGATCCATATAGCGCAGGAAGTACCACGAAGAACCCGCCCACTGGGGCATGGTGTCGGTCTCGCGCTTGGCGTCGCACCCGCACTTGGGGCACTTGGTATTGACCCAGTCGGTCATCTTGGAGAGCGGGCTCTCGCCGTCGTCGGTCAGCTCGTAGCTGTCCACCTGCGGCAGGACGAGCGGCAGCTCCTCTTCGGGCACGGGCACCCAGCCGCACTTCGGGCAGTTGACGAGGGGGATGGGCTCACCCCAGTAGCGCTGACGGGAGAAGACCCAGTCGCGCAGCTTGTAGTTGACCTTTTCATGGCCCCATCCCTGCTCGACGGCGTACTTCTTCATCGCGGGGATAGCCTCCTTGACGGTCATACCGTTTAAGAAGCCGGAGTTGACCATGATGCCCGTGTCATCCTTGAGCGTGAAGGCCGCCTTCGTGATGTCGCCGCCCCCGACGACCTCAACGATGGGCAGGCCGAACGCCTTGGCGAAGTCCCAGTCGCGCTGGTCGTGGCCCGGAACGCCCATGACGATGCCGGTGCCGTAGCCCATCAAAACGTAGTCCGAAACAAACATCGGCACAACCTTGCCGGTCGCGGGGTTGATGACCTCGATGCCGTCGAGGCGAACGCCGGTCTTATCCTTGTTGAGCTCGCCGCGCTCAAAGTCGCTTTTGCGGGCGGCGGCAGCCTGATATGCCTCGACCTCGTCCCAGTTCTTGATGATGCTCTTCCACTTTTTGAGCAGCGGGTGCTCGGGAGAGATGACCGTGTACGTCACGCCGAACAGCGTATCGACACGGGTGGTGTAAACGGTGATATCATCCTCGGTGTTGGTCTTGAACGTGACCTCGGTACCGGTGGAGCGGCCGATCCAGTTGCGCTGCTGTGTCTTCACGCGCTCGATGTAGTCGACGTCGTCGAGATCGTCGATGAGGCGGTCGGCATACTTCGTGATGCGCAGCATCCACTGGCTCTTTTCCTTGCGGATGACGGGCGCGCCGCAGCGCTCACACACGCCCTCGACGACCTCTTCGTTGGCAAGCACGCACTTGCAGCTCGTGCACCAGTTGACGGGCATCGTCGTCTTGTAGGCAAGGTCATGCTTGAACAGCTGGAGGAAGATCCACTGCGTCCACTTGTAGTAGCTCGGGTCGGTCGTGTCCACCACGCGGTCCCAGTCGAAGCCGTAGCCGAGCATCTTGAGCTGACGGGTGAAGTTCTTGATGTTCTGCTGCGTGACGATGGCGGGATGGATGTGGTTCTTGATGGCAAAGTTCTCCGTCGGCAGGCCGAAGGCGTCAAAGCCCATGGGGTTGAGAACGTTATAGCCCTGCATGCGCTTTTTGCGGCAGATGATGTCCATCGCCGTGAACGGGCGCGGGTGGCCGACGTGCAGACCCGCGGCGGAGGGGTACGGGAATTCGATCAGGCCGTAGAACTTGGGGCGCTTGTCCCCCGTCACGGCGGCGTAGGGCTTTACCTGCTCCCACTTGTCCTGCCATTTTTTCTCAATGGCTGCGAAATCGTACTTCATGGATCTTCTCCTTTATGTGAAATAGTATTTTGATGCGAAAAAAAGTCCCTGACCGTTTTTCAAACGGTCAGGGACGTAACGAACACATTACGCGATACCACCCTGATTCAGCGCACGGTTCCCCGTAAGCCCTCAGCGGCTTCATAGCCTTGCCCGTAACGGGGACGACCGTTCCGCCCTTTCAGGCGGACTGCTCGGGAGTGAGTCATCCACGCGCATTCTCCCACCGGCTCGCACCGACCGCCGGCTCTCTTCAGGTGAAAATCACGCGTCTTTTTGCTCCGTCATCGCGTTTTGCATAAATTCAGCATGACCATTTTAGGCGTTTTGTCCCGCCTTGTCAAGCGTTATTTTTCCTCGGCGTGGGGCAGGATGGCGCTCAGGTCGACTTCCTCGCCGTCGGCCCACAGGTGCTCGAGGGAATAGAACTTGCGCGCCTCGTCGTTGAAGACGTGGACGACGACGCAGCCGTAGTCGAGCAGAACCCACGTGCCGCCGCGGTAGCCCTCGCGGTGCAGCGGCTCCTCGCCCTTTTCGGTCAGTTCCTTTTCCACCGCGTCGCACAGCGCGTTGATCTGCGTGTTGGACGTACCAGTGCAGATGACAAAGTACTCTGCGAGCGTCGTGATCTTGTCGATGCGGATGAGTCTGATCTCCTTACCCTTTTTGCTGTCGAGTGCCTTGACGGCGATCTCGGCCAATTCTCTGGAAGGTAACATAGGGGGTCTCCTTTTCTTATTTTGAGTTTTTGATCTTTTTTATTCTTTTACGTTACGGGCGCAGCCAATCAGGCATCTCGTCGCTGCCGCTTGTTCCGCTGTCGCCGGTATTGCTGCCGTCACCCGTGCTTGGGTCGGTCGTTCCGGTATCACCGGTGTCGGGCGTGGTGGGCTCGCTTGGCGTGGTCGTACCGCTGTTATCGCCAGTGTTTCCGGGATCAACGGTCGTACCGCCGCTGTTGTCACCGGTATTTCCAGGGTCGACCGTCGTGCCGCTGTTGTCGCCGGTATTGCCGGGATCGGTGGCCGTACCCGGGTCGGTCGTCGTGCCGCTGTCCCCTGTGCCGGTCTGTGAGCCGGAGGAGGAATGGTGGTTCTGCGGCTGGGCGGCCTTGCTGTCCTCCACATGTCCCGTGGACGAGGACACCGAGCCATCCGCGTTGACGGACATGATGTCAAGGTCGCGCATCGTGAACTTCTCGACAAACGGGCTGAGCTCGTTGTTGACGAGATTCAAAAGCTCCTGCGCGTTTGGCGTCACGTAAGACTGCATGCTGTGGTACACGCGGCTGTAACACGATTTGTTCGTGTTCGGCATCGTGACGAAGTTGACATTCTCGATCTTGAGCCCGCCCATGACGGCCTGCGAGCCGAACCACAGCATTTCCTCAAACGTCAGGTCGGAGGTAACGTTGTTTTTCACCGCGCGGGCAAAGTCGCCGATCTTCGTCACGTTCTTGAGCTGCAAAAGCTGCTCGATCATCGCCTTTAAAAGCGACTGCTGCGTCTTGATGCGGCCAAGGTCACCGTCGGCGTAGCCGTAGCGCGAGTCGGTGTCGTGGCGGTAACGCAGCACCTGCATCACGTCGCTGCCGCTGAGAAGCCGGTAACCCTTCGTCTGGTGGATGTGCAGGTCCTGATAGGGGTCGTCGTAGTTCATGTTGCGCGGCACATCGTAATAGACGCCGCCCATGGCCTTCACGATCTCGCCGACGGCGTCCCATTCGACAACAACCTGATAGTCCGGTTCAAAGCCGACGAGCTGAGAAATCTCCTTGTAAAGCGCCTTGATGCCCTTTTCGCCCCCGCCGTAGTAGTTGTAGACGGAGTTGATACGCTTGATATCCCACGGGACGTTGACCATCGTGTCGCGCGGGATGGACATGACGGTCGCCTTCTGGTTCGTCACGTCATAGCTCGCGAGCAGCATCGTGTCGGTGTTGCCGCCGCCGCCCGTGTCGCGGCCGAGAATGAGCACGGTGTAGAAATCCTTGCTCTTTCGCTCGCCGCCCGCCTTCGGGCGCACGCCGTCGCCATAGTCGATATCGTCGATCTGCTCACTATTGTTATTCTTGCTGTCAGTGTCCTTGCTCGGCAGCTCCGGCGCGCGGATTTTCAGCAGATAGCTGCCGCCGGCGACCACACCGCACAGCAGCGCGATGAGCAGCACCTTGGCAAAGAGCCTCCCTGGGTGGGAAAAGGTCTCCTTGACCTGCTCCCAGGCCTCGTCGCAGTTGCGCTCGAAAAAGCCCTCTTTCCGGTGCGTGTGCCGCCCCTCGTAATAGGGTTCTTCCCTGTCTCTCTCGTAAAGCTTTCTTTGATCACTCATGGGTATGTCCTCTCAGATACTCCAGCGCTTGCAGCGTATTGTGGTGAACGGGGTTGCCCATCTGCTCCATTTCCTCCACGGTCATGGCAAGGCCCATTTCAAGGCCCTTGTCCAGATCCTCCCACACGACCTTGCGGAGGTCCTCCACGCCGTCGAAGTCGCGGTTCGGCTCGATGTAATCGGCAAGGTAGATGACCTTTTCAAGTAACGTCATATTTGCCTTGCCCGTCGTGTGCCACAGGATCGCGTTGTAAATCTCGTCGTCCGCGCCGTACATGTCGCGCGCGAGCGCCGCGCCGGTCTTGGCATGCAGCAGCTTGAGCGCCTTTTTCTCCAGCTCGTCGAGTTCGATGTGGTAGTGCTCGCACATCGCGAGCTGCTCTTCCATCGAAAGACGCTTGGTCGAGTCATGCAGAAGCGCGGCAAAGCGCGCCTTTTCGACATCCGCGCCGTACTTTTCCGCGAGCGCCTTGGCCGTCTGCTCGGTGCCGAGCACGTGCGGGATGCGCTTGGCCTTGAGATAGGAGAGCGCGATGGGTCTCAGGTCCTCTAAGGTTAGACGTTTTAAATCGAGATTTGTTCCATAAAGATGCTTGCGGTAAATATATCCCAGCACCGCGGGGGCCAGAAACCCATCCGTTTCCCTCTTCGGGATGCGCGCGCGCAGCTCCGTCGACGAGACGTCGACAAGGTTCGGCAGCGTCATCGTCACGACGCGGCTGCCCGGAAAACGCTGGCCGAGGTACTTGCGCTGCGGGGCGAAAAGCTCCTCGCCATCCTTTTCCGTGCGGCCAAAGGCGCACAGGCCCGCATACCGCACGATCTCGTCCGGCTTGTACCAGTACTGGAACGTCAAGAACATGTCCGTCCCCATCAGAAGCCACAGCTCATCGTCGGGATGCTCCTCATGCAGAATGCGCAGCGTGTCTGCGGTGTAGCTCTTGCCGCCGCGCGCGATCTCCATGTCGGAGACCGTGACCTTTACGCCCGTGTCGAGCGCGATCTGCTCGCCCATCAGGCGCGTCATCGCAAGGCGGTCGTCCGCCCCTGCCGCGTCGGCGGAGAGCATCTTGTGCGGCGGGATACCCGCCGGGATGAGCAGGAGCTCGTCGAGCCCTAAATATTTTGCCGCGCTCTCGGCCGCGGCCATATGACCCAGATGCGGCGGGTTGAAGCTGCCGCCGTAAATTCCGATCTTCAAGTTTGTTCGACCTCTTTTTCTCTTTTACACGGTCTTCTTCGCTGCCTTGGGCAGCACGATCTTGTCCTTCTTGTCCTTTTTGTGCGAGGGGCGGTAGAGCACGAATTTCGTGCCGATGACCTGCACCTGCTCGCTGCGCGTCAAGGCGCTCAGCTCGTCGCACGCCTCGCGCGCGGTGAGCATGCTGTTTTCAAGCACGCGGCACTTGATGAGCTCACGCGCCTCCAGCGCGTCGTTCGCCTGCTTGACGAGGTTGTCGCCGATGCCGTCCTTGCCGATGTGGACGATCACGTCGAGGTCATTGGAAAGGCTGCGCAGATACGCGCGCTGTTTGCTGCTTAATTCCATAGCATTTCCTTATCCTTTTTATTGATGTTCCGCAAGATAATTCTTGAGCGTTTCCTTGAATGCCCGCAGTGCCTTGCCGCGGTGCGAGATCTCCGCCTTTTCTTCTGCCGAAAGCTGTGCAAAGGTCTTTCGCTTGTCAGGCACGAAGAACACGGGATCGTAGCCGAAGCCGTTTTCGCCCATCGGCGCGAACGCGATCGTGCCCTCGACCTCGCCGTCGTCCTGCAAAACGTCGCCGTTCGGGAACGCGCAGGTGATCGTCGTGTGGAAGTGGGCGCGGCGGTCGGCCTGACCGTGCATCATCTGCAAAAGCAGACGGTAGCGGCCGGTGTCATCCAGCCCCTCGCCGCCAAAGCGCGCGCTGTACACGCCGGGGCCGCCGTTCAGCGCGTCGACGCACAGACCCGAATCGTCCGCGATGGCGGGCAGCTTCGTCGCCTCCATGACGGCCTTGGCCTTGAGAAGCGAATTCTCGGCAAAGGTCTCGCCCGTTTCCTCCACCTCGATCTTTACGCCGAGGTCGGCCTCCGACACGACCTCCACGCCGAGCTCGCCCAGAATAGCGCTCATTTCCTTCAATTTCTTGGGGTTCTGCGTTGCCAAAACAAATTTCATCGTCAAACCTCCCACGGGTCTTTTTCCCGTCTCTTCCTGCTCTTTTCTTCGCGCTTTTCTTCCTCGCGCTGCGCCTTGCGCTCTTCGCGCTGCGCGCTCATCTTTTCCTGCCATGCCGTGAACTTTTTGTCGAGCTTATCGAGCGGCCACTCGATCTCCGGCACGGGCACGATGACCACCTTGCAGCTCTCACAGTAACGGGCGGGCGTGTAATAATCTCCTAACAGCCCCGCTCTGCCAAGCCAGACCTGTTCCTTCTCGTCGCCAAATCCGTCTTTGAGCATGCCGTCCTCACCTCTTGGACACCAGTAAATATCACGCAAGACAGGGATGGCTCCGTCTCGCATTTCCTTTCCGCAATAGGGGCAAACAGAAGTGATTTCCATATTCGTCTCCTTATTGTCTCGCAGGTTTATGATTTTCCCATCAGATGAGCGCCTTGACGTATTCCTCCGCGTTGAACGGCTGGAGATCGTCGATGCCCTCGCCGAGGCCGACGTACTTCACCGGCACGCCGAGCTCCTGCGCAATGGCCACGCAGATGCCGCCCTTGGCCGTGCCGTCGAGCTTCGTCAGGATAATGCCCGTCAGACCCGCCGTCTCGCGGAAGACCTTCGCCTGCTGAAGACCGTTCTGCCCCGTCGTCGCGTCGAGCACCAAAAGCGTTTCCTTCGCGGCGTCCGGCGTCTCGCGGTCGATGATCTTGCGGAGCTTCGAGAGCTCGTTCATGAGGTTCACCTTGTTGTGAAGTCTGCCCGCCGTGTCGCAGAGGACGACGTCGACACCTCTCGCCTTCGCCGCGGCGAGCGAGTCGAACAGCACCGCGCCGGGATCCGCGCCTTCGACCGAGCGGACGATCTCGCACTCGGCGCGGTTTGCCCAGATCTCGAGCTGGTCTGCCGCCGCCGCGCGGAACGTGTCCGCCGCGCATAAAAGCACGCGCTTGCCCTCGCCCTTCAGGCGGTAGGCGATCTTGCCGATGGACGTGGTCTTGCCCACGCCGTTCACGCCGATGACCAGCACGACGCTCGGCTTGGTCGACAGGTCAAGCGCGGTGTCGCCCACGTTCAGCTTTTCAATCAAAATATCGCGCAGCGCCTGCTTCACATCGTCGCCGCGCTGGATGCTCTTCTGGTACACGACATCGCGCAGCTTTTTCACCGCGTCGTGCGCGACCGTCGCGCCGAGGTCGGCCATAATGAGGCTGTCCTCAAGCTCGTCATAGAATTCGTCGTCAATGGTCTCCCACACGATGGTGTCGAACCACGCCTTTTTGATCTTTGCAAAAATACCCATTTGTTTCTCCTCGCGCTTTATTCCTTAATGTTGAGTTCCTTCGCCATGTCGTTCATATTGATCGTCAGCACCTTGCTCACGCCGCGCTCCTGCATCGTGACGCCGTAAAGAACGTCCGCTGCCTCCATCGTGCCGCGGCGGTGCGTGATGACGATAAACTGCGTTTTGCTCGTGATGCGGCGCATGTAATTGGCCACGCGCACCACGTTCGGCTCGTCGAGCGCCGCCTCGATCTCATCCATGACGCAGAACGGTGTCGGATGAACCTTCAGGATGGCGAAGTACAGCGCGATGGCGACGAACGCCTTTTCGCCGCCCGAGAGCAGCGTGATCGTCTTGAGCGCCTTGCCCGGCGGCTGAACCTTGATCTCGATGCCGCAGGAGAGCACGTCGTTCTCGTCCTCGAGCTCGAGCGTGGCCTTGCCGCCGCCGAACAGCTCCAAAAACGTCTCCTGGAAGCTCTCGCGGATCAGCGCGAACTGTTCTTTAAAGATGACGGTCATCTCGCTTGTGATGCTGTCGATCACGCCGACAAGCTCGCCCTTCGCCTTTTCCACATCGTCGCGCTGGGTCGTGAGGTAAGTGTAGCGCGTATTCACGCGCTCGAATTCCTCGATCGCGCCGACGTTGACCGCGCCAAGACCGCTGATGGCGCGCTTGAGCTCGCCGATGCGGCGGCTCGCCTTGGCGACACTCTCGAGCTCGATGCGCTGCTCCTGCGCGGCGGAGTGCGACAGCTCGTAGTTTTCCCACAGCTTGTCGAGGATCTGCTGCTCCTCCATCGCGCTCGTCGCGCGCTTCTGTTCAAGCTTGCTGACGCTGCGCTCGACGTTGAGCACGTTTTCGTTGAGCTCGCGGCCGCGGCGGTCGCTCTGGCTGCGCTCGGCTTCAAGTGCGAGTTTCGCTTTGGAAAGCGCTTCGAGCTCGGCGCGCTTTTCCGTCATTTTGCCGCTCAGCGCGGCGATCTCAGTCTCATGTGTGCCGATCTCGCGCTGCGACTGCTCGCTCGCGGCCCTGTACTGCTCGATGAGCGCGCGTCTGCTCTGCTCGTCGCCCTGCATCTGAGCGCGCAGGCTCTCCAAGCTCGCGAGCGACTTCTCCGTCGTCTCGCGCTCGGCGGCATAGCCTGCGAGTACGCTCTTTTTCTCGGCGATCTCGTCGCCGAGGCGCGAGGTCGAACGCAGCAGCTCGCTCTGGCCGGAAAGGCTCTTTTCCGCCTGTGCACGCAGCTCGCCCGCTTCCTTCTCCTGCGAAAGCGCGAGCGCTTCCTTTTCCTCCGCCACGCGCTTCACTTCGCCGCGGCGGCGCGCGATGGTCTCGCGCTCGGTATCCAAACTCTCGAGCCGCTCGCGCAGCGACGAGAGCAATAAGTCATAATGATTTTTATCGCCCTGCAATTTGAGCACGGCGTCCTCCGCCGCGCGCTGCTGGCCCTGTGCGACCTCCAGCTCGTAGCGCGCTTTGGCAAGCTCGCGCTTGGCGTCCTCGGCGGCCTTGGCGGCAAGGTCGAGCTTTTCGGCAAGACTGCCGCGCCGCGCCGTCAGCTCGCGCAGCTCGCCTGCGCGGCTCAGAATGCCTGCGCTGCGAGAGATCGAGCCGCCCGTCATCGAGCCGCCGCGGTTCAAAACCTGGCCGTCGAGCGTCACGATGCGGAACGCGTTCGAAAACCGGCGCGAGATCGTGATGCCGCAGTCAAGGTCCTCGACCACGACCGTGCGGCCGAGCAGATTCTTGAAAATGCCGTCGTATTCGCGGTCGTATTCCACCAGCTCGCTCGCAAGGCCGACGTAGCCGTACTCGTTCTGCACGCGCGCATCGCGCAACGCCTCGCCGCGGATCGACGAGAGCGGCAGGAACGTCGCGCGTCCGCCGTCGCGCTGCTTTAAGAGTTGGATGGCGCTCTTCGCGTCCTCCTCGCGCTCGACGACGATGTTCTGCAAGCCCGCGCCGAGCGCGATCTCGATCGCGACGGCGTATTTTTTGCCGACCTTCATCAGGTTGGCGACCGGCCCGCGCACACCGCGCAGCGCCTTGCGCTCCGACGCCTGCATGACCGTGCGCACCGCCTTGTTGAAGCCCTCGTACTCCTTTTCCATCTCGCCGAGCAGGCGGATGCGGGAGTCTAAGTTGTTCATCTCCATCGTGAGGGAAACGTGCTGCTCGCCCGTCTCCTTCTCGCGTTCGACGCGCCCCTGCATCTTCATCGTGTGGCCGGCGATGATGTTGCGGATGGCGTCGGCTTCCTCCTGCGCACTTTCGAGCGCGCGGCGGTTCTCCGCAGCGCTTTTGCGCGTTTCGGAAAGCTGAGCCTCCCCGCTCTCCTGCTCGGCGGCAATGGCGCTCTCGCGCTCGTCCATTTCCGAAAGCGTCGAGCGCAGGGCGGCGACCTCGGCGCGCAAGCATGCCGAGGAACTGCACCCACGAGATGGCAAGGC
>OGYY01003180.1_pt1 | contig 10815 bp, 10 predicted proteins | sample 1576671 | NCBI WGS metagenome assembly OGYY01 (sample SAMEA3541593, study PRJEB24748) | human gut metagenome | biome: human gut; feature: human-associated habitat; material: faeces | place: China | collected 2012 | reverse complement strand
TGCTTTAAGAGAAAAGCTACATTGAATCTTTATAAATTTTCTTTTATTTTTTATCGTTTATTTATCCATATTCAGAATATTTCTCAAATATACTTCTGAGCATTTTGCAAAATGCACTTCAGGAAGTATAGGATGATTTCAGTTTTTTCCCGTTTATGAAAAATAAATAGACATGCTAAATATATATCAGATGTGAGATGACTCCAACCTCTGTAGGTGGCGAGCAACAATGCCGGAGCATTCTTGAATGAATATATATGCTAAATCTATATGTAAAGAAAGGGTAAAAATGTTAAAGCAGTGTTTTGATAACGTAAGAGAAAAGCATCCATTGGTACATAATATTACGAATTATGTAACAGTGAATGATGTGGCAAATATTCTTCTTGCCTGTGGCGGAAGCCCGATTATGGCGGACGATTCTGGAGAAGTGGAAGATATTACTTCTATTTGTCAGGGATTGAATATTAACATTGGTACGCTGAATAAAAATACGATTCCGTCCATGTTTTTAGCAGGAAAAAAGGCAAATGTACTTGGTCATGTTGTGCTGCTTGATCCGGTAGGAGCCGGAGCGAGTGGACTTCGGACAAAGACAGCGAATGAGCTGGTGCGGGACATAAAGTTTACTGTTATCCGTGGAAATATTTCAGAAATCCGAACTCTGATGGAAGGAACGGGAAATACAAAAGGTGTGGATGCAGATTTGGCAGATGCGGTTACAGAGGAGAATCTTGATGAGACGATTGGGAAGCTGAAAGCATTTTCTGAAGCGACAGGAAGTGTGATTGCTGTAACGGGAGCCATTGATTTAGTTGCTGATTCTGAAAAATGTTATGTTATCCGCAACGGAAAACCAGAGATGGGAGCAATCACCGGAACTGGATGCCAGCTTTCTGGAATGATGACGGCTTTCCTTTGTGCAAACGCAGAGCAGCCTTTGGAGGCAGCAGCGGCGGCAGTTTGTGCGATGGGAATTGCCGGAGAGATTGGATTTGAACATTTAAAAGAAGGCGAGGGAAATTCCACTTACCGTAATCGGATAATTGATGCTATTTATCATATGGATGGAAATACATTGGAGGAAAGAGCAAAGTATGAGCTGCGTTAACAGAGAACAATTAAGAAAAGATTTACTTTTATATGCAGTAACCGACCGTTCCTGGCTTGGAAATGAAACACTTTACGAGCAGGTGGAAAAGGCATTAAAAGGAGGAGCGACTTTTATACAGCTTCGGGAAAAGGAACTCGATGAGGAACATTTCATGGAAGAAGCGGTGGCTCTCAAAGAATTGTGTCATAAGTATCATGTTCCATTTGTTATCAATGATAATGTCAGAATAGCAAAAGATATGGATGCGGATGGAGTTCACGTTGGACAAAGTGATATGGAAGCCGATGACGTGAGAAAGATTCTTGGTGAAGACAAGATTCTTGGCGTATCTGCCCAGACAGTAGAGCAGGCAGTATTAGCTGAAAAAATGGGGGCGGATTATCTTGGCGTGGGAGCCGTATTTTCCACTTCCACGAAAAAAGATGCGGCAGATGTCAGCAAGGAAACATTAAAAGCAATCTGCGAGGCAGTAAATATTCCAGTGATTGCAATTGGTGGAATCGGGGCAGATAACATTTTATCTTTACAGGGAAGTGGTATTTGCGGTATCGCTGTGGTTAGTGCTATTTTTGCGGCAAAAGATATTGAAGCTGCTACAAAAGTTTTAAAAGACAGAACAGAAAAAATGCTGAAATAATTTTTCGGTAGTTAGTGGAAAAGACAATAAAAGGAGAAAGGCATCGTGATAAAAGGAGCAATCTTTGATATTGATGGAACTTTACTTGATTCCATGCCCATCTGGGAAAATGCAGGAGCGAGATATCTTGCTACTCTTGGCATTAAGGCAAAGCCAGATTTAAAAGAACGGCTGGATGCTTTATCTTTGCCAGAAGGAGCCATCTATATGCAAAAAGAGTATGGCCTTTCGGTATCAGCAGAAGACATTTTAGAAGGAGTCAATCAGGTTGTAAAAGATTTTTACTATAAAGAAGCGGTCATGAAGCCAGGAGCCTATGCCTTAGTAAAACGTCTGAAAGAAAATGGTGTGAAGTTAATTATAGCCACAGCGACAGATAAGGAGATGGCAAAGGCGGCGCTTATTCGTAACGGCATATGGCAGGACTTTACGGGAATGATTACCTGCGAGGAAGCCGGAGCTGGAAAGACAAGCCCGAAGGTATTTGAGTTTGCAAGGCAAAAGCTAGGCACTAAAAAAGAGGAAACATGGGTATTTGAAGATTCTTTATATGCGGTGAAAACTGCTACTGAAGCTGGATTTCCAGTATGCAGTATCTACGATACCTACAGTGTGGGAAATGCGAAAGAAATTCAGAGACTTTCTAATATTTATGTGAGAGATTTTTCGGAGATAGGTGATTATTCTTTTTCAAATATGAAAACAGTTCTTACAATTGCAGGCAGTGATTCGAGCGGAGGAGCAGGTATTCAAGCAGATATCAAGACTTTAACTGTTCATAAAGTATATGCCATGACTTGTATTACCGCACTTACCGCACAAAATACAGTCGGAATTACCGAGATTATGCCAGTACCAGCAGAATTTTTTAAAAAACAGATGGAAAGCATTTTCACAGATATAAAGCCAGATGCAGTGAAAATTGGAATGATTGCTTCAAAGGAACAGGCAGAGATTATCGCAGAATACCTGGAAAAATATTCTATCAAAAATGTAGTGGCAGACCCGGTGATGATTTCGACAAGCGGTACGGTTTTAGTAGAAGAAACAACGAGAAAGATATTATATGAGAAATTATATCCAAAAGTTTCCCTGCTAACCCCGAACATTCCAGAAACCGAATTTTTATCCGGGATAAAAATTACCGATAAAAAAACAAGGGAAGAAGCAGCAAAAGTCATTGCAGACAGGTGGAATTGTGCGGTCTTAAGTAAGGGCGGTCACAGCGAAGAAAATGCGGACGATTTGCTTTATGAGAGTTTTTTGCAGGAAGAAAAAAAAGAAAAAGCCGTTTGGTTTCCAGAAGAAAGAATTGATAATCCAAACACACACGGAACCGGCTGTACACTTTCAAGTGCGGTAGCGGCAAATCTGGCAAAGGGATTTCCTGTAGAAGAATCCGTAAAAAAGGCAAAAGCATACATCAGCGGAGCAATTAGAGCAATGCTGAATCTTGGACAGGGAAATGGCCCGCTAAATCATATGTGGGATTTGTAAACATAGTAACAGACAAGTGTCAATGTATATAAAGTAATGAAATAAACAGATTAGTTAAGCTTTATAAAAATGGCATTATAAATAGTATTTACAAAATTGGAGGTAACAAAAGATGAGAAATTACACAACACAGATGGATGCAGCAAGAAAAAATATTATTACTCCAGAAATGGAAAAGGTTGCAGCAAAAGAACGAATGACACCAGAAGAAATCAGAGCATTAGTAGCAGAAGGAAAAGTTGCTATCTGCGCGAACAAAAATCATAAATGCTTAGACCCACAGGGTGTCGGCTCTATGTTAAAAACAAAGATTAATGTAAATCTTGGTGTATCAAAAGACTGTAAAGATTATGATATAGAAATGAAAAAAGTAATGGAAGCAGTAAACATGGGAGCAGATGCCATCATGGATTTATCTTCCCACGGAAATACAGAACCGTTCCGTAAAAAACTGACTTCCGAATGTCCTGTAATGATTGGAACAGTACCAATCTATGATTCTGTAATTCACTATCAGAGAGACTTAGATACTCTTACCGCAAAAGACTTTATTGATGTAGTACGTCTTCACGCAGAAAATGGTGTAGACTTCGTAACATTACACTGTGGAATTACAAGAAAGACAATCGACCAGATTAAAAAGCATAAAAGAAAAATGAACATCGTATCCCGTGGAGGTTCCCTTGTATTTGCATGGATGACAATGACAGGAGAAGAAAACCCTTTCTATGAATATTTCGATGAAATTCTTGATATCTGTCAGGAATACGATGTAACAATCTCCCTCGGAGATGCCTGCCGTCCAGGCTGTCTTGCCGATGGTTCCGATGTATGTCAAATTGAAGAATTAGTTCGTCTTGGCGAACTTACCAAACGTGCGTGGGAGAAAAATGTACAGGTTATGGTAGAAGGACCGGGACATATGCCAATGGACCAGATTGCTGCAAACATGAAGTTACAGTCCACCATTTGTTCTGGAGCACCATTCTATGTACTTGGACCAATCGTAACAGATATTGCACCAGGTTATGACCATATTGTATCCGCTATCGGTGGAGCAATCGCTGCTCAAAATGGTGCTGCATTCCTCTGCTATGTTACACCAGCAGAACACCTTGCACTTCCAAATCTTGAAGACGTAAAACAGGGAATCATGGCATCAAAAATTGCGGCACATGCAGCCGATATCGCAAAAGGTGTCCGTGGTGCAAGAGAGATAGATGATAAGATGGCAGATGCCCGCCGTGTTTTAGATTGGGAAGCACAGTGGGAATGTGCAATGGATCCGGAAACAGCCAAAGCAATCCGCGATGACAGAAAACCAGAACATGAGGATACTTGCTCTATGTGTGGAAAGTTCTGTGCGGTAAGAAGCATGAATAAGGCATTGGCTGGAGAACATATTGATATTTTGTAAATAGTAATTTGCCATAGGCAAGAGGAGACGCTCCCAAAGAAAGAAGATATCCTATATTTGTGACTCTGTCACTGTGGGTTGAATGTTTGCTGAATGGCTCACATTCAATCCTCACTAAGACCACAATATAGGATAGCTTCTTTCTTTGGGAGCTGTTTTTTGCTGAACTGAAATTATTATTTTACAAGTTCAGTAGTAGTTTTTGCAGATAATCTGTATATTTTGCCTTTCCCACTGTTTCCGAAGCCAATATAGAAACTTTCCCAATTTTTTTGTTATTATATGAATACTCCAGTCTGCCAATTATTTGATTTTTCTTAATTGGAGCAGAGAGATTTTTCTGGAATACCACTTTTTTCTGAATGTTATTTTGGTTGATTTCCGAAGTAAAAACATAGGAGAAGTTTTTCTTATATTTGCAGGAAATGAATTCTTTTGTGCCATTATGTACGGGGACGGTGGAGAGTGCGGGAGGCTGTTTATCGGTGTAAATTTTGCAGAGAGAGAAGCCGTAATCAAGTAAAGAGGCACAGTCTTTTACCCGCTCTTTTGCGCTTTGGCATGCCATAACGACAGCGATAAGGGAAATGTGATTGCGTTCTGCGGTGGCGCTTAAACAAAAGCCGGCTTTGGAGGTACTTCCGGTTTTTAGACCGGTTGCGCCCTGATAATGCCGGAGTAATTTATTAGTATTAGAAAGTCCAAACTCAGATTCCCCTCGTTTTGTTACATGTGTAATATTTTCCATCCAGATTGTTGTATAATGGAAAATGTCTGGATGATTCGTAATCAGTTCTCTTGACATTAAGGCGATATCCCTTGCACTTGTGTAATGTCCGTCCGCATCTAATCCGCAGCAATTTACAAAATGTGTATGCTTCATGCCAAGAACCTGTGCTTTCTCGTTCATTTTGGCGACAAAAGCATCTTCACTACCACTGATGTGTTCTGCCATAGCCACACATGTAGCGTATAGGGGTAGTAGACTTTTAAAAATCAATCTTTATATGGTTTATGGTTACAAAGGGATGCTTCAAAACCGATGAGAAGGGATCCTGGCTCTGCGTAATAACTGCAAAGGGCTCTTGTTTTTTGAATCGTTCCATTAAAAATTCCAAATGTATTTTCAATCAATTTTTTTAATTCTAATGCACCGGCTTCATTGTTGTTATGAGCAATGATGATTTTTCCATCTGTATAACCACATTCTTTAAGATGATCAATTAGTTTTTTTAATGCTCTTTTTTCACCTCTGCATTTGTCAAGCGGCAATAAAGTTCCTTCATCACTTGCCTTCCCAACGACTCTGACTCCTAATAAACCGATTCCGGCTGCAATTACCGGACTTATTCTTCCGTTCTTTGCAAAATTGTTTAAAGATGCCAGAGAAAAATACAGGTGTGTTTTATCTTTATATTCGAGAAGAGTTTTATAAATATCATCTGGAGCAAAACCAGCTTTTATGAGTTCTGCTATTTTTTCAATAAAAAGTGCGATTTCCGGTCCTGTAGATAAAGAATCTAAAACATATACCTTTCTGCCGGTATGATTGTGTTCATAGATGTCCTTAGCGATAACAGCACTGTTATATGTACCGGATAGGGAACTTGTAATGGTGATACAAAAGACAACATCGGCATCGCCAAACGCATTCTCCCATTCGTGAGGACTTGGGCTTGATGTCGATGTCTTGCCTTTATAAGAAGAAAGATTCTCCTGCATAGCTGTAAGATCAATCTTATCATCATCTATATAATCGTTCTCACCTACGATTATATGAAGTGGAACAACCCCGAAGTCTATATCAGGTAAAGATAAAAGGTTTGCAGATGAATCTGCAACGATTTTCATTTTCATATGTAACCTCCGTGAATAGTTTTAAATACTTTTATATCGGTTTTTAAAAAACTTATCAAAAAGTATAGTAAACCATACATATGTGTTTGTCAAGGTATTAAATAACTTTATTGCGGTTTTTTAATAGCTGATATATAATGATGTTCAGAATTATGGGAGCAGCGTTAGAGCATTTTTCAAACACGCTCTAGCTGCGGAGTAATCCGTGGCATCAAGTTAGAGACAAAGTAAGAAAGAAGGAATGTATTATGAGATTTTCAGCCAGAGACTACAGAATGCCAAGATATAAAGAAATTCCCAATGTAGGACTTTATCTTGAGCAGACAGTAAAGTATATCAATGAATGTTTAGCACCAATAGAGATTTCGATTACACCATCTATGTTAAGTAATTATGTAAAGAAGGGGTATATTGACCGTCCTATAAAAAAACAGTATTATGCGGATCAAATAGCATATGCTATTTATATTGTAATTATAAAGCAGGTTCTTTCCATGGATAATATAGCATCCCTTTTTGTTTTACAAAAAGCAACTTATACTTTACCGATTGCTTATGATTATTTCTGTTCAGAATTGGAAAAGACACTCGTAGCTATATTTGAAAATAAAGAAGAGCCAATGAAAGATATGGGCGATATTCCGTTCGAAAAAAAGATGCTTCATAGTGTAATTGTAGCGGTATCACATATCATTTATTTAAATGATTGTTTTAAAAACAATTTACAGGACAATGCTTCCCATTCTATAAAATAAGTGAAATGAGCATATGTCAACTACGTTATTGACATATGTTCATAAATATTGTAGTATAAAGAAAAGATTGTGAAAGGAGTATCCTATGCCAAGACCGATAAAGTGCAGAAAAGTCTGCCATTTTCCAGATATATTGGAATTTCGACCATCCAATAAAAATGGAAGAAGAGGGGAGGAAGATGAAAAAGAGGTGATTCTTCTGACAGTAGATGAATATGAAACGATTCGTCTTATAGATAAAGAAGGATACAGCCAGGAACAGTGTGCAGGCTTTATGCAGATTGCAAGAACGACTGTTCAAAGAATCTATGAGATTGCCAGAAAGAAAGTGGCAGATGCAATCATAGATGGACATCCTCTTCGAATTGAAGGGGGAGATTTTCGAATCTGCGATGGTAAAAGTAGTAAATGTGGTCTGGGTGGATGCTACAAACAAGAATTTTATCAAAAGTATGCAACAGAAAAAGGAGAAGGTATAATGAGAGTAGCAGTAACATATGAGAACGGACAGATTTTTCAGCATTTTGGACATACAGCAGAATTTAAAGTTTATGATGTACAGGATGGAAAAGTAATCCATTCTGAAGTTGTCGATACGAATGGAAGCGGGCATGGCGCATTAGCAGGTGTTTTAAATGCATTGAAGGCAGATGTTCTTATTTGTGGTGGAATCGGAGGAGGAGCGCAGATGGCTTTATCAGCGGCAGGGATTAAGCTCTATGGAGGCGTTTCCGGTGATGCAGATGCGGCTGTGGAAGCTTTTATGAACGGAACGTTAGATTATAATCCTGATGTAAAGTGCAGTCATCATGATCATGATCATTGAGAGGGACATACCTGTGGCGAGCATGGATGTGGAAGCCACAGCTGCCATTAATTGTTAATAAAGAATGCCGGGGCATTCTTGAATGAGAAAAAAGGTAAGCAGAATAATGCTTATCTTTTTTTGTCCACAGATTTAAGAGAGAAAATTCAAGTCGAGCCGCTGCGAGACTTGGCGCGTGATTCTGGTCAGCATAAGCTGACATATAAAAATCAAAGCTTGACAAAAAGGAAGTAGAACTATATAATCATAATCGTTCTAAATAGAACATTAATAAAAAGATATGTACTCTCGGAATCTTTTTGTACTTGATTTGTGAGAAGATTTTTTGTCAGTTGTGCCCAAATTTTTGAGGCGTACGCGGTGCGTACGTTGATGAAATTCGGGTGCGACTGGCGGAAAATCAGCCACAAAAGCAAGTGCAAGAAAGACTCCGAGAGTACATAGATATAACAAGGAGTAAAAATATGTTTTTTTGGGATCAGCATAAAACAATCACTAGCTGTTATGAACTATTTACGAGAAAAGTATGTGACAGGTATCAGCTAACGCAAATGGAATATGATATACTTATGTTTTTACATAATAATCCGAAGCATAATACGGCAGCAGACATCGTAAAGATTCGTAAATCAACGAAATCTCATGTATCTACTTCTCTGAAAGCATTAGAGAATAAAGGCCTGATTGAAAGAATTCAGAGCGCCCGGAATAAAAAGCATATTGAGATTGTTATATTAAATAAGGCAGAGTCTATTATCGAAGATGGAATGAAAGCACAGAAAGAATTCGCTAAAAATGTTTTAGATGGATTAACCGAAGAAGAAAAGTATATGTGCATGGCGGTATTTAATAAAATTTGTGCTAATGCAGATGCATACTTAAAAAAATATGCGGAGGGAGAGAATGAAAAATCATTTTTGTTATAACCAATTAATGAAAAAGGAGAAGTAAGAATGAGAGAAGAAAAATACCAGCCAAAGATGCCGGATATTATGGAAGCGATATTTGATGCCGGATATTTGATATTTGATTTAGTAGCAGCAATTTTATTTTTCACCTATGCAAAAGGAAATACGTTATTTATTCTTTATGGAATATTAACATTAACTCTTTGTGGTGGAGATGCATTTCATTTAGTACCTAGAATCATAAGAGCTGCATGTGGAACGAATGACAGAATAAAGAAACAGCTTGGGATTGGATTACAGATATCCTCAATTACAATGACTGTATTTTATATTATTTTAATGTATGTTTGGAAGTATACTTTCCCAGATTTTAATATACCTGCTGCAGTAAAAGCAATGGTATGGATTTCTGCGATCATTAGAATTGCTGTCTGTATTCTTCCACAGAATAACTGGTGTACAGAGGATGGAAATCTCAAGTTATCGATTATCAGGAATGCAGTTTTTGCTGTTACTGGTATAGGAGTCATTATTCTGTATGCGATATCTGGAAATGCAAATGGATACCATATGACAAGAATGGTCGTAGCGATTATTATTTCCTTTGGCTGTTACCTTCCTGTAACATTATTTAGCAAAACAAAACCAAAAGTTGGCTTGCTGATGATTCCAAAGACATGTGCGTATATGTGGATTATTGCAATGGGACTTCAACTGTTGTTTTAATAAATTAAGGTAAGTAAATTAATGGCAGCAGTGGATTGAAATAATGAATAATTTATAATAAAAAGAAGGAAGCCTATCATACAGCATCCTTCTTTTTGTATATACCCTTTTACATTCTTCCATTTTTAAACATAAGCATCATTTCATTTGTGAGACTAAAATCATCCGGCTGGAGTTCAAGCTCTTCTCTGGTCTTCCATTCTGCCAGTTTTAATTCAGATTCATCCATATGAATATCAGTTTCTCCATCCACATCACAATAGAAACCGGCAAGGATATCATAAACGATTCCCCATGGCTGCGATTTATAATAACGGATGTTTTTTACCCGCAGTCCGGTTTCTTCAAGTACTTCTCTTTGTACAGTCTCTTCCAAAGTTTCTCCAATTTCAGTGAAGCCAGCAACAAGTGCGTAGTGGGCAAAACCTGTACGATACTTTGTGACAAGAATTTTATCATCATTACATATGCCGACAATAACAGCAGGCACGATTCGAGGATAAATAACATGTCCGCAAGAAGGACACTTTAAGGCGCGTTCTGTAGTGGAATGAACTGTTTTGCTTCCGCACCGGCCACAAAAACGATTATTCTTATACCAATTACTAAGCTGAAATCCTGTAATTCCAGTAAAAATACGATATTTAGGATGCACTTCCTTCGTTCGGAGTTTTCTGACAGGAGCAAAATCATATCCTTCTGGTAAATAAGCAGGTTCTTTTTCCAGTAAAAAGTAATGGGCATCATCAACAGAAAAAAGATAAGTAAGATCATCTTTTTCAAAAGGGAACTCATCAATGTCAGTAGTATCACTGGGAAAATCACGAACCGCAGGGAAAAAGAGATAGTTATCATACTCCTTATATTGACCGAGCCGGTGAAGAACTCCTTCTTCCGTAAAATACAAAACGATACTGTCCATATCTGGTACGGCATTTATATCATAATGATTATCTAATTTATGTGGGTAAATATCTTGAATCATAATCTAAAACCTCCTGCAAATATAATAACACAGATTATTATTTAATTCATTAGACAAACTACAGACGAAGCCATTGCCCCCAATAAGGCATAT
>OGYY01003179.1_pt1 | contig 10825 bp, 9 predicted proteins | sample 1576671 | NCBI WGS metagenome assembly OGYY01 (sample SAMEA3541593, study PRJEB24748) | human gut metagenome | biome: human gut; feature: human-associated habitat; material: faeces | place: China | collected 2012 | reverse complement strand
TTCTAGGAATTTCAGAACCAACTATAGCCTCTAAATACTTAACAAGTGTCGTATTAAAGGTAACTAACATCACTTTTTCCTTATCATCCAAAGTGGCAAGATAAATTGCTCTATAAATAGCTAATGTTGTTTTTCCACTACCAGCTGTACCCAAAACAACATTATGTCCTTCTGGTTTTAAATCTAATACCTCTAATTGTTTTCCTCTCGGCTGTGATAATGCCATATTTTACCTCCATATATCTATTCATACTATAACACACTTAATGTTTTCTTTATACTCCACCAAGTATTTTGAATACTCGGTCCCTTATATCACTATAATCCCCTCCCCCATTTTTGTCACATATATCTTCTATACCACGTGCAAAATACTTTTCATTATCTTTATAAAAAATAATTGACACAGATATTTCAACTCACTACCTCATACAGAGGTAGACCATCTGTTCCCGATCGAGGGACTTAGGTGGAATATTTCAACTCACTACCTCACACAGAGGTAGACTGTCAGAATGCTACTGTGTGCCGAAGACAGGTTATTTCAACTCACTACCTCACACAGAGGTAGACGTTACGTTTTCGGTGTGTTTTGTGATTTTAGACATATTTCAACTCACTACCTCACACAGAGGTAGACGTTTCATCACTCATTATGGTTAGATCCACAAAATATATTTCAACTCACTACCTCACACAGAGGTAGACGCTTCTTCCAGCGTCTCAGGTTCTTCTGTGTATGTATTTCAACTCACTACCTCACACAGAGGTAGACCCGGTGGGCTGACCTGGAAAGAAGTGAAAGAAGCATTTCAACTCACTACCTCACACAGAGGTAGACTCAGCTGCACAGGCCGGTTCCTATATCGGCGGAGCATTTCAACTCACTACCTCACACAGAGGTAGACTCAGTAAGTGCATTGAGATGTAACTCGCAGTAGCATTTCAACTCACTACCTCACACAGAGGTAGACATACAAGCTCCCTCGCCTTAGATGTCTCGGAAGAATTTCAACTCACTACCTCACACAGAGGTAGACGCCGAACTTTATGAAGCTTGGAATAATGCAGTACATTTCAACTCACTACCTCACACAGAGGTAGACGTAGAATTTTCAATCATTTTGTTGTTCTGACGTATTTCAACTCACTACCTCACACAGAGGTAGACACAACATTTCTCAGGACGAGGCATACACAAAGCTATTTCAACTCACTACCTCACACAGAGGTAGACTGAATCCCCACTGATCACAACTGAATTGTGTATCATTTCAACTCACTACCTCACACAGAGGTAGACAGTCAAAATTTAGGAAGATGTTAAACAATGCGATATTTCAACTCACTACCTCACACAGAGGTAGACAGCTCCATTCATGTACGCTGCAGTCTTCTTAACATTTCAACTCACTACCTCACACAGAGGTAGACGGTACTCCTGCTGCTGATTGATCTTCCGGATCATCATTTCAACTCACTACCTCACACAGAGGTAGACCAATCTGTTCATCTACCAGGATAATATAATCTGATTTCAACTCACTACCTCACACAGAGGTAGACTTGCTTGATATATCCCAATCTGTTCCGTCATTGGATTTCAACTCACTACCTCACACAGAGGTAGACGGTTACACCCATGCCACAGAAGTTGTTCTGAGAATTTCAACTCACTACCTCACACAGAGGTAGACCTACATACGTAGCCGCCCGTGAGAGCATATCAATATTTCAACTCACTACCTCACACAGAGGTAGACCGCAATTCGGCAGAAATTTTCAAGCAATTCATGCCATTTCAACTCACTACCTCACACAGAGGTAGACTGTTTTTCCCTGATATGCACTGTCTGTTTCCAGATATTTCAACTCACTACCTCACACAGAGGTAGACTCCGTCGCACATGGCGGCTTTGACGGCGTAATCCATTTCAACTCACTACCTCACACAGAGGTAGACAGCAATTTGTCACAAAATTCAGAAAGAACCTCCATGAATCACATAACAAATCGCACAATAAATCTTTATTTTTTCATTTCAAGCATCGTATAACAATTACAAAACGCAAAAAAGCAGTCTTTTTCTGGTGCGAATCTCCCAGAAAAATTATGTGTACTTTACATTCGCACTACAAAATCAATGTCCCTGTAACATCAAATCCAGGATGTGCTCCTATGTGTTCGACTTTGTTTTTGTAATTATTTCCCAAGTAATAAAACCGCAGACTGTCGACTTCTTTATCTATGATTTTCTCAAGAATATCTTTTACCTGCCTGCACTTTGTTGCGTCCATTTGACACTCAAATACTGAATTTTGAACTCTTTGTCCATAATTCGTACATTCTTTGGCAACTTTTCTTAATCTTTTTCTTCCTGCTGCAGTCTGTGTATTTACATCATACGTGATCAGTACCAACATCTTACCACCTACTTCCAGAAAAATGGCGGATACTCATCAAGATCTCCTCTCAAAAATCGCGCCAATAGCAAACTTTGAACATATGGTGCCATTCCCCATTCTATTTTCTCGCCTAAAAATGGATGCTTAATTGTCTCCTGTTTCTTCGCCTGCCATGCGGATAGGAAAACTTTACGTCCCTCATCATTCATAATAACAGCACCATTCTCTTTTTTCATAAAATATTCTGGTTTCATGATTTTCTTATTAATTAATGTCAATACAAAACGATCCGCCATCACACTTCTGAATTCTTCCATGATATCCAACGCAAGAGAAATTCTGCCCGGACGATCTGTATGGAAAAATCCTACATACGAATCTAATCCAACAGCCTCCAACGCCGATCCACACATTCCTGCCAACAGCGAATATGCAAAAGATAGCATAGCATTAACGTTATCCAACGGTGGTCTTTTATTTCTGCCCTGGAAATAGAAATCTGCTTTCTGCTGTAAAATCAAATCATCAAAAACCGAAAAATATACAGAAGCCGCCTCTCCTTCCAGACCCAATAGTTCCTCTGCACTCTCACATTCTCTTATCTTTGTAGTGCTCTGTGCAAGAAAAGCCGATTTCTTTTTCATTTTTTCAATATCCAGACGCAACGCATAGTCTCTCGTTGCTCTTTCCAAAACCCATCTGGAATTATATACCTTTCCTAAAATAAAATTTCTTGCAATCTGCACACTTTTTTCTTTGTCTTCACTGATTCTATACTGTTGCTTGCGAAGTGTTACGTTTCCTTTTGCTTCACCGGTAACTCGAGCCAGAAATCTTCCATTTCCGGACATAAAAGTCAGATCAATATTTCGCTGAGCGCAAGCCCCCATTAATGCAGGACTTGCCCCAGTATATCCAAACGTTATGATTGCCTGAAGGTTATGTAGTGGTACACGTCCTATTTCTTTTTGTTCTTCCAAAACCACTACATTTTCTCCGTCTAATGACAAATACTTATTTCCAGATGTAACATATAAGGTATTTAGAAGTCTTTTCATACGTTATCCTCTTCAAAAATCACTTCGTTTATATATCCAGATACCGTTTTCTTTTTGTTTAATACAGGCAAGCATATATCCTTCAATGAACATGCATTACATTTCTTTCCGGTTTTTACTTTTGGAGTATACCTCTGGTCATAATATTTATGCATTTCACGAAAACTGCTTGTCACTTTTTCTCTTACTTCATCCGTAAATTCCACTTTTGTACGCCGCCGCGTCTCACCATAATAAATATATCCATACGGAATTACACAGCATAACATTTCCTCAAGGCACAATGCCTGGGCCGCTACCTGCAGTATATCAGAATCATCCGTTTTAGGCTTTCCTCTTTTATATTCTACTGGAACCACGGAATAATTTCCTTCTCTGCCAGCAATAGAAATCCCATCTTTTGTTTTATGGAATTCCACCACATCACATTCACCGCTCACACCCATTTCCCGCGAATGAACCGGCATTGCTCTGACGATAAGAAGATCTCCTCTTTTTTCTTTTATTAAAGGATCATGTGCATTTTCATGAAGGATTTTTCCTTCCACTGTTCTGACATTCTCCTGCCACTGCATTTCTATATATGCCAGAGCCCACTGCCGTCGACAAAACGCAAAATGTTGTATTCCTGATAGCTGCAAAAATTCCTCTTCTTTATACAAAGTCAAACTCCTCCGGTTTTTTGCATCCCTTTACATCCCATGTTATTTCATAATCTTCAATTTTTGAAGGGTGTTCTGTTTTTGCTTCTATATGAAATCCTCTCTGAATCTTTCCACTGGAAACAGCCGGCGTTTTCTCATCATGCTGCCACCAGTACATCTTGCAAACTTCCATACTTCCTTCCGGTCTGGCAGAAGAAGCATCATTTTCGAATAAAGTTTTTAATGCCTCTTTCAGCAATTCTGCATCTTCCTGACTGAATCCTGTTTTTTCGGCAAGCTGGACATTTACACTTCCCATGACTTTATATACAGCAAAACCTACCCTATGTTTAGTACCCATAGTGTCTGAAGCTTTACTCTCTTTTCCGGATTCACTGTTCACACTCTTAGTAATCTGCATACTTATAATATCGATTGGAGAAAGACTGATTGCCTGATGAATAGAAACAGGTCCTCTTACTCCAAACGATACAGGAATTCCCTTAAACGCAAAAACCTGTCCAAAAGCTCTGACATCTAACCACTCTTTACACGCAATCGCTGCACATGTATCACGATTTGCATTTTTCTTATTTCCTATCTGTGCTTTCAGCTCTTCACATCCATCTGCACGATCTTTTAAACTTGTATAGCAATCATCAGTGCGATCATCTGACTGCACAAAAATTTTCTGCCCAAGATCCTGAAGACGGTTTCTTATCTTTCTTTTAATACACACATCTGATAGCTCGCCATATCCATCCATATTGATTCTCGGGCGGTTTCCATTCAGCGGATCTCCATTTGGATTTGCATTATCCGCACTTACAAATAAAGTAAAATCAATTTTTCCTCTCAATGCGCTCATCGTTTATTCCTCCTCTTCCTTCTCTTTAGAATCTTCTTTTTTCTGTTTCAAATCATAAGCCTGGCTGTGAAAACCAAGAAGATATAAACCATCCAGTTTCTTGTTATCCTTAAAACTTTCTACTTCAAACAACTCATAAATATCATTCAGCAGATTCTCATAAAAACGTCTCTCTGCAATTCCCAACTTATTCATATATGGTTGAATGCTTTCTTCAATCACCTTCCACGTTTCAAAAGGTCTCTGAGAAAAGGTGCTCATATATCTTTTTGCATTTGTAACTCGTGCCTTATCCCCATCGTCATAAGTACGATATTCAATTCGATCTGCTACTGCCAGCAAACGTCCATACAGATAATTTCTGTCTTTTTGTTTTTTATCTAATGCCACGTTCCATTCCTCCCCGTATCTTTCACTTTTATCCTTTTTAACCAACGAACATGCCAGTGTTAAAACCCGTTCCCAGTTTTTCCAATCTTTATAAGTCAATGGCATAGAAGCTTTTAATACTGCTCTATTTACATAATCATGTGGAATTTTATTCCCGTTCCAGATGCAGGGAATCAGCCTTCTCGCAACTTCCGCATATAATTTCTTTCCATTTGCATCTGCAATTGCAAGGCCCCCCTTGCTTTCTGTGCCAAACAAAATATCTGCTACATCCTTGACCCCAACCATCCCTGAAAACTGTATTCTCTTCTTATCTTTCTCTTTCCATTTCTCATGAATCCAGTTACAGCTTTCATGCCATTTTTTTATATTTTCCAGATATCTTGCAGAATCCAGCGTCATCTCCTCAACCATAGATAATCTTCCCGGTGTAGCTGCATCAAAACCAAGCAAAATCATTTTGGATGTATTATCTACCTTTTTTCCATATCCTCGAAGTGCGCTATAAAATTTTTCAGCAGTGATTGCATTCCCATCGCATGCACTCTCTTCTTCAGACTCTTCATCATCCCAGTCATCATCCCCAGCATATTCCGATGCAATAGTATCCGTATCTACATTCCATCTTGGCATACTAAGGCGATGAGATTCCCATGTAACAACTACCAGCGTATCAAAAAATGTTCCCTGTTTTCGAATGATCCACTTCAATGCATTATGGATTTTCTGAGAGGTTTCATTTCCTACCGCAAAGGCATCTTCTTTACTTACAAAACGCCCTCGATAAGTAAAATTCTGACTGTCATTTGCAGAAATCAACTTTGCACCGTCACCCTCATTACGAATTTTTTTGGAATGAAGATAAGAAATAGCCTCTGTGTTTCCGGTAAGATAACATAATCCCTTCTCTTTTTCTTGTGAACGTACATAATTTATATAACAATCCTGAAGTGTTCTGTCTTTCCAGCATTCGTCTTGGATTATCTCAGAAAGATCTGTATTTGACGAACGGATGATAAAACGCACAAATGCTTTTGTTTGTACAATCCCCTGAATATTTTCTTTATCATCAATTTGATTCTGCTCATTCAATTTTATAATTCTTTTTTTTACGAGATCAGATACCAGTGTATTTTTTTTCAAATACAAATAAATTGCTCTGACTTTTTCATGACAATACCCTGACTCAACCCATTCTTTCAACTGAGAAATATATAGTTCATGACAGATTCCATCATCTTCATAATATTTCGTATAATCTCCCGCAAGATACCTCAGATTATCACACAAAGGATGTGGTTCTTTTCCGGCAGTACGACTTCCTGATTTTTCTGTAACTGGTATAATTGTCAGTTTATCATTGAGGTCTACCAGCTCTGCATTCATAAAGTTTCCATTCTGGTCAATGGTTACTGTTATCTGTGCAGTCACAGTGGTATGAAACGGCGGTAAGAGCACATACGGCATATCTCTCCGATATTCAATGACACCTATTTTGTCACTATTTATCTCATATAAATCAATCAACTCGTTTACCCAGCTCACTCACCCACCTCCTCATCGGTAAATTCTTTTAGACCAGTAAAATTATCCTTTCCAAAAACTTTTCGTTCCATCTCTCTGATATGTCTTTTCTGTGTACATTCTTCCGGTCTTATAAATTCTATAATTCCCCCTTTTTTCATAATCGGTTTCCAAAAACGAACTGTCATTTTCCCCTTATCTTCCGGAAGGACAGCTTCATCCGCATATGTGATCCCATGATACATAAAACCATAGTCTATCTCTCCTGGCATGTCATCATAATGGCTTTCTCCTTCTCCAAATACACATGGCTCAACAAATGCCTGACATTCTCTTGTCCCCAGAAAAATATCTCTGCGACCTCCTCTTTCTACCATACGCTTTGCGATATTATGATGTTTATGTTCATTTCTGTCTTCCTCTAGCTCTATGTGATTAAGATTAAACTCAAAATGCGCTCGCACTTGATAGCATACATCTTTCAGATAAGTATAATAAGCCAGTTCATTTCCACCATTATAAGCAATCGGACGAATCCCTTTTGTCTCAGTTTGAATAGGCTTCATAACACGTACAGCATCTATGATCCACATAATTGTTGGTTTCCAGTAAATACTTTCAGTAATTCCTCGCAAAGCTTCATATGTCGGAATATGATAACTTGTTTTCTCTCCACCAACTCTCATGACCGGATCAGAAAACAATGCATATGGACCACGTACTTCAAATTCTATTGTATTTCTGTATTTCTTCATAACTTCTGCCCCCTATATGTTACAAAAATCCATCTTTGGTTCATCCACAACCCCCACTTTCTTATCATAATAGCCGTTGCATAATACCAGGATCCCCTCACTGTTTTCGTATATGGCATTTCCAATTTTGTTTTTCCTGCTTTCTGAAATACCGACTGTATATCTTTGCAATCTTCTCAGTATCTTTTTCTTTTCTGCCTCTGTGCGTACCCGCACCAGTTCTTCTAACAGCAGGTTTGCCTCAATCCCATATGGAACTACAACATTTAATTTATTAGTATTAGCAATCACTTCAAACTCATGTCCTGCTGTTTGAAAAGCCTGCGGCAGCTTTGTACGAGTTTTTTCTTTATGTATCCCACAATATTGGTTCTGCCCTGTTTGATTTTTGCCAAGTAAATCTGTCAGTGTTACCGTTACGCCACATACTTCAATTGGAAACTTCGTTTCCAACTCTCTTAACTGCGAACGGTACACCGAATAATAAAATTTTATAGCGATTTCCGAATCCAATGAATAATTAAATCTCTTATTATCATATTTAAAATCGTCTAAGATTTTCTGTAGCGCAGCCTGTGCATCTCTGATTTCCCGCAAACGTTCCAAACGTTCTGCATCATGAACCATCTGGACAATATAAACTGCTCCCATTTTTCCAAGTTCTTTATGTCGATTACATCTTCCCGCTGCCTGGATAACATTATCAAGCCCTGCTTTGGATCGTACCACGCAACCAAAAGAAAAATTCACTCCGGCTTCTACCACCTGTGTGCTCACACAAATAATCTTTTTGTCTCTTTTCCTTAATGCGTTTTTTATCTCTGCCAATGTATCCAATTTATGCTGCGGACACATATTATTACTCAGATGAAAAATTTCATATTCTTCCGTGCAACAGTCTTCTAGGTTTTGAAACACTTCAAATGCACACTTTGTAGTATTTAAAATTACCAATGTACTGTGATATTCTTCCGTTTTTTCCAATACAAACTCTTTTAAATTTTCTGTTTCCATTCCTCCTGGATAACGTTCGTTTTTTGTTTCATCGATAATTTCAACTCTTTTGAAAGCTTTTGCATATTTTTCGGATTCTCCCGACACTTACAGATATTGTTTTCCTCAAGAGATGCCAGGGTTGGCTGTGTAGCAGAACATAATACCACGGTTGTTCCACAAAACTGTGAAAAAAAATTCACAGACAAATTGAAAAGTTCTGTACATCTAACCGGAAATGCCTGCACTTCATCAAATATAATGATACTGTTACATAAATTATGCATTCTGCGAATACAGTTCTTCTGGTCAGAAAATAATGTATTTAAAATCTGTACTGCTGTTGTCACAATAATTGGTGAATCCCAGGTTTCTGTAAGATTTCGATATTTTTCCTCTTCTCCTTCTTCACAGATAACATTACAATGATGTTCCAAAACAGCCGCTGGCAGTCCCGTTGCTTTGCGAATTTCTTCTGCATTCTGTTCCAGAATAGAATTAAATGGCGCTATGTAGATAATCCGATGTTTCTGTTCTTTCTTCGCATGATAAAGTGCAAATCGAAGACTACTGAGTGTTTTTCCCGCACCCGTTGGTACTGTCAGACGATACAACTGCTGGTCTGTTTCTGCTGCTTTCCGGCAGGAGTCAGATATCTCCTGTCGGAAAACATTCAGTTGGTTTCCATTATCTGGATTATTTTGGATTTCATTTCTCAAATACTGTTCAAAATTCTGTATGCATTCCTCCCATATCTTCTGAGTTTCCTCTTGTGACATTCTTTTGGATAATGAAATATTCTGAAAAAAGCATGCTGTATCGGTCCAGTCGCCATCAATCAGTAAAGATAATGCCGTCCGCAGATACATTCCCAGATAAAAATATCTGCTACCATATTTTTTTCCAGAGGAATCATAACAAATCCATTTACTTTCTTAAGAATTTCCTGATATGACTGAACAGCCTTCTCTCCTGCTTTCTCTAACATTTTTCTGTCATAAAGCTCAAAAAATTCCTCTTTGATATGTTTATACTCAATTTCTTTTTTCAACCGGCGTTCCTGTAGGCTCTGACCATTTTCCAGATTAATACAATCTTCCATGCCATGATGAAAATAAATTAATGTACTGATAAATTCCGAAACAGGCTCTCCTTTCAGCAATTCAAGTACAATCCTTCCACCTGCAGTAGAATGATCCAGTCCATGCTTATGAACCTTATCACCTAACTCCAGAATATTTTTAAAATCATCCTGATTTACTGTGCCAAGTTTTCCTGCATCATGAAGAATTCCCGCCAGTTCAACAATGCTGCTCAGTTCTGGAAGTTCACAGACATCTCTCGAAAAACGTGCGACATTTCCAGCGTGCTCCTGCATAGACTGACATCTTTTCGTTTCATAATCTACATGAGCTAATTTGCAGTCTTCTGTTTCCAGAATACTTGTTTCTTTATTTTTCATTCAACGCCCCTTGTACTATATGTCTAGTTTTTCATTATTATATTTTTAGTTTTTATGTATTTTTACTATATTTTACCAAGTTCATAGCCTTAGTGCAAGGCAGATATCGAAAAAACGTTCGATTTTTTATATCCACCCTGCAAATAAGATACTGTTCTTTATTCACGTGGTAACATCAACAAATTATCTTTCGATGTACTATTAGCTACAGATCGAACATATTTCTCTCCCTGTATGCTCATTGCTGGAATAAGATATGGATATGGTGCAATATTTACGGTAATAGTTTTGGGAAATTTTTGCAGATAGTCGTAAACCTCTGATTTCTTCCAGTATGTATTTGTACCATCTATATAGATAGAATCTATATCCTGTACATTCCCGGAATTGCCACAGTTACGTTTCATTTTGATCTTAATCGCTTTCATAATAAAAAGCCTCCTTATGATATTTTTACAGAATCTGCAGATTCATTGTTGTAATGAAAATATCATAGAAAAGCTTTACAAAAATCGCGAAATAATTTAGAATAGAATTGCTGTATGCTATTCAAATTATTTGGATTGCATTTCTATGATGAGCCGTCTGATACGCCAATATCAGATGGCTTTTTCACTACATCTTTACTATACTGCACTGGCGCTTTGTTGCCAATATATTTTTATCATGCAATCACAACTAAAATATATAATAATATAAATGATAAAATCCGTCAAAAATTCTATA
>OGYY01003178.1_pt1 | contig 10829 bp, 8 predicted proteins | sample 1576671 | NCBI WGS metagenome assembly OGYY01 (sample SAMEA3541593, study PRJEB24748) | human gut metagenome | biome: human gut; feature: human-associated habitat; material: faeces | place: China | collected 2012 | reverse complement strand
AAGGCGTGGGTCTGCAACACCCTGATGCACCGGTTCAAATCCGGTCTGCGCCTCTTAAAAGAAGATTCCCGGAAACGGTTTGTTTCCGGGAATTTTTGCGTTGCCGGATATACGGGAAAAATCAGGAGATTTTTTAGTAATATTTTAGTCACCGGATAAACGCTGAGTGATCTCAGTAACGTTCAAAAGAAGAACGATCCGGTAAAATCTGTTCAAAGGCTCTTTGAATCTCTTCCTTTACTTTCAGATAAGGGATTTCCTGATTGCTGTCATTCATACAGACAACAGGACTTTTCTGATGGATAATGGTATCAGTCAAAGTAGGATTCGTCTCTGCCAGATTAAAGTACCGGCAAAGCTTTCTTACATTTTTCGGGATAAAATTTCCGCTTAATTTCTGATATTCCCGGATAACGTACTGACTGACGTCTTCTCTGTGACGGAAAGGATGAGAGCATACCTGATCCAGATACTCTCCCTCCAGATTCCAGAGAGTTTCATAAGTACTCTTTTTTAACGGAGATGGTCCATGTACGGTATAAAATCCTGTAAACCGTGGAAACATGATCTCCAAAAAATTATAGAAAAAGTACATCGCAGGATAACCAATGTGAAAATAAGACCCAGGCTGCTTTTTCATATTCTGCCGCTTGTCAAAATATTTAGCCAGAAGCATGGCATTGTTCAGGTAGATATATGGCATAGTTGTGTCGTCCACATTAGTTACATCGGGCTGCAGTGCAAGCATATCAACGGGTTTTCCATTTTTGAAAAAATCCGTCGGCTTCACTGGTTTTAACAGGAGCATATCATCATTGAAATAGATAAAATTTTCCGATAAGCCTTCAATACGATGGAAATTCCATTCGATGGGATGACTGCTAAAGGTAGGCAGGTATTTCGCCGGAATAAAGTCTTCATGGTTTACAATATGTAATTTCGGATTACTGGAATCCAGCCATTCAGGCAGATGTCCAAAGGTCACAAAATGGATTTTACGAACCCATGGAGCAAAGTTTTCAATGCTTCGGAACCAGTAACGCATCAGATCCCAGTCCCGGTAGCGTTCTTCCCGGTCATCACTTTTGACGGATAATCCCTGCTGTCTCATACGTTCCTTTTTCTTTTCGCGCCATACAGGGTCAGAGCCGTCTACCCAGGCCAATACAATATCAATTTCTTCAGTCTTCATGATTTATCCCTTCTTACAATAGAGTGTTCCAAATAAAATTAAAAATATTTCAAAATGCCGGAAAATAAGAAATGTCTTTGCTTTTTGAAAAAGTCCGGCTTCTTTCAGACTATAAAAACGTTTATAATGATCGATCCGGAACTCCGTTCTGGCAGACTGTAAACTCCGGTATTTTTCTTTTAAAGAAAGAGTACAGGTAGGGAGACACAGGTTATAGACCAGAGAGGCATACCCATCTACATATTTTTGAGACATAATCTCTTCCATCTCCTGCGAGGTCAGTTCCAGAGATTCCAGAAAATGACGAGTCTCCATGAAATTGTTCCGGTAGCATTCGACCAGTTTCGGCTGCCAGCGGTATGCGGCAGAGCCGGCACGGACATTATAGTGGTAATCACAATTTGCAGAAAAGTAATAAGTCTGGGCTTTTGAAAGTGCCTGCATAACGAATACCGCATCCTCTGCATAGGGAAGATCTGGATTGAACCGGAGATCTGCAATCAATTCTCTGGTAAAAATATAGCTGAATACATTGACGTTCAGATTTCCTTTTTGTGCCAGGATGTAGTCTTTCATCTGATTTTTAGAAAGAACTCCTTCAAAGGACGGAATCCCCTTGAGAGAAGAGGAAACTTTTCCGCTTTTCCAGACATCCTTTTTAAATCCATGATACAGTACATCCGTCTGTCCGGTCTCTATTGCTTTTATACATTCAGCCAGCAGGGATGGCTCAAGCAAGTCATCAGCATCTGCAAAAGTAATATAATGGCCTGCGGCAAGAGCCAATCCGGCATTTCGTGCAGTGGAGACTCCCTGATTTTCCTGATGGATCACCTGAATCCTTGGATCGACAGTCTTGTATTGTTCGCAGATCTTATTACTGGAATCGGTTGATCCGTCATCAACTAAAATAATTTCAAGGTTAAGATAAGTCTGATGAATAATAGAATCCAAACATGCCGGTAAATAAGGTGCAACGTTGTATATTGGTACGATAATACTGATTTTTTCCATTATAACCTTTCAGCAGTAAGTACTGCGGGGAGCAAAATATTCAGAGTAATAATAAAAATTACAGAGAAAGAATGCATTCTCCTCTACATAATCGATCACAAACGTAAAGGCATCAAAGTCGTGGGCTTTTGACCCCGATATCATTTTATTATACCATATTTGACCATCAAATTGAAAGATTTGTCCGTATTTGCACACGAAAGGAACTTCGGATCTGTATGAAGGAATCGTAAGTCTGGATGACGGAGTCTTTTGTATCGGAGAAAAATTGAATTTCGTGGAGAAGTTATTGAAACTGTTCGGACTGTAAAGGGATGAATACAAATTGAGCAGATGACAGCCTGCTCAATATCGTGCAACAGAAAAGGAGAATCTGCTCACAAGGGTTTCGTGAGAGATTCTCCTTTTCCATTTCTATTTCTAAATCCAGTAATTTATTTCTAAATTAATTCCATTTTTTCTTGTAGATCAGGTAGAGCGGAAGTCCGACGCACAACATACCACCGATCATATTTCCCAAAGTAACCGGGATAAAATTCTGCAGGCTCTGCAGAGGTGTCAGTGTAGCAATCTGTTCTGCGGTCAGTCCGTAAGCGTCCTTTGCTTTTGCCACATAATCCGGGTTCATGGCAGCCATGATACCGGCAGGAATATAGAACATATTGGCAACGCAGTGTTCAAAACCGCCTACAACGAAAGCACAGATCGGGAAGAAGATCGCCCATACCTTTCCGGCAATATCACGTGCAGAAGTCGCCATCAGTACTGCAAGGCAGACAAGAATGTTACACAAAATACCGGAGGTGATGCCCTGTACCGGTGAGATCGCGATCTTGCTGACAGCAACTTTGATCGTATAAGCACCGAGAAGACCACCGGAGTAATTTAAGTTTCCGCTGAAAACGATCAGTACGTCCACGCAGAGGGCACCGATCAAATTGCTGAAAAATACGATGAAAAGGTCACGGAACAGTCCGGCCCAGGTTACCCGTTTGTCAAATACGTCCATAATGATCAGACAGTTTCCGGTAAAAAGTTCTCCACCTAAGAATACGATCAGCATCAATCCGACCGGAAAGATCACACCTGCCAATGCTCTTGCCACTCCGACATTTTCTACTGCGTGTGCCGCTGTGCTGCTTGTAGCACCGCCCAGTGCGATAAAAACCCCTGCCATAATACCGAGAAGGATCATTTTCCCGACAGGGAGTTTTGTTTTGTTCTCACATGCTTTGATACTCAGATCTACTACTTCAGCCGGAGTATTAAAATGGTTTTCCATATGTAAATTCCTCATTCCTGTGTATTCTGTTAAATAATTAACGCAATTATTTTATACTAGAAGAGTATGGATTTCAAGTGTAAGGGGAGATGTTTTTTTATAGATACAATGAAAAGGTTTTTGTATTTTTTTTATGTTATACGTTTAGATTTTGTAAAATTTTGACAGGTTCTATTGAAAAATCACGTTTTTTGGCATAAAATATATAATGTGTAGTGATAAGTTCGTTTTGAGGGGAAGTATAATTTGATGTGAAAGGAGAGATGAAACGCAAGTTTTTGAAGTTTTTGAAGTGAATTTGTTGAGCATGCTTTCCATTCAGACCATTGGTCTGAAGTAACTTTTCACTGGCTATACAGGGCCATCCTTAACCTGTAAATTTGAATATGGAGGTTTTTCTTATGAAGAAGATGAAAAAGCAATTCCTTTCGCTGTTCGTGTTGTTGTGTATGATAATTTCCATGTTTCCAACAACTGCATTGGCAGCAAATATTATTGATGTTAGTGGCAATGTAACAATTACCAGATCTGATGAGGAACTAACGTGTGCTGATAATCTTTACTACGGTGAAGTTAATGTCAACGGTAGTGCAACAGAAAGTAAAACCAGGTTGACGCATCCGGTGTTACCACTTATCCAGTGGCAGTATGGCAATAATACCTATCAGATCATTCCTTCAGCCTATAAATATTACGTTTACAATATTAACGATCCCAACCATATCCTTGAGGGGATTGAAGGCAGTGAAGGATCAAGCACGCTTTCGGGCTGGCCGGGAACGTATAAATGTTATCAGACGGTGGTGACAACCGATGGTGTGACGAACGGAACAGCTACGTTTGATATTGATCTGATCTATCAGTTCAGCAGATTAAATTCGTCCATAGGTTGGACCTATGCCAGCAATTGGGGAGGGCGTACTCTGCATTTTACTATCAAGCAGACCGTGGCTTATACTGTTACTTACACAGATGGAGTTGAGGACGAAGAAGTCTTCGCAGATGAGGTACACGAAAATCTTTCGTCAGGAGTGGCTACCCCGGCATTCAGTGGCGGAACACCGACAAGAACAGGGTATGTATTTAAAGGCTGGAATCCAGAAGTCGCTGCAACAGTAACAGGAAATGCGACCTATGTAGCAACGTGGGGAGAAGATAAAAATAATAATGGCATTGACGATAACGAAGAAACGAAATATACGGTTACGTATACAGACGGAGTAGACGGAGAAGAAGTCTTTGCGGATCAGGTATACGGAAATCTTCTGTCAGGAGTGGCTACACCTGCATTTGAGGGAACACCGACAAGAGAAGGATATGTCTTCAAAGGCTGGAAGCCGGCTGTTGCTGAAAAAGTAACAGGAGATGTTACTTATGTAGCTGTTTGGGAAAAAGCTAAAGATAACAACGGAGATACAAAACCGGGTGATACGAAGCCGGGCAATACAAAGCCAGGAAATACCAAGCCGGGAAATACAAAGCCAAATACAACAACGAATAGCAGCACCAAGGCTGGAACGTCTGCCAGGAGTCCGAAGACCAGCGATACAGCAAATCTTGCTTTGTGGATGGCTCTGCTGGTTGTCAGTGGCGGCTCAATGGTTATAAATAAGAAGAAAAAGTACAATAGATAATCAGAAAAGAAGAACAGAGGGTTGTAATAAACCCCACAGACAGTAGAAAAGCCTCGCTTTTGGCGGTGCAACAAAGGGATTTTCGTAAAACGAGAATTTTTGAGTGACACCTTCAAAGAGTGTGGCAAGAAGAACACCCACGCAAGAGTAGAAATGCTCCTGTGTGGGTGTTTTTCTTGCCACAGATTAAGAATTTACGATCATCTTAAAAAATCATGATCAGTTTAAAATTTTACGATTACCTTAAAAATTTATGATTTTTATAAACTTGTAGCCGCATAGAAACCGTCGCGTACAGCTTCGCCTATTTTACCTAATTTATTGCTGTCTCCGACAACTCTCGTTTTGAGATGATATTTTGCTTTGACAGCATCTACTGTTGTAAGAACAGGTTTCATTCCGAATGCGGAAATGACTGTGTCGGCGAGAACTGTCTCTGTTGTTTTGTCCTGCTTTTCGACGGTCAGACCATTCTCTTCAATGGATACGACTTTTGTGTTAGTCATAAGTTCAACGCCGTTTTCAGCAAGTTTGGTAAACAATGTGATTTTATTAATAAAGAATACGTCTTTTCCACATTCCGGCAGCATCTCTACGACTGTTACTTTCTTGCCCATTTCAGAAGCGATTTCGAGTGCTCCGTCAAGACCGGAAGCTCCTCCGCCGCAGATTACGATCTTTTCACCTTTTATGAGGGAAGGATCTCGGTGTGCGTCTAAGATCGATATGACATTGTTTCCGTCAATTCCCGGAATAGGAGGAGTAACAGGAACGGCACCGCATCCGATAATGATGTTGTCGCATTCTTCAAGGATTGATTCATCGCCTGTTATTTCTGTATTTAGACGGACGTCTACGCCTAGTTTTTCTAACTGTACGGTGTACCATTTTGTGAGTTTTTTAATATTATTTTTAAATTTTGCAGTACAGATATCCCCCATAACTCCCCCGAGTTTTGAGTTTTTCTCGAACAGGGTCACTTTGTGCCCTTCTATTGCGGCAACTCTGGCTGCTTCCATTCCGCCCGGACCTCCGCCGATTACGACAACATTTTTCGGGGAGTCTGTCTTTTTGATCTCAAACCGAACTTCTTCCATTGCCTGTGGATTGATCGCACAGCTAAGTTTTGTATGTTTATTCCAAATGCGCCCGATACAATATTCGTTGCAGCGAAGGCAAGGTCTGACATCTTCGGGATGTCCTGTCATCAGTTTGTTAGGAAGATACGGATCGGCAATCAATGCACGTCCCATGTTTACAAAGTCAACATTTCCGCTTTCGATCAATTCAACTGCGGAATCAGGATTATGAGATCCGGCATTAATAAGCGGTACGCTGACAGCTTTTCTTGCTTCTGCGCATACATAAGACATACAGGATTCTCCTAAATAAGACGGAGGGAAGATATAATCCAAAGTCTCATAACATCCGGCGTCGATGTCAAAGGCATCTACGCCTGCAGCTTCTAAAACTTTTAAAAGTTTCATGCTGTCTTCCAACGTACGTCCGCCTTCAAATCTGTGATCAAGAGAAATTCGGAAGATGACAGGCATACTGTCACCGACTACGCTTTTGATCGCTTCTACGATTTCCTTCGGGAAGCGTGCACAATTTTCAGGAGAACCGCCGTATTCGTCTGTTCTTTTATTCCATACAGGAGACATAAACTGATCGATCAGATATCCGGCGTGTGCATGGATTTCGATAGCGTCAAACCCGGCATCGCTTGCAACGCCTGCGGCAAATTTGAATCCTTCCATCATCTGAGCGATTTCTTCTTTTGTCAGTGCGTGGCAGATTACGTCGGGATTGAATACAGACGGAAGCGCTGATGCAGAGATCGGAGGGTTTCCGAATGTATCAGGAAATGCGTTTCGTCCTGTACCAGGGCTGATCTGACAAACAATTTTAGCACCGTATCTGTGGCATCCGTCGCACACAGATGTCAGAGAAGGAAGGACTGTATATGTATCAAGATAACCTTCCATAGAACCTTGTGCGATCTGCTCGTTTAACATTTGACATCCCATATAAAGGATACCGGTTCCTCCTTTTGCTCTTTCAATGAAATAATCGATTTCCTGGGCGTCTTTTCTTCCGTTAGTAAATGCTGAGTTTGTTCCCATCGGAGACAGACCGATACGGTTTTTTACTTCCATGTTTCCGATTTTAAAAGGTGTAAATAAACTTTCATACCCCATAGTAGTTTTCTCCTTTTTAAAATGTTTTTTGTAAATATCTGTTTTTTTAACGGTGTAAGATCGAAAAATAATTAAATAGCTGTATATCCTCCGTCTACAGCAATGTTTTGTCCGTTTACGTATGAGGAAGCGGAAGAAGCAAGAAACAGAGCACAAGTATCCAATTCTCCTTCATTTCCATAACGCCCTACAGGGATTGCCCCTTTTGCATATGCTGTAAACCAGTCGGAGTCAAGAGTTTCTTTTGTAAGCGGAGTTATGAAATATCCCGGGCAGATAGAGTTCACCGTGATTCCTTCCTTGCCCCATTCTGCCGCAAGAGCTCTTGTCATATTGACAACGCCGCCTTTTGCAGCATGATAAGGAACACATGTTGCCGCCATATTTCCCACAAGACCGTACATAGAGGCAATATTGATAATACGTCCGTAGTGAGCTTTGATCATTTCTTTTGCATATTCACGAGCACAGATGAATGAACCAAAAAGATCGATTTTTAATTCGTTGTTGAATTGTTCGTCTGTGATATCTACTGCCGGAGCGACCGCACCTGTTCCTGCGTTATTGACTAATATATCTATCCGTCCGAATCTTTCCATAGTGGCTGCCACTGCTGCTTTTACTTTCTCGGTATCCGTAATGTCGCATGTATACGGAAGAACCTCTACACCAAATTCTGCTTCGATGGCTGCTGCATTTTCTTCAAGCAGATTTTGACGTCTTGCGATCAATACAAGATTTGCTCCCTGACTTGCGAATGCCTTTGCCATCTGAACGCCTAATCCTGTAGATGCACCTGTCACCACAGCTGTTTGTCCTGTTAAATCAAAGTAATTTTTCATTTTGTCCTCCTTATTCATTTCCAATGACATTTCTTTCGTGTCTGTTTTATAGCTTGATTGTATAGTTTTTTAACAATCTTTTCATCAGATCCTTGCCTGAAATTGCAGAGTGGTTTTTGTGCAAATGCACAATAATATAAAAAATAATCTCAAATTTCGAGGCTTTTTAACTGATTTTGCAGTATAATATGCTTGTTCGTATAAGGAAACCGTAAACTTGACGGATTGAGATAATGGGATATCCGGTTTTAACGTACATTTATAATGACGATACATTTTGACAGGGAGTAAGACATCATGGAAAAGAAAATTGATTTTTTGGCATTGTATCAGAGATTATTTCAGACACTTTCACACGGAAAGATGCAAGAATTAATGGATGTATCTTATGAGGTCACGGGAGTTCCGATCCTTGCCGTAGATATTGCATACAATCTTCTCGGAGCTGTTCCGAAAAATAAAACAGGTGACTATTACTGGGATTATCTTGTAGAGCATAAAAGATATGATATGGACATGACCGTGCAGTTATATACTGATGGAATTATGCAGTCGGTAAATGAAAAGGAAGCACCTTATATAGTTGACTGGGGAGCGGCGACAGAAGAATTTCCGAAGATTTTAGGGGTTATAAAGATTAACAATATCGTAGAAGGTTATGTTGTCATGCAATGTAAAAAGGGGGAGATCACGGAGGAACGGATGAAGGCGATGAGCATTATCCAGGAAGCGTGCAGTCTTATGTTAAAGGGGAAAACTTCGGAAAACAGCATGGAATCGGTTTATCTTAAAACATTTATCAATGAATTGTTTAACGGTAGGATCGTATCGGAGAAACAGTTAGACTTGTGGCGGAAGAACTGTCGTTTCTTTCCGAAACCTCCTTACCGCATTATTACAGTAAATACGAATTCATCTTCTGAGAAGAACGTGCTGTCTTACATCAGTAAATATTTTCAAAACTTATTTTCCGACCAGATGCTTTTGATCCAAGATCGTGTGCTTTATATATTACAGTATAGTCTTCTTCCGAAAATGACGCAGATGGCTTCTAATGAATTATATATTTTTTTGTGCAAATTTAACGCTCACTGTGGTGTCAGCAACTCGTTTGAAAATCTGCTTGATATCGGAGATTATAAAATACAGGCGGCAGACGCTATGTGTATCGGAAAAAGACTAGACGTGCATAGCCGAATCCATTTTTATAAAGATTATTATCTTCCGGCTATTTTGATGCCGCGGATAAATGAAATGCCGCGAAATAATTACATATCTCCGGTTATCGATGCTTTGGAATTGGTTACGCTTTAGGCGTTTCTTTACATAAAAAATAGCCGCCCACTGCCACGGATACGGCTATTTTTTCTCTAATAGTTTATCTGAGGTCAACCGTCTATCGGTAGTACCTTTTCTATGTTTATTATACTATTCCTAACTTAGATTTGCAAGTATTATCATTAAGTTAACCTTGATGATGAACAAAAGCGATTATATTATCACTAAGTAAAGATAGCATAAAAAATGTGTTAAATGAAAGATAATATGCCTCCTTCTAATTTTGCGTGCAAAATTTATCACAAACATTTGTTCCTATCGCGTTTCGCGAGGGATAAATTTTCTTACCGATAGTCTATTGGTAATGTACAGAAAATAAAACTTTCCTAACGCGTTTTTACGTCCGCTATCTTTACACCATAAAAATATAATTGTTTTTTATAGCTGTTTATAAATTGGTGCATAAAAAAAGACTTCCCATTGCGGGAAGCCTTTTACTTTAGTTTACTTTGTAATCAGCTCAATTAGCTTCAAGGTCATTTGACAGCTTTTTTCCACGGCGGTCATAGGCATAAATTCGCAATAGGAATGGAAATTATGCGCGCCGGTGAAATAATTAGGCGTAGGAATGCCCTTGGTAGAAATAAAGGAGCCATCGGTACCACCGCGCATTGCAATATCCTTAGGCGTAATGCCCAGCTCACGCATAGCCTCAAAAATATGGTCAACGCAAACGCGGTTATTTTCGTTCAAAGCATCGGCAATATTGCCATAAACATCGACAATCTTCAGCTCTACCCCAGCCTTAGGATTTTTAGCCTTAACATAATCTACAGCGTCTGCAATAAATTTTTTGCGCGCTTCGTACATTATTTTGCTGTGGTCACGAATTTTGAGGTTTAAAACAGCCTCGGACACATTGGTATGCATAGATTCTACCCAAATAAAGCCTTCGGTACCCTCCGTATGCTCCGGTGTCTGCATTCTGTCCAAGCAGTTGATGAAATCAACGCAAACCAACGTAGGATTTACCAAAGTATTTTTGGCTGACATAGGATGCGCAGTTACGCCTTTTACCTTAATAGCAGCGCTGCCTGCGTTAAAGGTTTGGTATACCACCTCACCCAGCTCGCAGCAGTCAATAGTGTAAGCAAAATCCACGGGGAATTTGCTGAAATCCATTTTCTTTGAGCCGCACAGTCCAACTTCCTCATCAGGAACAAAAGCTACATAAATATCGCCGTGCAAAATTTCCGGATTATTTTTAAGCGTTTCCAAGGCAACCATTAAATTAGCAATGGCAGCCTTATTATCTGCGCCTAAGACAGAAGTACCGTCGCTAGTAATTAAATCGCTGCCAATATATTTTTCCAGCTCCGGATGCTC
>OGYY01003177.1_pt1 | contig 10834 bp, 10 predicted proteins | sample 1576671 | NCBI WGS metagenome assembly OGYY01 (sample SAMEA3541593, study PRJEB24748) | human gut metagenome | biome: human gut; feature: human-associated habitat; material: faeces | place: China | collected 2012 | reverse complement strand
ATATCTGAAAAATTATTTCTCGTACTGAGCCATATAGTTGCTGACGCAACGTTTGATTCTGTCAGCAGGATTCAGAAGATGGCTGACAGACATATCATGATTCAGCGTATCAATGATCAGTGCGATATATTTGCTCATATCGCATGTGATGTAATACGGTTTGGAGAGAAGCTCCGGTGTCTGATAAACAAGGTTTGTAGTAAGAAGTTTATCAAAGATACCGTTCTGGTAAGCTTCGTCAAATTTTTCCATTCCTTCGGTGAAGAGACCGAAAGTGGTACAGATAAAGATCTTGCCGGCGCCGCGTTTCTTAAGAAGAGATGCGATCTCAAGGATGCTCTTACCGGAAGAAATCATATCATCGATCAGGATGACATCTTTGCCTTCAAGCTTTGGTCCGAGGAACTCGTAAGCTGCGATCGGATGACGGCCTTTGACCATTTTGCTGTAGTCAAGACGGCGGTAGTACATACCCATGTCCACACCAAGGACGTTGGCAAGATAGATGGCTCTGCGCATGCTTCCCTCGTCCGGGCTGATGATCATGAAATGGTCATTGTCAATATGAAGACCTTCCACATTGTGGAGAAGGGCTTTTATAAACTGATATGACGGCTGGATCGTCTCGAATCCGTGAAGAGGAGTTGCGTTCTGTACACGGGCATCGTGTGCATCAAATGTAATGATATTCTCTACACCCATGCCGGTGAGCTCCTGAAGTGCGGAAGCACAGTCGAGAGATTCGCGGCCGACACGTTTGCTCTGGCGGCTTTCATAGAGATACGGCATGATGACATTGATTCTGCGGGCTTTGCCGCCGATTGCAGCAATGGCACGCTTCAGATCCTGGAAGTGATCATCCGGGGACATCAGGTTTGTGAAACCGCTGATTCTGTAGGAAAGACTGTGGTTGCATACATCCACCATAAGGTAAATATCGTCACCACGGACGGATTCACCGATCTCACCTTTACCTTCACCGGAACCAAAACGTGGTGTTTTGACATCAACGATGTAAGAATCACGTCTGTATCCCTCAAATGCAAAAGAATCTAATTCAGGGCTGATGCGTTCTTTTCTCCATTGTACAAGCCACTCGTCAACTTTCTCGCCAAGTGGGCGGCAACTCTGGAGGGGAATCAGTCCAAGTCTGCCTACCGGAAGTGTTGTCAGTTCTTTGCTGTTAAGCTGTGCCATCGTTTATTTTCCTCCTAAAAATATTTTCTGGATTCGGATATCTTTGCCAATAAGTTTCAACATCTGATAATTGCTTGCTATCCGGGAAAAAGTTCTCTCGGAATAGGTGGCTGAAAAGTCTTCCAGTTTCAGGTTCGTCGAAATGATCGTGGATTTGCGGCGTGCGATACGCTCGTTAATACACAGGAACAGCTGCGACGAAACAAAACTGTTGGTCAGTTCAGTCCCGAGATCATCTATAATAAGAAGATCGCAGTTAAAAATAAAATCATCGCCCATATCTGTCTCGGGTTTCTTCGAGAAAGCTGTCTGCGCCAGACGGTCAAACAGGTCAAATGCAGAAAAGTAAAGAACACAATGTGCGCTTTCAAGAAGAGCATTGGCTATGCAGTGTGAGAGGAAGGTCTTTCCGACTCCGGTGCTGCCGTACAGAAACAGGTTTTGTGAGCGTGTATCAAAATCCCGGACAAAGTTTACTGCGGCATCGTAAGCACGTTTGGCGGTCTCGCGGGCAGTCAGTCCGGTAGCTTCATTTTTTATTGTATCAGAATACCAGTCAAAAGAAAAGTGTTCAAAGTTCTCTTTTTTGAGAATCTCGGTGAGATTGGACTGTGTATAGAGCAATTCGATCTCAGCTTTCTTAAAACAGGTGCATTTCTGACCACCAGTATATCCCGTGTCCTGACAGATCGGACAGAAGTAATGCGGTTCAAGATAATCTTCGGAAAAACCGTTTTTCTTAAGAAGGGAACGGCGTTCAGCAGAGAGCGCAGCCACATCTTTCTTAAGGTCGTCGACAGATCCAGGCTCACCCTGAAGCAGAGAACGGGCTTTCTGCGCGCTTAAAGCTGCTACTTCACTGTCAATCTCCAGAAGCCTCGGCACACGTGCAAAAGCCTCGGCACGGCGTTCTTCAAGGTCATGCTGTACCTGAGACTGGCGGCGGTTATACTCTCTCATGATAATATCGTACTGAAAATTCTGCAGTGCCACGGTTTTCTCCTTTTACTGGTTCAGCAGGTGCTTTTCGTATTCGTCGAAATTATATTCACGCTGCTGGAAATTGTTGAATCGGTTGTTGGATGCCGGTGCCGGACGGGAGTCTCGGGCAGCCTTTTTTTCCTGACGTTTTTTCCTGTGTGCGCTGTCCAGAGAACGGATGTCGTCCATCGTGCGGACCTCTTTCTGCTTCCAGCCTTCAAGAATCTTGTCGGTGTACTGGAAACTTGCCTGTCCGGTCTGGAGGACGGTTCGGTTACATGCCTCCTGAATGATCTCCATGGAAAAACCATAGGTCTTGAGCCAGGTGTCCATCAGTGTGATTTCTGTCTCGACCGGATTACGGTTGGTGATGCCCAGTGCCTTCAGAATGGAAAAATAATCCTTATTATATCGGGAACCGGACTGTTTTGCCTCTTCAACGGATGTGATGCCTTCCTGTGCCCAGGCAAGAGCAACCTTTTCGATGTAGCGGATGCTCTTGTGATTGTGTCCGACGCAGTACTCGATCAGATAGTCGATCAGGTCTACGGACATACCAAGACCGTCATAGAAAAACAAAAGCTTCTGAACCTCTGTAGGAGAGAGGGTCTTACCGAGATACTGTTCGGCAACGTAAAGAAGCTGGATGATGTCCTCGTTTTGTTTGAGTTCACTTACACGCTCCGGAGTAAGCGCTTCCGGGCGGGCAGAAGACGGCTTTGCAGATGCTTTTGTCGGAACCGGTTCGGCAGTGCCGCTGATCTCTGCCGCAGCGCTGTCAGAAGGCGTAGCGGAAGGGGAGAGCAGGGCAATCCCGCATAATTTATTATTGTCTGTAAAATCGAGAGTCAGAAGCTCCTGCTTTGCCCAGTATTTCAGCGCGCGGAGAATGTCGCGCTCTGTACAGAGAAGCCGGTCAGCCATCTGCTCCAGACTGAAAGAAACCGGAGCACTGGAAAGGGCGCGTAAAAGATAGATATAAACTTTTACAAATTCTCCATTGGCCTCCGGCATATAATTGTCGATAAATGTATTAGATAATATTGTTACCTCCGGATGGGAGGTGTTATGTAATGTGATCATTGACATGATAGATCGCTCGCTTTCTAAACGAAAATATCTGCGTGAACAGACATTACGGGTACCGCGTAAACAGCGGTATATCTGGAACACTAGGATTATAGCACAAGATTTTTCAAATGAGAATAGGGTATTTTTCTACAGGAGATTTCCACAAAGAAATGTGGATAATGTGGATAATGTGGAAATCGAATTTTGCTGTAAATTATTTGTAACCTCATAAAATGACGAAGTTTGTTGTATTTCCGCGAAAATTGCGATAAATCGACAGGATATTATGTAAAGTAAAATGGCAGAAAAAATCCACATGTCATACACGGTGAAAAATGTGTATAAACATGTGGATAATGTGGATAACTTATTTGCCAAGGAGCTGTTCGCCAATGTTTACAACGTCTCCGGCCCCCATAGTTATCAACAGGTCGCCCTGTGTACAATTTTCGAGTAAAAAGTTTTCAATTTCATCGAAAGTCGGGAAATATTCGCACGGAGTGCCGAGTTCCCTGATATGTTTCTGAAGATCTGCAGAGGAAATTCCGAGGTTATCGGTTTCGCGCGCTGCATAAATATCTGCAAGGACTACGTGATCCGCAAGTGTCAGAGCCTTTGCAAATTCCGGAAGCAGAGCTTTTGTACGTGTATAAGTGTGAGGCTGGAAGACACACCAGATCTTTTTGTGTGGATAATTATGTGCTGCATGAAGTGTAGCCTCGATCTCTGTCGGATGGTGTGCGTAGTCATCAATGATGGTGACTTCACCGACTTTGCCCTTGTACTGGAAACGACGGTCTGTACCACCGAAATCTTTCAGTCCGGCGAAGATCACTTCATTATCAAGACCAAGAAGTCTGCCTGCTGCGATGGAAGCGAGGGCATTGGATACGTTGTGGATGCCCGGTACTTTCAGGGAACAGGTACCGATGTCTTCGCCATTATGAAGAACATGGAAAGTCGGATGTCCGAATTCGTCATAAGTGATGTCAGAAGCGGTATACTCAGCATCGTGTTCAAGACCGTAGGTGATCACTTTACATGGAAGGTTTTCGGCAACCATTTCGTATTTCGGTGTATCTGCATTGATGATGAGCGCACCGTCAGCAGGAAGAAGCTCTGCAAATTTACGGAAAGAATGACGGATGTCATCAATATCCTTAAAGAAATCCAGATGGTCGGCATCCATATTTAAAATGATTCCGAGTGTCGGGAAAAAGCTGAGGAAGCTGTTGGTGTATTCACATGCTTCTGTCAGGAAGGTCTCGGACTGTCCGACACGGATATTGCCGCCAATTGCAGGAAGGATACCGCCGACACTGATCGTCGGGTCGCATTCGCCCTTCAGAAGAATGTGTGACAGCATAGAAGTGGTTGTGGTCTTTCCATGTGTACCGGCAACTGCGATAGAAGTATCGTAGTTACGCATGATCTGTCCGAGAAGCTGGGCTCTTGTCAGCATCGGGAGACCTTTTTCCTTCGCGCAGGCGAATTCCGGGTTGTCCGGATGGATGGCAGCTGTATAAACAACAACCTGAACAGAATCGGAAATATTGGAAGCGCGCTGACCATAGTAGATCTTTGCACCTTTGCTTTCCAGAAGACTGGTCAGGGGGCTTTTCTTGGAGTCAGAACCGGAAATTGTGAAACCCTCTTCCAGAAGTATTTCAGCAAGTCCGCTCATGCTGATTCCGCCAATACCGATAAAATGGATAGAGAGCGGTTTATGGAAGTCTATCTGATACATAATATAATCTCCTTATCTTTAATATTTCTATTATAACGCGGTCGACTAAAAATGAAAAGTGTTACTTTTGGGGGTATTACTGTGCATTTGTTCTGAAACAGAATGACGGAAATTGTCGAAAATGCACATAAAAACAAACATATTGAAACGGTATGAAACAAAAACGTGTGCAATAGATATAAAAAAAATGAAATACTCACAAATTATTTGTAAAAAATGTTCACTAATATTTGGAAGTATGGTATAATGGGACATCATAATATACAAGAGGTGATTGCGCGATGATGAAGAAAGAAATGATTGCCATGCTTTTAGCTGGCGGTCAGGGCAGCAGACTGGGCGTATTGACACAAAAAGTAGCAAAACCAGCAGTCGCTTTTGGTGGGAAATATCGCATTATTGATTTTCCGTTGAGTAACTGTATCAATTCAGGAATCGATACAGTCGGTGTTCTGACACAGTATCAGCCGTTGCGGTTGAACACCCATATCGGCATTGGTATTCCGTGGGATCTGGACAGAAACGAGGGCGGTGTGACCGTACTTCCTCCATATGAAAAGAGTACCAACAGCGAATGGTATACCGGGACGGCCAATGCAATTTTTCAGAATCTGGATTATATGCAGCAGTACAATCCGGATTATGTACTGATTCTCTCGGGAGATCATATTTATAAAATGGATTACGAAGTTATGCTGAACTATCACAAAGCAAACAAGGCTGACATAACGATTGCCTGTATGCCGGTTCCGATAGAAGAAGCAAGCCGCTTCGGCATCATGGTTACAGATGAGACAGGACGCGTGACGGAGTTCGAAGAAAAACCGGAGAAACCGAGCAGTAATCTTGCTTCCATGGGTATCTACATATTCAGCTGGCCGGTGCTCAAAGAAGCACTGATCGCGCTGAAAGATCAGAGCAGTTGCGATTTTGGCAAGCATATCCTTCCTTATTGTAAGGACAAAGGACAGAGACTTTTTGCCTACGAATATAACGGCTACTGGAAAGATGTCGGCACACTGGGATCTTACTGGGAAGCAAATATGGAACTGATCGATATCATTCCGGAATTCAATCTGTACGAAGAATTCTGGAAAATCTATACAAAGGGAGACATTATTCCACCACAGTATATTGCTGAGGATGCCGTGACAGACCAGTGTCTGATTGGAGAAGGCGCCGAGATCTATGGTGAAGTATATCATTCTGTGATCGGGCCGAACGTAGTGATCGGCAGGGGTACTGTTGTGCGGGATTCGATCATCATGCGTAATTCGCAGATCGGGGAAGATACTGTTCTTGATAAGGCAATCGTAGCAGAGGATGTTGTGATCGGAAATAAAGTTACACTGGGCTTCGGAGAAGAAGCAGCAAACGTACTGAAACCGGCAGTTTATGCATTTGGTCTGGCAACAGTCGGAGAACGGAGTGTAATTCCTGATAATGTAAAAATAGGTAGAAATACTGCCATATCCGGGGTGACTACAGCAGAAGATTATCCGGGAGGAATCCTGGAGAGCGGACAGGTGATCAAAGCAAAGGATGGTGAGCAGGCATGAGAGCAATAGGTATTATTCTGGCTGGCGGAAACAACAGCCGTATGAGAGAACTGTCGGATAAGAGGGCTATCGCAGCGATGCCTGTAGCGGGAAGTTACCGCAGTATTGATTTTGTACTGAGTAATATGGCGAATTCTCATATTCAGAAGGTCGCTGTACTGACACAGTACAATGCCCGTTCACTGAATGAACATTTAAGCTCCTCGAAATGGTGGGATTTTGGACGTAAACAGGGCGGTCTGTTTGTATTTACACCTACGATCACGAAGGACAATGGCCTGTGGTATCAGGGAACAGCAGATGCCATCTATCAGAACATTGATTTTCTGAAAGAAAGTCATGAACCATATGTAGTTATCGCATCCGGTGACTGTATATACCGGATGGATTATAATAAAGTGCTTGAGTATCATATCGCAAAGCGTGCGGATATCACTGTCGTCTGCACCACCTGTGAAGATCAGAAAGAAGTAGAACGCTTTGGTGTGGTACGTATGAATGATGACGACAGAATCGTAGAGTTCGAAGAAAAACCAATCGTTTCTTCCTATAATACAATTTCTACCGGTATCTACGTAGTACGAAGAAGACAGCTGATCGAGCTTCTGGAGCGCGCGGCACTTGAAGGCAGACATGATTTTGTAAACGATATTCTGATCCGTTACAAAAATCTCAAGAGAATCTACGGATACAAGACAGATGCTTACTGGAGCAATATTTCTACTGCAGAAGCATACTATCGTACCAACATGGATTTCCTGCGGCATGATATCCGGAATTATTTCTTTAAGCAGGAACCGTCGATCAAGACCAAGATTGACGATCTTCCACCGGCTAAATATAATCCGGGGGCAGTTGTTAAAAACAGTCTTGTTTCAAGCGGATCGATCATCAACGGAACCGTCGAGAATTCTGTTTTGTTTAAGGATGTCTATGTAGGCAACAACTGTGTGATTAAGAACTCTGTGATTCTTAATAATGTTTATATTGGGGACAATACACGTATCGAGAACTGTATTGTTGAGAGCAGGGATACCATTCGTGCGAATTCCTGCTACTGCGGCGAAAACGAGATTAAAATCGTCGTTGAGAAAAATGAGAGATACGCATTATAATGCGAACTCATAAATGCGTATGAAAATGAAAGGGGCAGACACGATGAATATTACAGACGTACGTGTAAGAAAAGTAGCAAAAGAGGGAAAGATGAAAGCAGTTGTTTCTATCACGATTGATGAGGAATTTGTAGTTCATGATATCAAAGTGATCGAAGGCGAAAAAGGACTGTTTATCGCTATGCCGAGCCGCAAGGCCACAGACGGAGAGTACAGAGACATTGCTCATCCGATCAATTCCGGTACGAGAGACATGATCCAGACACTGATCCTCGGCAAATATCAGGAGATGTTGGATGCAGAACCTGCCGAAGCAGTTGAAGCAGCAGAGTAAACCGGAACAGAAGGTATGGGCTGGGATTAAATAAAGAAAATACAAAAACAATAAAATAAAGAGAAGGTATGCCCGGATGGAGAAAATTACTTACAATTGAAGTGAGAGATGTTTCCCGTCCGGGTATTTTTTTCTATGTGGAAAATTATAAATACGATTGGCGTGTTAATACTGACCGGAGGTGCTTGTGTTAGAACGGTGCCGGTATGTTGGCTTTGGTTCGAGTTAGTCATACCAGAATCATCTGATTTCGATGCAGTGACCAGATGAATTTTGATGCTTTTTATGCCAACGCAAAAAAAAACCGAAAGCCTTATCTCTAAAGCTTTCGGCGCCCCTGCCAAGTAGTCGAAGTGACAGGATTTGAACCTGCGACCTCTGCGTCCCGAACGCAGCGCTCTACCAAACTGAGCCACACTTCGTTATTTGATTTTGCTTCGTCGCTTGACGCAAGACATATTATATTATAGTGAAATGCAAATGTCAACAACTTTTTTGAGATTTTTTAAAAAAAATTTAAAAGTACACTCAACACATGTTTTGTCGGTGTTCTTTCTTGCAAACGAGTACATAATACGTTATATTTATATCAAAGATCTGTTCAGGATGATTCGATATGAACATCAGAACAGAAAGGAGTTTTCTCATGATTGATGTAAAAAGTATCAGCACACATTGTACACGGACAGAATTTGTGGGGACCACCGTTCTTGACACGATTGGACTGGTGATTTCCGGAATTGATGATACATTATTAAAAGAAATGAATGTGGGTACTAGGTATCATGCACTCGGACTTTTCAGTTCAAGGACAGGCGCGGCAGGACAGATCACAGCGATCGATGATGCGGTCAAAGCAACCAATACGGATGTGCTTTCCATCGAATTTCCGCGTGATACCAAAGGCTGGGGTGGCCACGGAAACTATATCGTGATTGGTGGTAATGATGTTTCAGATGTACGGCATGCGATTGAACTGGCACTGGAACTTACAAAGAAAAATGCCGGTGAACTTTATATCAGTGAGTCCGGTCATCTGGAGTTTACTTACTCAGCCAGTGCTGGCGCCGCATTACAGAATGCATTTCATGCAGTTCCCGGTGAAGCATTCGGATTCATGGCGGGTTCCCCGGCTGCAATCGGTCTTGTAATGGCAGATACCGCAATGAAGGCATCAGCAGTAAATATTACCTGCTATATGACACCAAGTATCGGAACCAGTCATTCCAATGAAGTGATCCTCGGTATTTCCGGCGATGCCAGCGCAGTTAAGGCAGCTGTACTTGAGGCACGCCAGGTTGGCCTGGAGCTTCTGATCGGTATGGGTTCATATCCGGAAATCCCCGGTACACCATATCTCTAAAATAACGTAACGCAAAACAGCAGACCTTCATGGTCTGCTGTTTTTATGCCAAAGTGGCAAGTTCTCTGTATATATTAAATTCCCCTTTAGTTTAACTGATACACATCTGCATACTGTAATCCGAAGCTCAGTGCCTCGCTATGGCTGCCGCAGTAAATATCAACATGTCCATAAGGAGTTCCAAGGTCTTCTACGGTATAAACGGTACCATTGATCAGAAGCTGTGTTCCAAAAGGTACACCAGCCATTGCTACGGTATGTCCTGCTGTTGGCATAACACCGCTTGCTGTTGCATTTCCTGCTGTTCCGCAGCACTGTGCGCAGTTACAATATCCTGTCAGCATAAAGTTTCCAAGGTATGTTCCCTGGCTGGAAGAACCGGAATCGGAAGAACTGCTGTCAGAACTGTCTGAAGATGTGTCCTCAGCAGATGAAGTATCCGCAGATGTATCGTCTGAAGTGCTGCTGTCTTCTGCGCCGGATGTATCCTCCGTCGCATCAGAAGATTCAGAGCTGCTATCGTCTGTAGAAACTTCTTCTGCATCTGTTGTCGCTTCCTCAGAACTGTCGCCTTCATCAGCTGCACCAGTATCTTCTGTATCCCGGGCTGCTTCTGCTGCCACAGCCGCTTCAGCCGCAGCTTCCTCTGCTGCACGTTCCTGCTCTGCCTGTTCCATCAACTGCGAAATGCTGCTGTCTGCACTGTTCACCTGTGCCATCAGTGCACTTGCCTCTTCCTGACTTGCACTGATCTGGTTTACATAGGAACTGATATTATCGTTGGTAGTGGATACCAGATTCTGAACTTCCTGCTGCTTGGAGCTTTTTTCTGTAAGAAGATTGCTGATGGAAGTAGATTCTTTCGCCACCTGTGCCTCCTGAGTTTTGATTGCGTCCTGTGTTTCTTCATATTTCTTAAGCATATTTCTGTCATATGTAGAAATAGAAGCGATGTTGCTTGCTTCATTTAAGAAATCTGAAAGATTGTTCGAAGAAAGAAGGAGCTCAAGCATTGAGCTTCCGCCATTTTCGTACATGTACTGAATTCTTTTCTTCATTGCTTCGTACTGTTCGTCTCTTTCCTGCTCTGCCTGTACAAGATCTTCTTTTGTTTTTTCAATTTCTGCTTCTTTATCTGTAATTTCTCCGGCAAGAATATCAATCTGAGAAAGAACGTCTACTAATTCCTGTTCAGAGGAACTAATCTGTCCCATAATAGCGCCCTTCTGCTCTTCAAGACTATTTGCTCTTGCTTCTGCTTCTGAAAGTTTATTCTGAGTTTCTGATTTCTGAGCCTGTACATCATTTTTTCTTGCAGCGGAAACTGGAAGAATTTGTGTAGCTGCCATAGCAAAAATCAATGACAGACATGCTAATCTTTTTTTCATATTTCTATGTACCTCTCCAATAACAATTTTATACTTACTTTTTTAATATCTGTAACATTTCTGAAACATTTTTCAAATT
>OGYY01003176.1_pt1 | contig 10835 bp, 7 predicted proteins | sample 1576671 | NCBI WGS metagenome assembly OGYY01 (sample SAMEA3541593, study PRJEB24748) | human gut metagenome | biome: human gut; feature: human-associated habitat; material: faeces | place: China | collected 2012 | reverse complement strand
TCACTAACGAAAACGTATACCTCGCAGATAAAGAGCGTTCCTCCAACTGGTCCGCTAAACTGGCTAAATACCTCGGCTGCGACGGTGTTATCATCTCCCAGGAAGGTTTCGGTAACCCGGATACTGACCTGATCATGAACACCAAGAAGATCGAGCTCCAGGGCGTCAAGACCACCATCATCACCGATGAGTACGCTGGTCAGGACGGCAAGTCCCAGTCCCTGGCTGACGCCGATCCTCTGGCTGACGCCGTGGTTACCGGCGGCAACGCCAACGAGGTCATCATCCTGCCCAAGATGGACAAGGTGATCGGCATGCTGGATTATGTGGACAAGATCGCCGGCGGTCACGCTGGCTCCCTGCGGCCTGACGGCACCATCGAGGCCGAGCTGCAGGTCATTACCGGCGCCACCAATGAGATGGGCTTCAACCGTCTCAGCGCCAGATAAGGGAAAGGAGGATGCTGGAATGAGTTTCAAGGTAGTACACTATATCAACCAGTTCTTCGCCAACATCGGCGGCGAAGAAATGGCGCACGTGCCCCCCGAAAAGCGGGACGGCTTCGTGGGCCCTGGTATGGCCTTCAATCAGGCCTGGAAGGGCGAGGCGGAGATCGTCAACACCATCGTGTGCGGCGACTCCTACTTTGCCGAGCATGAGAAGGACGCCAAGGAGCAGGTCCTGAACTGGGTCAAGGAGATCAATCCCGACCTGTTCATCGCCGGCCCTGCCTTCAACGCCGGTCGTTACGGCTATGCCTGCGCCACCATCTGCAAGGCGGTCCAGGACGAGCTGGGCATCAAGGTTGCCGACATCACCGCTGAGATGCTGGGTACCGCCAAGTCTGTCACCATCACCAAGGACAACACCACCATCGTCGACGGTGCTGGCTCCAAGGAGGACATCGCTGCTCGCGTCGCCGCTATCAAGGGCGAGATGGAGCACACCGATTCCGAGTTCGACCGCGAGAAGCTCCAGGAGCGTCTGGCCAAGCTCTCCGGCGGCGTCGCTGTTATCAAGGTTGGTGCCGCTACCGAGACCGAGCTCAAGGAGATCAAGCATCGCGTCGAGGACGCCCTGCAGGCCACCCGCGCTGCAGTTGAGGAGGGTATCGTTGCCGGCGGCGGCGTCGCCTTCATGGACGCTCTGCCCGCGCTGAACAACATCGAGGTCTCCGACCCCGAGGAGCAGATCGGTATCGACATCATCAAGAAGGCCCTGACCGCTCCTGTCGCCACCATCGCCAAGAACGCTGGTTACGAGGGCGCCGTCATTGTCGACAAGGTCTCCGAGCTGCCCGCTGGCGAGGGTCTCAACTCCGCTAATGGCGAGTGGGGCAACATGATCGAGATGGGCGTCCTGGACCCCGTCAAGGTCACCCGCACCACCCTGCAGAACGCCGCTTCCGTGGCTTCCCTGATCCTCATCACCGAGGCCACCGTTACCGACGTTCCCAAGAACACCCAGCTTGAGGACGCTATCGCGGCTGCTACCGCTGGCGCCCAGGGCGGCGGCATGTACTAATCTGCCGGCGTACGCTGACTTTTAAGGCCCCGGAGGGTTCCCTAAAGCGCTTGCTTTGGGAGTGCCCTCCGGGGCCTTTTTGCGTTTGGACGAGGTGCCGCTGAGCGGGTGCATGGATGTTGCGCGGGCGATCCTCGTCCAAAGGCGCAAGGCCAAGTTGGTAGATGCAAGCGCGTTGAAGCAAGCGGGCTAAAGTCGGAAAATTATGAATAGGAATGTCGGAAAATCTATAACGAAACTATCGGAAAAACTATAATGAAACTATCGGAAAATATATAATGGCAAGTAACGCACCAGCTAGAGGAGGGCAAATGGCATTTACGGGCATTGTTCCGGAAGGTTATCTACCTCGCATTGTTGACCGACAGGTTGAGCGGTATCTTGGCATTTTTGGTGCTGTTGAAATCGCGGGGACAAAATGGTGTGGGAAAACGTGGACCGCTTTGCGTCACGGCGCGAGCGTGAGCTATGTTGACGATAACGTGCCGCTTGCAAAGGCTGACCCTACGCTGATGACGCTGGGAGAACGTCCCCATGTTATTGATGAGTGGCAGCTTGCTCCTCATATTTGGGACGCCGTACGCAGGAGCGTTGACCGCGAGCGCGGGCTGAGGGGCGGATGGATTCTCACGGGTTCTTCGACGCCGATAAGTCGCGAAACAAATAAAGACGAGGCGCCTAGCCACAGCGGGGCCGGGCGAATCGGCCGTATTCGCATGCATCCCATGACGCTGGCAGAGAGCGGGGATTCTTCGTGCGCCGTATCGCTGTCGGGGCTGTTTGACGGTAATTTTGAACCAAGCATCGCGCCCAACGATACGTCCAAGCTCATTGAGATCTGCTGCAGGGGAGGGTGGCCCGAGGCGGTTGATATGGAGGCGGCGGATGCTCAGACGCTGGCTCGCGAATACTTAAGGCTTTTCTATACCGAGAGTGCGCCCAGGGCAGGGAAGGACGGCGAGGTGACGTCTCGTTTGGTTGGCTCCCTTGCTAGGAACATAGGTCAAGCGGTGACCTATAGAACCATCATTGGGGATATGTATGGAGGGGAGCATGACCCCGCCTCTCTTATTTCCGACCAAACACTAGCATCTTACCTTGCGTTTCTTAAGGCCTCTTACTTGATGGACGAGGTCCCCGGATGGGTGCCGCCCACGAGATCTCGCAAGCGGTTGGCGACAAAACCCAAACGGTACCTGGCAGATCCGTCGCTTTCCGCCGCGCAGCTTGGCATGGGACCCAGCGCTTTTCTTAAAGACTGGCAGACGTTTTGCCTTCTGTTCGAGTCGCTTTGCATGCGCGATTTGATGGTATATGCGCGCTCGCTTGCGGATGTGGGGTTTGAACCGGTTCGCTATTACCGCGATGACACCGGTCTTGAGGCCGATGCCATTGTTGAACTTGCAGACGGCCGTTGGGCTGCGTTTGAGTTCAAGGCAAGCGAGGACAAGGTGCAGGATGCCGTCGAGAATTTGCTGCGCTTGAAAAAGAAGCTATGCGAAAACAAAGGTGCTCAAACGCGCGAGCCAGAGTTTCTCGCCGTAATCACCGGCATCTCAACATATGCGCGGCAGACCCCGGAGGGCGTTTACGTTATTCCAATTCGAGCGCTGACGGCGTAGCTATGGGCGCTGAGTTCTGGTTACCGTTGTGTAGTTTGAGAAGAACTCGGGGCGCTGATGGGTCTCGGTGTATTCGAGCATAAGCCCCTCGGTATCAAAGGTGTGGCTGCGCATGACGGCGACGGCGTTGAAGCCGTCTAGGTCGATATTGTCCCGATCTGCCTGGGTGGCTGCTTCCACGGTGATAATGCGCCTGCTTGTGGCGATGCCTAGTCCAAGCTCTCCCTCTAGGTACTTGTAGATGCCGCTTTCTACAAGTTCCGGCGTGAGGCCGGATGCAATTGATTCTGGAATATAGCTTTCATCGGTCGATACCACTTGATCGTTCGCGCGACGGGAGCGCAGCGCCCTCACGAGCTTGGTGCCGACGGGAAAACCCGTAAGCCTTGCCAGGTCCTCGTCTGCGGTTACGCGGTCCAGCGCAAGGCAGCAGGTGCTGGCGGTAAAGCCCAGGCGTGCCGCCATCTCCGCAAATGTCTCAAGACCATCGTAGCCGCGTGACACATCGAGAGAGGGGTCGCGGATTACGCGCACGCCCTTGCCCTGCTGCGATTGCACGTAGCCGTCTGCGGCAAGCTGTGCCAGCGCGCGGCGCACCGAGCTGCGCGAGCAGGAATACGAGGCGGTGAGCTCGTTTTCGGAGGGGAGAAACGCACCGTAGGCGATATCTCCGGCTTCGATGCGCTTCTTTAGGTCTAGGTAGATTTCCTGGTAGACGGACTTGGCCATGGTTCCTCGATCGAATGGTTTTGAAGCAGTTTGATTAATACAACGTATATACCAACTTGTACGAATATGCTAGCCCCTCGCGTCGTACGGATTAGATTGCCATGAGCGGCGGCGTAAAAAACGCTCACGGTTCAATTTCTACCGTTCACGAGAACTCGTCCTATGCTCGTTGACTTGTTCGTACAAGTATCTGATTATGTAGTCACTCACTTGTACGAACAAGTATGACCGCATGGCGCCGGCGGTGTTCGAAGGGTGGGGGCGGTAACTCCGCATTAGAGGGGAAATATGAGGGGAAAGGAATTCCCTGCCATGATGCAGAAGATTCAGAAGTTTGGAGGTGCGATGTTTACCCCGGTCATGCTGTTCGCGTTTGCGGGCGTTGTGATCGGATTCGGCACGCTCTTCACTACCGAGGTCATCTTTGGGCCTCTGGCCGCGCCGGGCACCATGTGGTACGGCGTATGGAACGTCATCCTTCAGGGTGGTTGGACCGTCTTTAATCAGCTGCCGCTGCTGTTCGCCGTCTCGCTGCCCATTGGCCTGGCGAACAAGCAGAACGCGCGTTGCTGCATGGAGGCGCTCGTTGGCTACCTTACCTTCCAGTACTTTGTGAATACCATGCTTTCGCAGTGGGGCGGCTTCTTTGGCGTCGACTTCGCCGCGGAGGTTGGTGGCGCGTCCGGCTTGGCCATGATCGCCTCCATCAAGACGCTCGACATGGGCATGATCGGCGCCCTGGCGGTTTCCGGCATCATCATCGCCATCCACAACAAGTTCTACGAAGTTGAGCTTCCGGAGTGGCTGGGCGTGTTCGCGGGCTCCACGTTTGTCTACATCATCACCTTCTTCGTGATGATTCCCGTGGCGTTTGCCGCCTGCCTTTTGTGGCCGCATGTTCAGGATGGCATCCGCGCCTTCCAGGGCTTTGTTGCCACTACCGGTACGTTGGGCGTAGGCGTGTTCGCCTTCCTCGAGCGCGCGCTCATTCCGTTTGGCTTGCACCACCTTATGTATAGCCCGTTCTACTACGACAACGCCGTTGTCGACGGCGGTATCTACACCGCTTTCGCTACCGCGCTGCCCCAGATCGCCGCTTCCACCGACTCCCTCAAGGAGCTCGCTCCCTACGCGGCCTTCACCTGCTCCAGCTGGTCCAAGATCTTTGGTTGCCCGGGAATCGCTCTCGCCTTCTACGTCACGGCCAAGCCCGAGAAGAAGAAGGAGCTGCTGTCGCTGCTCATTCCCATCACCCTGACGGCGGTCTTCTGCGGCGTGACAGAGCCCATCGAGTTCACCTTCCTGTTCATCGCGCCCCCGCTCTTCATCGTCCACTGCGTGCTTGCCGCCCTGCTCGCCATGGCTATCAACATGGTTGGCTGCGTGGGCGTGTTCGCCGGCGGCCTTATCGAGATCAGCTCGCTGAACTTCATTCCGCTTATGGCCAACCACTGGCAGCAGTACGCTATGACCCTGGTCGTCGGCCTTGTGTTCACCGCTATCTGGTTTGTTGTCTTCCGTTTCCTCATCGTCAAGTTCGACTTCAAGACTCCTGGTCGCGAGGACGATGCAGAGCAGGTTAAGTTCCACAGCAAGGCAGAGTACCGCGCTGCCAAGAACGGCGAGCTCGCTTCCGGCGCGACAGCCGACGTGGACGAGGCGGCGGACCCCTACGCCATCATGGCGGCGGGGGTTCTGGAGCTGCTGGGCGGCGCCGACAACATCGTCGACGTGACCAACTGCGTGACCCGTCTGCGCGTCAACGTGAAGGACGAGACCCTGGTTGCAGACGACCCCGATTTCAAGAGCATCGGCACCAGCGGTATCGCCAAGAACGGCAAGGGCATGCAGGTCATCATCGGCCTCAAGGTGCCCAAGGTCCGCGATCGCTTCGAGGCCCTGCTCTAAGGTTTCGTCCAAGTCAGCACCAACACATCGCTTGCATTGCTTTTGGTATCAATCGGGCGTCGCATATGGCCGCGGCGGCGCCCTTTCAAAAATCTTGCGGCCGGATCCAGGAGGGATCAACCATGGCTAAGTCCAGCTACGCAGTAACCATCGCCGGCGGCGGTTCCACCTTCACCCCTGGCATCGCCCTCATGTTGCTCAAAGAGCACGACCGTTTCCCGGTGGACAAGGTCATCTTCTACGACAACGACGCCGAGCGCCAGGAGATCGTTGCCAAGGCTTGCGAGATTTACTTCAAGGAGAACGCTCCCGAGCTCGACTTCTCCTACACCACCGACCCCGAGGAGGCCTTCACCGGCATCGACTTCGTCCTCGCGCACATCCGCGTGGGTAAGTACGCCATGCGCGAGCTGGACGAGAAGATTCCGCTGAAGTACGGCTGCGTTGGCCAGGAGACCTGCGGCGCGGGCGGCATCGCCTACGGCATGCGCTCCATCGGCGGCGTCATCGAGATCCTGGACTACATGGAGAAGTACAGCCCCAACGCCTGGATGCTCAACTACTCCAACCCCGCGGCCATCGTCGCCGAGGCCTGCCGCGTGCTGCGTCCCAACTCCAAGATCATCAACATCTGCGACATGCCGATCGACCTTATGGACAAGATGGCCGTCATGTGCGGACTCAATGACCACCGCGACCTGCAGTACAGCTACTACGGCCTGAACCACTACGGCTGGTTCACCAAGATCTTCGATAAGCAGGGCAACGACCTCATGCCCCAGATTAAGGAGCACATGGCCAAGAACGGCTACCTGGACGGCATCAGCCACGAGGAGGGCCAGGAGCAGCACATCGACGAGTCCTGGATCCACACCTTTGGCAAGGCGAAGGACGTCTACGCGATCGATCCGGAGACCATCCCCAACACCTACCTTAAGTACTACACCTTCCCGGATTACGTGGTCGAGACCTCTAACCCGGATTACACTCGCGCCAACGAGGTCATGGACGGCCGCGAGAAGAAGGTCTTCGGTGCCTGCCGTAAAGTGATCGAGAGCGGTACCGCCGAGGGCGCCGGCTTTGAGGCGGACGCCCACGCCACCTACATCGTTGACCTGGCGTGCGCGCTTGCCGAGAACACCGGAGAGCGCTTCCTGCTCATCGTCCCCAACGACGGAGCCGTCTCCAACTTCGACGAGACCGCCATGGTCGAGGTCCCCTGCATCGTGGGCTCCAACGGCTACGAGAAGATCTGCCAGGGCAAGGTCCCGCAGTGGCAGAAGGGCATGCTCGAGCAGCAGGTCTCCGTTGAGAAGCTTGTTGTCCAGGCCTGGGTCGAGGGCAGCTACCAGAAGCTGTGGCAGGCGCTGTCGCTTTCTGCCACCATCCCGTCTGCCAAGGTTGCAAAGCAGATTCTGGATGACCTTATCGAGGCCAACAAGGATTACTGGCCCGAGCTCAAGTAATCAAAAACCTTACGGCCGCGGCGGACGCATGTGCCGCTGCGGCACCCACCAGCGGGGACGCGCTGCCGTATAGAAGGGGGACGGCGGCGCGCCCCGCGTGCAATCGAGCGCGAAAGGCGGAAATATACGTGGCAAAGAAGACGAAGTCCCAATTGGCGGCTGCAGGTACCAAGATGGATCCCACTCGCACCGCGGTTGCGGATGCCGGGGGAGTCGCAGCGGATGGCCGCATGGGCAAGGGCGGCTGCGATTGGCATCTGGCGCCCTTGGACGAGGAAAATCTGTCGCGTCGCGAGCAGCTGACCGCGCGGATCTTCACCACGGTCCAGGTTGTGCTGTGTTTGGTTTTGGTTGCTACGGTGGTTTCTCTTTCTATGGCGGGCACGGGTCTTTCCGTCGACGGCTTGCAAGATGCGTTTGCCTCTAACCCGGCCATGGCGGTGAGTTTTTTGAGTGCCTGCATGCAGCCGTTTATTGCTTATTTGGTGCGATTTGTCCACAGCCATTACGCGGCGGGGGACGCGGGCTACGCGGCGGCGAATCTCATCGTCCTGCTCTGCGCCGAGATGATGCTGCAAAGCATGGTGGGCATCGTCGCCATGGCGATCTTGCTGTGGCGCGTATGGCATCGCGGCTCCCAGGTGATGGGGGACTGGAGGCGCGGGCGCGGCGTCGCCGGTGTTCTTGTTGACGTGTCCGGTGCGTTGGTAGTGCTGGTTGTTGCAGGTATCTGCCTGTTTGCGAGGGCGCAACTGGGCTAGACGCGGTAGCGGTTGGATTGGGGTTGGCGACCCCTGCTGGGTGCTGTGCGAGCCGAAATGCTTGGTATGCACCGAATAGCCGGGCTAGTGGGAGACCGTTAGCCCGGCTAATTGCGTTTGATACCTGCTGCCTGGGGAGGCGCTGCGGCGATATAGAGCGCTTAAGCTTTGTGAAACGCGACCGCCGGCGCCGTGAAGCTGGTATCGCAGCCGGTTTTCGTCCAAACGCAGTCAAGAGAATCCATGCCTTCACGCTATGCTGACATCGCCCTGAGCAAGAGTGCTCTACACTAGTACCTTGCTCTGCGCAGACGCCTTGCGCGGGGCGGATACGCTACTAGCATGTGCTCAGGGGAGGGAAAGCGCCATGGCGCAGAATCACGACCTGTTTGACGACCTTATCGATATCAGCAAGGGGCTTGGGGCCCTTAAAGACCCGCTAGGCGGGGTGACCGATGCGCTTATGGGAGCTGCTTCGCCCGATGCGCCGCATTGGAACCCGGCAGACTATAAGGAGCGTCCGCGAGCCAACACCATTCCGTGTATGGTGTGCAAGTACGACAAGAGCTCGTGCACCAAGTGCCTGGATGCCTGCCCGGTCGAGGCGATCGATATCGAGGACGGCGGCATTGAGATCATGGACACCTGCCGTAAATGCGGCCTGTGCGCCGCGGCGTGCCCCACGGAGGCGTTTGTGTCGCCGCGCATCCAACCCAAGAAGCTCTACGATGCCATCGCCGCCGCTGCCGCCGCGCACGAGACCGCCTACGTTACCTGCACGCGCGCCCTGCGCCGCCTGCCGCGCGAAAACGAGGTTGTGCTCGCGTGCGTGGGCGACGTTACGCCCGAGGTATGGTTCTCCGTGCTGGCGGACTACCCCAACGTGAGCGTGTACCTGCCGCTTGATATCTGCACCAACTGCCGCAACACCACCGGCGAGGAGATGCTGGGAGAGGCCATCGCCACGGCAGAGGAATGGAGCGGCGTCGGCATGGGCCTTGAGGTCGAGGCCAAGGACCTCAGGTGCGTCAAGCGCCGCGAGTACGAGCGCAAGGAGTTTATGGACAACATCATGCGCTCCACCGGTCTGGCCGTCTCCAAGCTCAACCCCGCCACGGCCGCCCTGGCATCGGTGAGCCAGCGTCTGAAGGCGCATTCGCAGCAGATCACCAACCTTGAGCGCACCCTCAACAAGGCGTGCGGCACCAACACGCAGAAGCGCCGCCGCATCCTTATGCAGAAGAACCAGCTGCTGCTCTCCACGCTGCAGGCGCATCCGGAGCTTGCCGAGAACGTGCGCGTGACGCGTCCGGAGTGCGATTTCTCCAAGTGCACCATGTGTGGGGAGTGCGTTGCTATGTGCCCCACCTTTGCGTGCGACCTCAAGGGCGCCGGCCGATTCACCCTGGAATCCACCTACTGCGTGGGCTGCGGCCTGTGCGCGGAGGTGTGTCCCGATCACGCCATCACCATGGTGGAGACCGACGCCGCCGAGCTCATCGTCCCGGACCCTGAGGAGGAAAAGCGCGCCGCCGAGGCCGAGAAGGCCAGGCAGGAGGCGCTCAAGGCGAAGGAAGAGGCGAAGAAGAAACTCTCCGCAGCCCTGGATAAGGTGGAGAAGCTGGCCGACTAGGGAGCGCGCCCAACTCCAGCCATGTTCTGGGGCACGCTTCGGAATGTCTCGGCTGTCCAAGAACGTCCAAGCTGCCGCGCCGGATTCAAACTGCATAAAAAAGCACGAGCGTGCGGTACAATAATCTGTTGACTATCAAGCGCGCCGCGACATGGGTGACCGCGACATGGGTGAGAATCTGGTCGCGGCGCGGCTGTTACGTTGCAAGGAGTATTCATGGCACTTTCTATCGGCATCGTGGGCCTGCCCAACGTTGGCAAGTCGACGCTTTTCACCGCCCTTACCAAGAAGGGCGGACTTGCCGCTAACTATCCGTTCGCCACCATCGATCCCAACGTCGGTATCGTTGACGTACCGGACGCGCGCCTGCAGAAGCTGGCGGACATCGTCCACCCCGGTCGCATCGTCCCCGCGACTGTCGAGTTCGTCGACATCGCAGGCTTGGTCAAGGGCGCCGCTGCGGAGGGTGCTGGCCTGGGCAACCAGTTCTTGGCCAACATCCGCGAGTGCGACGCCATCTGCGAGGTCGTTCGCTACTTCAAGGACCCGGACGTCATGCGCGAGGTCAACCATACCGGCGACTTCGTCGATCCGGCGAGCGACGCCGAGACCATTATGACCGAGCTTATCTTGGCGGACATCCAGACCCTCGAGAAGCAGCTGCCCAAGTTGGAGAAGGAGGCCAAGCGCGACAAGACCCTCGTCCCTAAGCTCGAGATCGCCAAACGCCTGGTCGACTGGCTCAACGAGGGCAATCGCGCCGCCGCCCTGGACATGACGGATGAGGAGCGCGCTGCTGCCAAGGGCCTGTTCCTCCTCACCATGAAGCCCATGCTCTACGTCGCCAACGTGGACGAGGACGAGTTGACCTCTGAGTTCGAACCCATCGACGGCGTCACGCCTATTCCCATCTGCGCCAAGGTTGAGGCCGAGCTTTCCGAGTTGGAGCCCGATGAGGCCGCCGAGTACCTGGCCGATCTGGGCCTTGAGCATTCCGGCCTCGAGACGCTGGCCCAGGCCGCCTACAAGCTGCTTGGCCTGCAGAGCTTCTTTACCGCCGGCGAGATGGAGGTCAAGGCTTGGACCGTGCGCCAGGGCGCTACCGCCCCGCAGGCGGCAGGCGTCATCCACACCGATTTCGAGCGCGGCTTCATCAAGGCCGAGACCATCGCGTATGACGACTACGTCGAGC
>OGYY01003175.1_pt1 | contig 10846 bp, 9 predicted proteins | sample 1576671 | NCBI WGS metagenome assembly OGYY01 (sample SAMEA3541593, study PRJEB24748) | human gut metagenome | biome: human gut; feature: human-associated habitat; material: faeces | place: China | collected 2012 | reverse complement strand
GTGTCATTGCCGCGTCATTGGCTGAGCAAGCTGGTTTGACTGCCGAAGAAAGGGCAGCCGTAGCGCGTGCAGCTGAAATCTATAAATTTGACCTCTTGACTGGTATGGTCGGAGAGTTCGATGAATTGCAAGGAATCATGGGTGAAAAATACGCCCTTCTCGCTGGTGAAGATGCTGCGGTTGCGAGAGCTATCCGTGAGCACTACCTTCCTGATTCAGCAGACGGAGCTCTTCCAGAGACTAAGGTTGGTGCCATCCTTGCGCTTGCAGATAAATTGGATACCCTCCTTTCCTTCTTCTCAGTTGGCTTGATTCCATCAGGTTCCAATGACCCTTATGCACTTCGTCGTGCAACACAAGGGATTGTTCGTATCTTGGATGCCTTTGGTTGGCACATCCCTATGGATGAGTTGATTGACAGCCTTTACGGACTTTCATTTGATAGTCTTTCATATGACAATCAAGCAGAAGTGCTCAACTTCATCAAGGCGCGTGTGGACAAGATGATGGGACGCACACCAAAAGATATCAAAGAAGCTGTTCTTGCTGGTTCAAACTTTGTCGTGGCTGATATGCTGGAAGCAGCTGACGCCCTCTCAGAAGCTGCTAAGACGGATGGTTATAAGGCGGCTGTTGAGTCACTCTCTCGTGCCTTCAACTTGGCTGAAAAAGCAGATGCTTCAGTAGCAGTCGACGCTAGTCTCTTTGAAAACGACCAAGAAAAAGCCCTTGCTAAAGCGATTGAAGAGCTTGAATTGACAGGTTCAGCAAGTGACAAATTGGCACAGCTCTTCGCTCTTAGCCCAGTCATCGATGCCTTCTTTGACAACACTATGGTCATGGCAGAAGATGAAGCGGTTAAAAACAACCGTTTGGCCCTTCTTGCAGGTCTTGTAGCCAAAGCCAAAGCTGTTGCAGCTTTCAACCAATTGAACACAAAATAATGATCTGGTAACAGGTAGGAAGTAGGTTTTATTATGACACCTGAAAAAATCGCTCGTATCAATGAGCTTGCTAAAAAGAAAAAAACAGAAGGTTTGACTCCAGAAGAAGAAGTGGAGCAAGCAAAACTTCGTGAAGAATACATTGAGGGCTATCGTCGCTCAGTTCGTCACCATATCGAAGGAATTAAAGTCGTTGACGAAGAAGGTAACGATGTGACACCTGAAAAACTACGTCAAATACAACGTGAAAAAGGCTTGCATGGCCGTAGCCTTGATGATCCTGAATCATAATAACGATGAACAAGGGTTTGGAATTTTTCCAAGCCCTTGTTTTGAAGTATAAAATTCTGAATATTCTGTATAAAAATTGACCAATTATTTCAAAAATGGTAAAATATAAGTTATGTTAAAAAATGGCATGATTCAATGAGTCGTGCTCAATAGAATTGGAGTGAAAAAAATGTCGCAAAAGCAACATCATAAAGACGACGACAACCAGACTGAGAATGGGATGGTGCGTGGTCTTCAAAACCGTCACGTCCAGCTGATTGCCATCGCTGGTACAATCGGTACAGGTCTCTTCCTTGGAGCGGGGCGTTCCCTTTCCCTAACAGGACCTTCAATCATCTTAGTATATATACTAACTGGTATCTTCATGTATCTTATGATGCGAGCGATCGGTGAGATGCTCTATATGGATCCTGACCAGCACACCTTTATCAACTTTATTACCAAATACCTTGGTAAGGGCTGGGGATTCTTTTCGGGTTGGTCTTACTGGGTATCACTGATATTCCTTGGAATGGCAGAAATTACGGCCGTATCAACTTATGTCCAATATTGGTTCCCAAGTTGGCCTGCCTGGCAGATTCAGATTGTCTTCTTGATTATCCTGAGTTCGGTTAACCTGATTGCGGTTAAGATTTTCGGGGAAGTGGAGTTTTGGTTTGGGATGATTAAGATTATCACCATTCTTGCTCTTATCGCAACAGGTATCTTCATGGTAGCAACCAACTTTGAAACGCCTGCTGGACATGCTAGCCTTGTCAATATTACACACGGCTTCCAGATGTTTCCTAAAGGTTGGGTAAGCTTTGTTATGACCTTCCAAATGGTCTTCTTTGCCTATCAAGCCATCGAATTTGTAGGGATTACAACTTCTGAGACAGCGAATCCACGTAAGGTCTTACCAAAGGCAATCAAGGAGATTCCGATTCGTATTGTCATCTTCTATGTGGGTGCCCTCATTGCCCTCATGGCTATCTTCCCATGGCAAAAACTTCCAGTTAATGAATCACCGTTCGTAACGGTCTTCCAAATGGCTGGTATCAAGTGGGCAGCAGCCTTCATTAACTTTGTTGTCTTGACAGCAGCGGCGTCATCATTGAACTCAACGCTTTACTCTACAGGTCGTCACCTTTTCCAAATTGCTAAGGAAACACCAAATAGTAAAGTCATGAAAGCTTTGAAGCTAGATACTTTGTCACGTAATGGTATTCCTTCACGTGCTATCATTGTTTCAGCCATTGTAGTATGTGTTTCAGCCTTCATCAATGTCTTGCCTGGTGTATCTGATGCCTTCGCTTTGATTACCGCATCATCATCAGGGGTCTACATTGCCATCTATATCTTGACTATGCTTGCTCATCTCAAGTACCGTAAATCTCAAGAGTTTATGGCAGATGGATTCCTTATGCCAGCTTATAAGATTCTTAATCCTTTTCTTCATCTTCGTCTTTGTTTGTCTCTTCTTGCAAAAGTCAACAGTTGTCGGAGCTATTGGGGCAGCCATCTGGATTGTCGTATTTAGTATCTATAGTAACTGGAAGCACAGTAAATAAATCAATTTAGCTCACCTTTATGGTGAGTTTTTTGTTGCAAAAAAGGACACAAGGTGTCCCAGTGATTAGTTATGCAATACTTTCTTGGTTTCCATGGTGAAAGAAGCCACCTAAGAGGCCCTTGCTACGATGGAAAATAGCAGACTTATGATCGTTGTGTGAACGACCATTAACATCAAGTTTGGCCCATTCAAGAGCCTGGTAGGCATTTCGGTCTGAAACTGTAGATGTCCCAATATAGCTATAGATTCCTGCCTGAGCAAGAATAAAACCTTGTAGTTGGCGAATATGCTCATCATTGAGGGCTTCGGAAAAATGAATCTTAACTGTCTTATAAGTTAAAGCTTGGACAGACTCGACGATTGGTGACTCTGTTAAGAGGTGCAAAAGTTCTTGATGCTTAGTAAAGTACTTATCATAGTCTATTGGAAGAATGATAGTATGGGCAATCCAATCTTCCAAGTTGGCTTTGGCTTTCTTACTGAGACCTTTTGCTGTGATACTGAGATCATCTATATTGAAAGGAAGCTGGTTGATGTGAGCAGTGTTTGAACCATATGCCTTTCTGAAAAGCGGCGTACTTGATAGAATATGTCCAGTGGGAGAAATAATAGCCAAGGCAGTTTCCTTGGTTTGGTAACCAAGCTCGTGGCATTCCATGCTAGCGTATGTGTCTTTAAATTCAATAATTGCTCTTGTTTTCATCGTGTAACTCTCTTTCTGTTAGTTTATAAACTAACAATAGTTTATCATGACTTATACTCTTGGTCAAGAATTTACCTCGAAAAACAAAAAACAATTATGTAAGGGCTTGCAAAAATGTTTGGACTCTGATAAGATAGAACCATAGCAAAAGGATTGTTACTGGTCAGCAGGCAAAACCTAGATAAATACGAAAAACTAATGGGAGTAGTGTATGCTCATCTCAATTGGTTCTTGGTATTTATTTAGGTTTTTTTCGTTGAAAAAGCCTCAAAGAAAACTAGGATCCTAGACAAGAAAGGAGCCCTTATGGCTAAATATACTGAATTAGCTGAAGACATTCTCAAACACGTTGGTGGCAAGGAAAATGTCAATAGCTTGAAACACTGTGTGACACGTTTGCGCTTTGATTTGAAAGATGAATCTAAAGCAGATGATGACTACCTTAAGAATCGTGACGGCGTTGTTACTGTTGTTAAGGCAGGTGGACAATATCAGGTGGTTATCGGTAACCATGTCCCTGATGTTTATGCGGAGGTTCTCCAAGTTGGCGGTCTTTCAGCAGGTGGTAGTCTTGATATTGATGAAGGGGATGCGCCTAAAGGTAATCTTTTTGACCGCTTTGTATCCCTAGTCTCAAGTATTTTCCAACCTTTCCTTGGGCCTTTGGCTGCAGCCGGGATTATCAAAGGAATAGTCGCTGTCATGGCAGCATGTGGCCTGTCAGCTGCAACAAGCCCTATGTATGTAATCTTGAATGCAGCAGGAGATGGTTTCTTCCAGTTATTGCCAATCTTGATTGCCTTGACATCTGCTCGTCGTTTCAAGGTTAATGAGTTTACAGCTATTGCGATTGCAGCGGCACTTGTTTATCCTGATATTGCTACGATGGTGACTGCTCTTCAGAAAGCTGGTCAAGGTCATGTTCTAGGAGTTATTCCATTTGCGCTTCCTGCAGGGGGCTACCTCTCAACTGTAATGCCTTCTATCTTGGCCGTTTGGGTGGCTTCATACATTCAAAAATTCTTTACCAAGATTACTCCAGATGTCATTAAAGTCTTCGTAGTACCCTTCTTTACATTACTCATTACTGTCCCATTAACATTCTTGGTGGTAGGACCAGTTGCTAATACTTTCTCTGATGGATTGACAAATCTTTTCCAAGCGATCATGAACTTTAGTCCGATTGTCTTTGGTTTTATACTCGGTATCTTGTGGCAAGTCTTGGTTATGTTCGGAATGCACTGGGCGCTTGTTCCCCTTGCTATCCTAGATGTGGCAACAAACGGAAGTTCAAGTATTCTTTCGGCAGCTATTCTTCCATGTTTCACGCAAACAGGTGTGTTGGGAGCTATCATGCTTAAAACGAAAGAAGAAAAAGTCCGTACCATCTCTATGCCAGCCTTCATTTCATCTATTTTTGGGGTGACAGAACCTGCTATCTATGGGGTAACCCTTCCAATGAAAACGCCATTCTACATTTCATGTGGTGTTTCAGGACTTATGGGGGCTGCCATGATGGCCTTAGATATTAAGATGTATTCAATGGGTGGTCTGGGTGTATTTGTCTTCCCAAGCCTTATTGGGCCTGACGGTAACCTTTCTAAAGTTATCTTTGCCATTATTATTGCCATTGTGGGTGGTGTTCTTGCCTTCCTCATCCAACTCTTTGTACGAGTACCAAATCTATACGGTGGTGGAGCAGCTAAGGTTGAGGAAAAAGCTGAAGAAGAAGCACCTGCTCCTAAAGAAATTCAACAAGAAATCATTGCTAGCCCACTTATCGGGAATGTTGTCCCACTTGACCAAGTTCCTGACCAAGTCTTTGCCTCAGGGGCTATGGGTAAAGGTATCGCTATTGACCCTACTGATGGGGTAGTTGTCGCACCAGCTAAGGCAACTGTTAATTTAGTCTTCCCTACTGGTCATGCGATTGGTTTGACAACTGAAAATGGTGCAGAGCTTCTCATCCATATTGGTATGGACACTGTTTCTCTTGCTGGTAAAGGCTTCAAGACCTATGTGGAAGCAGGTGAAGTTGTAGAAGCAGGACAAAAACTTATAGAATTTGACCTAGCAGTTATCCGAGAGGCTAAATTACCAGTTATCACACCAGTCATTGTGACCAATACACCTGACTTTGATGATGTCTTAACGACTAAAGAAGCTCGTGTTAACACTGGTGACTATCTCCTCACTGCTGTTAAATAAAAAAGAAATCCGAGAATCAACTTCTCGGATCAGAATGAAGACAAACATCGTTTTTGATGTTTGTCTTTTTTATATTCTTACCTAATTCTCCTATAATCCAATAATATTGAGATATTGGGGTAAAATTATAGGTCTTTCCTGTCATCATTTTTACCAATTTTTTGATATTTAGACACGCTAAAGTAAGCCCAACCTTATCTTCCATTTTGGACTTTCCTTTTTCTCTGGTATAACGTAAGTTATGATATTCTTTAGCTGTTCCGAATAACCGTTCTATCGTTTCTTTCCGGTGTTGATACCGTTCTTTCATACCACTTTGATGGCGAATATCTTCACAGACTTCTAGGGCATCTTTCCAAATATGACGCACAACAACTTTTTGGTTCTGGCGACTTTCTGTACAAATAGCTAACAAGGGACAGGTCTTACAAATTTTAGGATTACTTTTATACTCTCGATAACCTTCACGTGTGGTTGTACGATAAGTTAACACCTTGTTCTCTGGACAAAGATAACAATCAAAATGCTCGTCATAGACAAAGTCTTTTGGACGTAAAAAATCTTTCTTACCTCTTGGTCTAGTGTAAGGGAAAACTGGTGTAATCCCTTTTTCTAGAAGAAACTTGGCAATACTAGGTGTTTTATAGCCTGAATCCGCAATAATGAATTCAGGAGAGAATGGTTCTAGTTTGACAAAAAGAGCAGAGAAAGCCTGACTATCATGGATGTTTCCTGCTTCAACCGTATAAGCTAAGGCCCAGCCGTGTTTATCACAAGCTACTTGAGCATTGTAAGCGAAGACCTCCTTATGTTCTCCCTTATGAAACCAACCACTGTCTGGGTCTGTCGTTGATTGTTTCTTAGGTTTAGCCTCGCTTTTTTTGGCGGGCTTTAAGAGCTTTTTTGCGTGTTTTCTCCTATCTAAATTAATCTCAATCTCCAGTTGTTCACTCATGAATTTAGCTTTTTGATCAATAACAACAGTTTTGTACTTATGATTATTAGCAGCTGCCTTGATATGAGTCCCATCAATGAAGATTTCTGAGGGATCAATGAGCCCCGCTTCCAAAACATGATGAAGCACATGACTAAAAATGTGTGCTAACACTTCCTTGTTTTGAAAGCGTCGGCTATAGTTCTTACCGTAAGTTGTAAAATGAGGCACCTTATCGTTCAGAGATAAGCCAAGAAACCAACGGTAAGCCGTATTCACCTCAATATCTTTAATGGTTTGGCGCATAGAACGAATGCCATAAAAACATTGAATCAACGGAATTTTAACTAATAAAACGGGGTCTAGACTAGGGCGACCATTATCCGAGGAATAACTATCTTCGACAAGATCATAAATAAAAGAGAAATCAATCGTTTCCTCGACTTTTCTTAGAAAATGGTCTTTAGGCACAAGTTCATCAAGCGTATAGAATCCTACTTGACGTCGATTGTATTCGGGATTTTCTTTGTGAAACATAGGAACACCTCATCAAATACCTTTTTCTTTTATTATACTCCTTCAAAGCAAGAAAAATCCCCAGAAGTATAACTTCTGAGGACTTTGTCTTCAATCTGGGATTTTTGTTTATTTGAATTTGTAGTCTTTAACGACTTCAACGGAATTAACCGTTACATTCTCTTTTGGTTTGCTGTTGTCATCGACTTCAAGGTTAGCAATGGTATCAACAACATCCATGCCTTTGATGACTTGTCCAAAGACAGTATATTTGGTATCACCAGCTGGGTAACCACCTTTTTTGTAGGCGTCAATGATAGGTTTTGGATAGCCGGCATTTCCTAGTTGCTTGCTTTGATCGTCCTTGTTTTGAACAATGTAGAATTGGCTGCCGTTTGAATTCTTAGCACCAGTATTGGCCATAGCAAGTGCGCCACGGATGTTGTAGAGGAATGGTGTAGGCTCAACAGCGAAACCTTTCTTCCAGATAGATTCTCCGCCAGTACCGTCACCCTTAGGATCACCACTTTGAATCATGAAATCCTTGATGACACGGTGGAAGGTAAGTCCATCATAGTATTTGTCCTTGGCATGTTTCAAGAAGTTTTCAGAAGCCTTAGGAGCAAGTGTAGGGAAGAGTTTGACTGTGATATCACCCTTTGAAGTGTGGAGGATAACTTCAGCTTCGTCCTTACCAACCTTGTCAGACAACTGTGGAAAGGCATCTTTTCCAGATTTTTGGGCTTTTTCTAATTGTTTAGTGATTATCTTATTATCAACATAAGCATCTCCACGAACGGCGCGTGCGATGTTCTCACGAAAGGCAAAACCTAGGCCTGCGATAACAAGTACAATAATTAATGGAATGTACTTTTTAATGTTTTTCATATATAACTCCTTTGGTGCATTATACCTACTATTGTAGCAGAAAAAAACCTTTTGGGAAACGGTTAACAGAGGTCTTTAAATATGGTAGAATGGGACTATCAACAAGAAAATGAACAATGGGACTAGATAGAGGGAAAAGGTTGCCTTAGGCTATGCCTGGCTTTTGAAGGGACGCATGCTACTTGCTCTTATCAGAGATAGGTGTCTAAATCCTAACTATAGAAAACTTCGCTAAGCTGAAGTGACCTCTTGTTTGGATTTCTTGAAAAAAGGAGATTTTTATGTCAACTAAAGCAGAATGGGCTGAACTCTTTGAGTCGGTACACGGGCGTAAGCCTAGCCCCCAAGAATTTTTGGATGCTAAAGCAGCTGACTTTGATACAAGTGCTTTGGCTGCTCAAGCAGCATCTGTAGAAGCACCAGCTAATGAACCTGTCGCTGAAGAAGTAGCACCAGAACCAGTTGCTACTGAAGAAGTCGTAGAACAAGATGACATCGCAGATGTGGCTGAAACAGCTGAAGATGCTGTCGCAGAACAAGCAAGCAGTGAATCATCATTTGGTGCAGAAGCTTTCTCAGAAGCACCTGTGCAACAACCAACACCACAATTTGATTCAAGCATGTTTGAAAAGGCACCTATCTCTTCAGCTCAAGGATTTGGAACAGTTCCTAATCCAGCAGCAGCTGGCTCAGCAGATAAACCTCTTTTCAATCTTATCTTGCCAATCGTTGCGATTGCACTTTCAGTAATCTTTGCAGTTTTGGCATGGTTTGTAGGTCCTGCTTGGCTCTTCATCATCTTGACAGTCCTCGCAGTTGCGGTAGCAGTTGTTTCGCTTGTCTTTAGCCTTAAATCAAGCAAGAAATTGCTTTCAATCATTGCAACAGGTGTTGCTGGTCTCATGCTCTTTGTGTCTATTGGTGGTTTGATTTTCCAAATCTCTCAAAACGCTAGTGATAACACAAGCTCAAGCAAGACATCAAAAGTTGCTGATAAAGACGATGATGCTGACAAGAAAAATGATGACAGCGATTCAAAATCTGACTCTAAATCTGATTCAAAAGGTGATAGCACTGACGTCAACGATTACATTGACAAAAATGCTAAATTTGACTGGAATGAATCTAAGTTCAAGAAGTTGAAAGCAGGTAAAGACACTGTTAAATCAATCGTTAAAACATACGGCAAGGCTTCTGATGCACAAATGTCAGGTGATGAGTTGCAGTTGAATTACTCTGGTAAAGACTATGGCGAGAGTGTCTACCTAAACTTTAAGAAACAATATGACGGTACATTTATCTTGTCATATGCTTCAGGTAGATTCCCTCAAGATAAGGTAGAAGTTGATAAGTCTTATAAATCTGACTGGACAAAAGAACAGTTTGATGCTCTCAATAAGGGAGATTACGCTGATCCATCGAATGGTACGAAACTTGAAGATGTCGTTAAGGATCACCCTAAAGCTTCAAGTGCAGAATACACGATTTCAACATCTCGTCAAGGTGAATTCACAAAAAAAATGACTATTTCTTATAGTGATTATAAGGCTGAAGATGGCAAACTTAAGAGTGTTTACTTGTCATTTGAAACCAAAGAAGATGGTGATACATTCTACCTTACTTATAAATCAGGTCCAGATGAGGATTAATTAGGGAACAGGAGGGGAAACCTTCCTGTTTTTTCTTGATAAAAGGAGAAAACTATTGAAATTCTTAAATTATACATTCGAGCAAAGCCAGTCTCTTGTTACTAAGGAGACCGTAGACAAGTTCAATCAAAAAGGGAGCTGGAAACGATTTATTGGCTTGTTTATCACTTCAATTGTTATTTATTTCTTCTCTATTGCCATGTCTTTTGTAGTATTGTAAAATTTTACTGCCTTTAGGTTCTAATGTACTACCATTTCGTACTTTTAAGAGGTAATATTCTCCTCGTTGCGTAATGACTTGGAGCGTTGCATCCTAGTTTCTAAGGACGTTGCGCATATTTTACTATTCGTTGCGTGCTTTTAGTCATGGGTCTTGATAAATTTAAAGTAACAAATCTGAGGAGGTATTCTTAATGTTACAATTTATTAAGAAAAACAAAACTAATTTTATATGGGTGCTTGCTTTTGGATTAATGGGGTTGATACTGAAACCTTTAGTTAATTTATTGGTCAGTTTATCAAACAAATATCCGTGGGTTACGAGAATGTTATTGTTTCTATTACTCGTTGCTACTTACTTTATTTATAAACATCCTCTCTATATAATAGTAATAGCAATTTTGTTAGCAGAGCCTTTTATCGAAGAATAGAAATAAGCTAGGGGTATTAAAATGGACATTGCTACGTTGATTAAAGAATATAGAACTAAAACAGGTATGACTCAGCAAGAACTTGCAGATAAAGTATTTGTTACTCGTCAGACGATTTCTAAATGGGAATTAGGAAAAAGTGAACCTGATAATGTTTCACTGGAACTATTATTTAAAGAGATGAATATTGAAAAAGAATCTCAAAAAGACATTAAAGCTAATTTAATTAGCAGAAAAAATATTTTACTTACAATCATTGCCGTTTTATTCTCTCCATCGATACTTATCATTAGACTATTGGTACTTAAAATAGGCAAGATAGAAAATAAAAGATTAGTCATTTTGATCAATACCCTTCTCTTTATAATAATTGGGATTTATATGAAGAGTTTAAAGGATAATGTATACTTTGGTTTCTTGGGAATCATTGCAATTGCTTATAGCCTTTATAGTTTTTATAAGCTTAGTTTGGAGATTAAAAAGGACTAGATACATAACTATACATATAAAT
>OGYY01003172.1_pt1 | contig 10853 bp, 10 predicted proteins | sample 1576671 | NCBI WGS metagenome assembly OGYY01 (sample SAMEA3541593, study PRJEB24748) | human gut metagenome | biome: human gut; feature: human-associated habitat; material: faeces | place: China | collected 2012 | reverse complement strand
ATAAACTGATGTGTCTTTTTGTCATAAGTTCCTGTCAGATAAATGACACTGTGACCTACGTGGAACTTCAGACCATCCGGCATCCCGGCAGTATGAGGCGTCAGGATCACATTCGGAAGCTTACGCAGCTCGCTGCCCAGAGGCAGCGGTTCTTCCTCAAATACATCCAGGCAGGCTCCGCCAACCATGCCAGTCTTCAATGCCTCGATCAGATCCGGCTGACAGATGATGCCGCCTCTGGCTGTATTGACCAGAAGGACCCCGTCCTTCATCTTCCCGAAGGTCTCTTTCCGGAACATGTGCCTGGTCTCTTCATTCAAATACACATGTACCGTAATGATATCAGATTCTCTTAAAAGTTCCTCCATCTCCACAAGACGGACATATTCTGCACACTCTTTCACAAACGGATCGTATCCCAGCACATGGATTCCCATGGCATGACAATAAGCCGCCACTCTTCTTCCGATAGCCCCAAGGCCGATGATCCCAATCGTTTTCCCTCTCAGCTCCGCTCCGTTATAATAGAGCTGCTTCTCATCCTTTCCCTGTTTCATAAATGTATCCAGGAAGGGCAGATTCTTATAATATCCCAGGATCATGGCAAACGTATGCTCCGCTACCGCATCTGCATTGACGCCTGCTGCATTTGCAGCCTTCACGCCGTGTTCTGTGCAGGCTTCGATATCCACATTATCATATCCGGCTCCGGTCTGTACCAGCTTCAGCCTTCCCGCTTTCTGAAGAAGCGCCTCATTTACCTGGATATGTTCCGGGATCAGCACGTCCGCATCCCCGATATGGTTTCCTTCCTCTCCCGGCTGTACCGCCCGGATCTCCCAGTCTTTCGGAAATACGTCACGGATCCTGGAAACCGTATCCTCTGTATAATATCCCACAATCAAAATCTTCATTTTGTCTTACTCCTCCCAGTCGATCTTCTGCCATGCTTCTATGAATACCCGCTTGATATTGGCAATTACCAGTTCTTCCGGTTCACCATTAAAAGGTCCTACCTCAAAAGAAACCAATGGTTTCCGGGTTGCTGTGGGGCGGGCGAAAAAGCCGATCTTCCGCAGGGTGGTCAAGAATCTGGTCAGCTCATCTGCATCCACCTCAGATCCCGGTACGCCGAATGGCAGATGCTTATCCCCAAAATACGGCTTCTCCATATCTTTCACATATGAATTACCGATGTGGACATGAGAAAGATAGTCCTTTGCCTGCCACAGAGCTTTGTGCGGATCCTCCCGCATCACAGGGAAATGGCTCTGGTCCAGCAGGATTCCCACATTTTCATATTTTTCCTTCACTCTTCTTACGATCGCCACCGCTTCGTTGGTCGGGCCAAGAAGATAATGCCGGTCAAAATACCGGTCTCCCGTCTCTACAGACACCACCAGTGTATGATCATAATCTACCGCTGCCTGTCCCGCATACTCGCAAAGCTCCATGAGCGAACGCTCAAATGCCTCCAGCATAGCGTCTTTTTCTTCTTCCGTGGTGTACTTTCCTGTTACCACGTGCATGATCCTTGCATTTTCCTGGTAGCACTGGTCGATCAGCTGTTTCCCTGATTCCACAGAGGCTTTCCTTTTCTCTTCCTCCAGGCTGCTTAGATTCATTCCTAATCGCCTTACGGCGTCGCCTCCGTTAAACACCACCTGCGCTCCTGCCAGACGGGCATACTCCCCTGTCATTTCCACGATTTCCGGATCCGGTGTATAAGAAACTTCCACCACGGTAAAAAACGGATCCTTAAGAATCGTCATAAGTCCCTGCGAAAACCGCTCCTTATCATCTGCGATCCCGGAAAATAATTTTGGAAGTACAATACCTACGTCAATATATGATTCCCAGCTTTTCTGCATGGTCTGTTTCCTCCTTAACATGAACGCTTTTCTGCGTTCATTTCTACACAATGTAACCCGCTTCGATCAGAGCCGGCAGATCCCGGACACTTTCAATCACATGGGTGTGCCAGTATTTTCCCCAGGAAGTGATAGGGGTGGAACCGGAGGTCACACCAATGACCGCACGGCAGCCTGCGTTATACCCCTCCAGCATGTCCGCCGGAGTATCGCCGATCTTAATAACGCTTCTTACGTTCTGGATATTCAGTTCCTGCATAGCCCGGTACAGCATAAACGGAGCCGGGCGTCCTTTTCCCTCAGGAACCATATCCAGATCCACCGCACAGTCCACAAGACCGTCTCTTAACCATCCCAGGCAATCGAAAATCGCCTGATTAACATCTGAATGGAACCCTGTATCTGTGGCAACCTTAATATCATTTTTATGGCACCACTCAAACACCTTTGAAGCCCCTTCGATCTCCTGGCAGTCATGCCGGTAATAATCGATCATAATCTCCACATAGCAGTCATAAATCTTCTTTGCAAGCTCGTAGGTATCCTCAAAAATGTCTTCCTCAAATCCCCGGAAATCCATGATCCTCCCCTGGCTTTTTGCGATCAGAAACTGATAGAGATGGATCTTGTTGGTTCCCATCAGATTGGCGATCTCATCCGGAGTCGCTTTGAGATCGTATTGTACCGCTGCTTTATACAAACAGTCCCTTACCGCATTGTCATCCTTTACTGTCGTTCCCGCCAGGTCAAATACTGCCAGTTTAATCTGATGATTCATCCTTCTGTCCTTCCTTCCATTACTAAAGTTTTTATCATCGGCGGAATATCTGTAATCTTAAGCTTACCGCCTTTCAGTGAAAGCCTGTTTCCCGGATCATAGGCCAGGAAAAAGCCATTCATCTCTTTTATATGCTCCGGGTCATATCCATGGAGCCCTTTCATCTCGTGATACTTTTCTTCTTCTCTGTCCAGAATATCCTCCGAGCAGCCCCCTGCACACATCTCCAGAATTGCTCTGGGCCGCCGCAGCTTTTTGTCCTCTTCCCCTGCCGCCTCTCCTTCAAGCCAGAGAACTTTCTCAATCCTGCCGCTCTCTCTCAGGCACTGGACAATAGCCGTATTTTTTTCTTCTGACAGCCCGCTGTAAAATTGCATACAGCCGCTTCCGTCACTCAAAAAATATATCTGTCTCCTCGCAATCTCCTCTTCATACCCATGCTCTTTTACATAGACATTTGGAAAAAAGTTCTCCTCCTTATCCAACATTCCATGGTCTGAAAAGAAAATCAACTTTTCAATTCCATACTTCTTGGCCGCTTCTACCAGTTCCTTGGTATAAGCGATCATATGGTCACAGGCTTCTCTTGTCCTGTCTGCATCCACGCCATAGATGTGGGCAGCCCCATCATATTCCTCAAAATGAGCCGCGATAAAATCCTTCTCTCCCGTTTCCATTTCCCGTTTCAGCAGTGCAAGCGCACGTTTATCTTTCTCATAAGCTGCCCGAACTCCAGATGCCTCTTCATGTGTCGTCAGATCCTCACTGTGATTTTCTCCAGGCAGCCCGTCTCCCAGGGGCCAGTTAATACTTCCGCATTTTAATCCTTTCGCTGCAAATTCATGAACGATCGTGTCCTGCGGCATGATCCGCATCGCCTCTTCCTTCGTGGGATGATAGAGCGATACCTTCTCATATCCCGGTCCCTCTATGACCAGATTTTCCATAATACCGTGTTCCTCCGGGGTTTTTCCGGTCAATATACTCACATGTGCAGGAACTGTGATGGACGGATAAACCGTCCAAAGCTCCTGCACATGGATGTCAGAACCGTGATATTCCCAGGCGTTTTTAAAAACCTCCGCTGGCATCCCATCCAGGGATACCAATATCACCTGATTTTTCATAGACTAATTTCCATTCACTTCGTCCAGGGCCGCCTGAGCTGTTGCCTGAGCTTCGTCCAGCGCTTCCTGAGCCGGTACATTCTCAATTTCTACCTGATCGCATGCGATCTCCAGTGCGTCATAGATCTTTCCACCGGTCGGATCCTCCGGCAGGATGGACGCATGTGTCGCCTGCTGGAATGGAACGAGAGCCTGCGGGTTCTCTTCTGTATATGTCTTGAACTCTTCCACATCCTGCGTAGACTGGCGGACTGCGACATATCCGGTCTCCATGGACCATTCTGCCTGTTTTTCCGGAGAAGTCATAAATTTCATAAACTCATATACGCCCTGCTTCTCTTCATCTGTAGAGCCTTCCAGCATGACATTCTGCAAAACCTCTGCGGTCGGATAAGAAGGATTCTCTCCCCAGCCCGGCTGCTCCATTGCGGCTACAATACTGAAATCAAGGTCTGCCTGGTCTCCGGAGGAACCGGTATAACCGCCTGCTTTATTCTGCAGTACATCGTCAATGGTATTGTACCAGTACTCCCAGCCTTGTCCGCCGGAATGAATCTTCATAATTCCGTCATCGTGGATCCACTGGCGGAAACTTTCCCATACTTCCACCCACTCTTCGGAATTGATCAGGACCTCTGTACCATCCTCGCTCAAGAGGCTGCCTCCATTGCTGAATACCGCATCTACCAGATTCTTATAGCCCCACATCGGTTCCCATCCGACAAAGCTTCCGTCTGAAGATGTCATCTTTTCAGCTGCTGCCGCCAGATCCTGCCAGGTCTTGATCGAAGCCGGGTCTATGCCTGCCTCTTCAAATGCGGCAATGTTATAATAAAGTACCTGTGTAGTCCCGTATGCCGGAAATGCAAATAATTTTCCATCCTCATCCAGTCCCTGATCATAGAACACGTCCAGATAATCTTCTCTGTCAAATTCACTGTCTGCCTCCACATAAGGATTAATGTCCGCGATCAGATTCTTGTCGGAAAGATTTCTAGCCTTGTCTACGTCGATCAGCGCCACATCCGGAGCATTATCTCCGGCGATACCTGCCTGCAGCTTTTCATAGGTCTCTGTATAATCCGCCTGAGTGGTCCCTACTACCTCATAGGTGTCCTGAGATTCATTGAATTCTTCTATCATATTTGTCAGTACATCAACGGCTGTTTTTCCGCCAGAGTACCAATATTCGATCTGAATCTTTCCATCTTCCGTGGTCGCTGTCTCGCCGGAATCTCCGGATCCGCTTCCGCACCCTGCCAGCAGAGATGCTGCCATAATCCCGATCAGTCCGCAGGAAATCAATCTTTTAAATTTCATAACTTTCTTAGCTCCTTTCACTTCTTCTCTTAGCTTCTTCTTCTTTTTTGGTTGCTTTTGGTTTGTCTTGTCTTCCGTCTGCGATTTTCATCTTATCATGCAAAGGATCAAATAATCTTCAAGCCTCTTTAAAACTTTTGTAAACGATAAAAAGGGCCGGAGCAGCGCTCCGTTTTTTCCTCAGACAAACTTTTCTCTGGACTTTATAATATTCTCCTTAAACCTCTTTTCATCACTCAGTACCAGCCCCTCACACAAGAGATCAATAAACCCGAACTGTGCGATCCTGGATGCAGCCTTCTCACCGCCTTCAAAAGAAATCATGGGCGTTACAAACACATAATCGCAGTAGTCTGCGATTGGACACTCTCTCGTTCCCAGGATACCGATCATTTTAGCCCCGCTTCCCTTTGCAAGGCGCATGGCCTCCGCTACCATCCTGGTCGTTCCTGACTGGGAAATGGCAATGACTACACTCCTGGCGTCCAGATATTCCGCACTGACCTTTTGAAGAAACAGATCTGCATACGTCCGGCAGGAAATCCCCATATGCAAAAGGCGTCCCTCCAGCTCCCCCGCCACAAAAGCAGACCGCTCTGCACCGTATATTTCCACAGATCCAGCTTTTCTCAGAATCTGAATTACTTCCTGGAACTCCCTTTCCCGGATTCCACGGAGCATCTCCTGCAACACCACAATATCCTGACGGATCACATGGGTTGGCACATCCTTTCTTTTTACAGCAGATTTCCCTTCATCCTTCTCTTCTTCCAGACTGTTCCCATCCGGCACGAAAGACCTCTGCCCTGATTGTTTCAGCACTTCATACCTGAATTGCTGCCAGCCGTCAAACCCCAGACGCCTGAGCGCTCTTACCACTGTCGGCTGCCCGGTCCGCGCTCCTTCTGCACACTGGCGCAGAGTCATATGTTCAATCTCGTCTTCTCTGTCCATCAGATATTCGGCCACCTTTTTTTCACCCTTTGTCAGATTAACATATTCGATTTTCAGATCCTGTATCCATTTCTTCTCCGTCATGTAGCATTGCTCCGTTTCTTCTGATCTTTACTTTTCTGTCCTTATCTCGTTTTACATATATTTGACAAAACAGCGGACAAAATCGGCACTGTGCCTCCTTTTCCCCGCTGTTTTCAATCCTCTATTTTACCTGCTTCTAACAAATCTTTACCCGTTCTTTGCATTCGCTAAATCCGCTGCTTTGTATATGCGTCAAAGAGATGCATCTTATCCCTCTGAAATGAAAAGCACACGTCATCCCCGCGTTCTGCCGGGCTGTCCGCCGGAACTCTTACCGCCACATCTTCCTTCCCATACGCCAGATACAGATACGTCGTTGCTCCCAGCTTTTCACAGACTCGTACATTGCTTTTTATTCCCTCCGGATCCAGCAGCATATCCTCGGGGCGGACGCCGATGATGATCTCCTCTCCCATCAGGTTTTTCTGATCCATCCGCTCTACAGTGTCCTCGTCCACCGGAAACAGTCTTCCTTCAAACTCTACGCACACCCGGCGTCTGTCATCCGTAGTACATTTCCCGTGAAAAAAGTTCATCTGCGGCATTCCGATAAATCCGGCCACAAATACATTTGCCGGACGGTCGTAAAGTTCTCTCGGAGAAGCCACCTGCTGAATCTCCCCGTCTTTTAATACCACAATCTTTGTTCCCAGAGTCATAGCCTCTGTCTGATCGTGGGTCACGTAGATAAAGGTGGCGTCCATTTCCTGATACAGCTTTAAGATTTCTCCCCTCATCTGGGTTCTTAACTTGGCATCCAGATTCGATAACGGTTCATCCATTAAAAACACTCTGGGATTGCGCACAATGGCCCGTCCGATCGCCACTCTTTGCTTCTGCCCGCCGGACAGCTCTCCCGGCTTTCGGTCCAGCACCTGAGTAAGTCCCAGGATCCTGGCCGCTTCCTCTACCTTTTTCCGGCGTTCTTTCTTGGGCACCCGGTTAATCTTCAGACTGTAAGCCATATTATCGAGGACCGTCATATGTGGATACAGCGCATAATTCTGGAAGACCATTGCCATGTTCCGGTCGCAGGGCTGTACTTTGTTGATGACTTTTCCATCCATGCATATCTCGCCCTGGGACACATCCTCAAGTCCCGCGATCATCCGAAGCGTGGTAGATTTGCCGCAGCCGGACGGCCCGACAAAAATAACAAATTCCTTTTCCCCGATCTCCAGCTGAAAATCCTTGACCGCTGTAAATCCATTTTCATATTCTTTATATACATGCTTTAACTCGATTCCGCTCACTGTTCCTACCTCCTTAGCCTTTCATTCCCGTATCGCCGCCGATACCGCTGATAAACCACTTCTGTGTAAATGCAAAAAGGATCAGAAGCGGCAGCACAATGATCGTACTTCCTGCCATGACCAGAGCCCACTCCGTCCCATATGCACCGCCTTCAATAAAGAATTTACGGAGTCCCTGGGATACCAGCATCTTAGAATCGGAATCCGTGATCAGGGACGGCCACATGTAGTTGTTGTAGCAGCTGATAAAGTTCATCAGCCCAAAGGTAATAAATGAAGATTTTGTGATCGGACACACTACCCTCCACAGAATTTTCCAATGGCTTCCCCCGTCAATCCTGGCCGCCTCGATCAGTCCCTTCGGCACCTGCATAAACGCCTGTCTCAACAAAAAGATTCCAAATATGCTGACACAGTTGGAAATGATCAGTCCCGTAAAGGTATCTAATAGTTTCATATCTGATAAAATGATATAGCTTGGAATGTATGTCGCCGCCGTAGGAACCATATAGGTACACATAATCACGCCAAACAATATCCCTCTTCCCCTGAATGTCAGAAATACAATGGCATAGGCGATCATTGCCCCGGTAACGATCTGAACCAGCAGGGTTACCGCAGATACAAACAAACTGTTGCCCACATACTGAAGCAGTGGGGAATCTGTCAGTACATCTGTAAAATTCTGCCACTGAAAGGTTTCCGGGAAGAAGTGATTTACATCCATGATCTCTGCCTTTGTTTTCAATGCACTGATGATCATCCAGATAAAAGGAAAGATCGTGAACACACTGAAAATAAAAAGTATAACAGCTTTTCCGCTGATCCTAAGTCCTTTTGCTATACTCATCACAAGCCCTCCTTCTAGTAATGCACCCATTTTCTGGATGTGGTAAACTGTACCGCCGACAGCACGATCGTGATCAGAATCAGTACGATTGCTACCGCCGTGGCCTGTCCCATATCAAACTCCTCAAATCCCAGCTGATAATACATATACAGCAGTGTCCGGGTACTTCCCGACGGACCTCCCTGTGTCAGAATCTGGATCTGATCATAGGCCTGAAGCGAATTAACCATCGTGATAATGGACAGAAAGAACGTGGTCGGCGAAATCCCCGGAAGCGTTACATCCCGGAACCTCTGCCATCCTCTGGCGCCGTCTAACGCACTGGCTTCATACAGCTCCTTTGGCACCTTTTCCAGTGCGGACAGGTAAAAAATCATTGCATATCCCAGACTCTTCCAGATGGTTACGATGATCACTGCCAGCATCGCCGTATCCGAACTGTTGATCCACTCCAATGCAGGCAGGTGCAGGAACCGTAAAATCTGATTTGCAATTCCTGTATCCGGATCATAGATCCACACCCAAACGATGGAAATCGCAACCGTCGGCGTGATCCAGGGTGAAAACAGGATGAATTTCACAATTCCGCTTCCCTTAAACGCCTTCTGCATCAGGAGAGCCAGCATAAGACCAAGCACAATCGTAGGGACTAATGTCCCCAGACAAAATACTACTGTATTCCAGAGTGCGTCGTAAAATCTGCTGTCATGGAAAAGGTTGATAAAATTCTGAACACCGACAAAATTATACTCCGGCATCATATAATCCCAGTCGGTAAAACTGATATAGACTGTTCTGAGAATCGGATAAATCCAGAAAACGATCAGCGGGATCATTGCCGGAAGTACAAATGCGCCGACCGTTCCAATCTTCTTAAATTGAATTTTTTTCGTCATAGTATCTAGTAGTTTTCCTTCCTAAATTACTCGACATTGACAAGACAGTATTAATCATAGCAACTGACCTTTAACAATTCTTAATAAGAAGTTTAAATGTAAGTAAGATGATGTAAATTTTTTGATAAGTCAAAGGCTTTAATATGGCGAATCCGGCGTAAATCATTTAGCGCATACACTTATCCCATATCGCTTGCACTTTCTCTCAGGGATTGATAAACTCAGATTATAGCCCCCGCTGAAACACGGACAAAAGACAGGACTTCAAAAGCCCCGGAGGAAAACTATGAATATTCATGAAGCAAAAGATTTTTTTATGGAATACAATGGACTGGAATTTCACATGTTCCACGACAGCACATCAAAATATGCCGAATACAAGGCGCTCCACCTTCCCCATGCCACTCTGGAGCTCTGGCGCCAGGAACTGATCGAAGAGCATTTTGAAAAGCTTGAAGATCCAAAGTACCAGGAAACCTACGGGCTTATCGTGGGACGATTGATAGAAGTACTGCACGCTGTCTCCTCCCCGGTGGAGGCCCACATCCGTCGGCTGCTTCAATGCCTTTCCTCCGCCGATGCCCTGGATGAGATCCAGAAAATCCGTATTCTGGAACACATGGCCGGGCATAGCCGCGACCGGAAAGACAGCGGTATCTATCTGGTGCGTACCAATACCAATCTGGAAGATAAATTGAAGGAATGTCTTTCCAGGCTGAGTGACTTTTCTCCGTCCCCGGAATATCTTTCACGATATCTGAAGGCAGTACATGCGGTGGAGAGGTTATTGGGGGAAGGTTAAAATCTTTCTGGCAGGCAGATTAAAGATTAAAAATTAAGGATCACTCCTTTTAAAGAAAGCAATGATCCTTATCGCATACATTATTCATTATTTATTTTCCAATACCCTTTTGTATCGGAACCTATCCGCTGAAGAATTCCCTTTCCCTTTAGAGATTTTATTTTCAAAGAGACAGTTTTACGGCTGACACCCAGTTTTTTGGCCAATGTTGCATACGTATACGCCGGATCTTCAATCAGTAGAGTTAGAAGTTCCTGCTCACTTTCAGTCACCTTGTCAGTCACCCTGTCAGTCACCCTGTCAGTCACCTTATCAGCAAAGATCCGTAATACCCGGTCTTTTGAAGCAGTGAAGCGGATCATTATATCGCCCGGATGAACAGTATATACAGGAGCCGGAGAACCATCTTCTTCACAAGCCTGACATATTTTCTCTATTCCACGTCCCCAGCTTTCTATAAACCCCGCAAGATAAAAAGCATTTGCAATGGCCGGATTATATGGCTTAGATGCATGCTTCGACATCAGATTTTCAACCGCCCAGTTTTCCGGCAATTTTCCACAGTTGGCAATATAAAGTCGGTCTTCATAGACACTGATTTGAATGGGCGTACAGGATTCGTACTGCTTATGACATAAAGCATTCAGCAGAGCTTCCCTAAGAGCGTCATCGGGGACGAAATATCGTTCGATCCGTTGAATCTCCTCAGGTTAGATATTCTTATCACATATTCTCACTTCAACTAATGACGCTTAAACCCAAAAGTCTGTTTGCTATAACGGTTAATAGTAAATAATACTATTTTGAAACACAACAAAAAATACCACAAAACCCATACAACTGAGCTTTGTGGTATTTCAATAAAAAATCGGAGTGACAGGATTTGAACCTGCGACCTCTACGTCCCGAACGTAGCGC
>OGYY01003168.1_pt1 | contig 10863 bp, 9 predicted proteins | sample 1576671 | NCBI WGS metagenome assembly OGYY01 (sample SAMEA3541593, study PRJEB24748) | human gut metagenome | biome: human gut; feature: human-associated habitat; material: faeces | place: China | collected 2012 | reverse complement strand
TGCACCCCCTAACGACCAAAAGGGAGGGGCGCAGCCCCTCCTTTTTGGATTATCCACCCCGTGCTTCTGACGGTGCGGCATTGCTGCGCTCGCCGCTTTGGGGTGCCGCTTTTTTAGCTTTCTGCTGGATCGCCATTGCCAATAGGTTCATCGGGGATGATGTCTTGTGAAATGACTTGCTCTTCTGCGTCTAACAAGGCTTTTTTCAGGACTTCGCGGGCAAGGATGCCTTTGCCCGCATCATAAAGGTCGATGGCCTCGCTCATTTTTTGGACCATCAAATGATATAGTGTCTTATACGTCGTCATCTTCATCACCTCATTTATAGTTTAGAACAAAATATTCAAAAATTCAATAGAATAATTTGTTCTACGTATACTGTGTTTGGTGATAAACGTGAAGAGATACCGGCGCATCCGCGATTTGCGGGAGGATGCCGATTTGACACAGCGTCAGGTCGGCGAAGCGATCAACGTTCCGCAGCGCACATACGCATATTATGAAAGCGGCGAAAGAATGCTGCCGCCGCACGTTTTGTGCGCGCTCGCTGATTTTTATGGCGTCAGCGTCGATTATCTTCTGGAACGAACTGATAAAAAGAACGAAAACGACCCAACGCCAGTCCTAAATATGGCAAAAGACTAACCATTGAATACAATATAATTTCAAACATTCTAAAAGAGGTCATTTACGTTTCCTCCTTTTCCATTAATTTTTTCATAAGAAAATCTGTATATTGCTTCTTCACTTCACCATACTTTCTTCTGCTAATTGGAACAAATTCACCATCTTTCATTCTAAATCTGTCCTCTTCGATTCCGTCAACCTGTTCCAAATTAACTATAACGCCTTTGAAACTTGATATAAGTTGAGGATATGGTCCGATTATTTTTTCAAAATTCTTCTGAGTGCACCTTATCTGCACCTTCTCTCCATCTTTCATAAAAACAGTTACGTAATGTCCTGAAAAACTGGTATAGACAATAGAATTAACAGAAACCTTTCTGCCGTTGGGGAATTCCAAAATCTTAACTTCTTTGTTTTTTCTAAAAAATCTGTCAATAATCTTATTCATCCGCCGGCCGTCAAAAGGCTTAATCAAATAATCCTCTGCTCTTACCTCATAACTTTCACTGGCAAACTCATTACTTGTTGTAATAAATACAATTTTCACCTGTTCATCAGTCTTTCTAATTGCTTTTGCCGTCTCCACACCTGTTAAATCTTCCATATAAATATCCATAAAAATAATGTGGAAAAAATCTGAAGGATTCTCTCTTAGATAATTAAGCAGTTCTTCCCCACTGCTAAACTCCTGTATTTCAATGTTCTCTATGTTTCTCTCTTCAAAGATTATTTCTAATCCGTTCTTTAAAAAATCTCTATCCAAACTGCTGTCGTCTACAATGGCAATCTTCATAACTTCTCCTATGCAATTAAGTCCTGATTATATGTGCTGTCGTTATATATAATCACTTCCGTACTATTACTTTGTAATTAATTATAACTATTCTACCACATTTTTAAAGTTAAAATCATCATCATTGCTTTTTTTAGAACTGCTGCCTGAAGCCTTCGTCGTAGTGGTATTCTTGGCTTTTTTCTTTTTTGCTTTAGTAGTTGCAGGTACAGTTGTAGTAACCGGTTGCTGTGATGTAGTTTCCTGCACGGTTGTCTGAGCCACAGTTGTTTCAGCAATAGTTGTTTCTTCTATGGCTGTTTGCGCTATAGTTTCTCCTATGTTTCCTATATTGTTACTTTCTCCCTGAGTGTTATTTATTCTGTTATTTATTCCATATACCGCCAACAAAATAATCATTACATTACAGGTGATTATTATTGCACCAATGAGAAGCCACTTATATTTGCTCTTTTCACTAGAAGATTCATTGGTAAGTTCCTGCTTGTTTATTTCTGAACCACCACTACTTAATTTATTACCGTTTTTTTCGTCTGTCACATAATTATAATCTATTTTTGCCCGGTTATTTTTTTCTGCTTCATCATCCGTCAAAGCATTCTGCCTCTTAATCGAATCTGTATCTTCCATTGTTATGCCATACTGCTCAAAACTTATGCTTTCATCAGTTTGCCCATACAGATTTTCAACTAGCTTTGCCTCTTTCTCATTTACTATTGGAGATTCTTTTGTTACCGGTTCAAAACCAATTGGCGTATTAAGTTCATCTTCCGTAAGATTATTTTTGGCCTCCATCAAATCTTCAAGAAGCTGTTCTGTCTTTCTATATCTTTCATCAGGTTTTGAAATTGCCTTCTTTATAATTCGGGCAACTGTTTTAGGTGCACAGACCGGATTACTTAATTCTTCATATTTCATTCTTTTATAGAAAGCTCTGTCCTCATCTTCTGTTGAATATTCATATGGAAAATCAGGATAATATGGAAATCTCTTCTTGTTAAACAAATAATACAAAAGTATTCCAAGAGAATAATTATCAACTGAACTGTTATATTTTTCCTGTCCTATATAAATCTCAGGCGCTATGTAATTAGGCGTACCTTTAAGGGTTCCTGCCATAGTTGTATCGTTCATTCGCTTTGAAACGCCAAAGTCTCCCAGCTTAAAAGCTCCGTCTTTTGACACAAAAATATTGCTTAATTTTATATCTCTGTGGATAATGTTGTTTTCGTGGCAAATACTTAATCCGCTTGCTATATCAATACCAATCTTTAGACCTTCTCCAACTGTCAGGTTGTTCTCCTGCAGCCACTTTGTGAGAGGTGTAAGCATTTCCATTAAAATATAAATATTATATCTAAACTCACCTGTCTGCTCCACATCACTTTCATAATAGGAAACAATATTATGATTATCTTTTTCAGAAATCAACGAAAAAACCCTAATCTCGTTAAGAACACGATCCAATTCCTTTTTGAAATAAGAATTCGTCTTCTCCCTGTCTCCGCCCATAGAGTTTAATATTTCTATATATTCATTTTCGCCCGGTAGTGTTATAACCTTTAATGCCCTTGTGGTATTTCCTACAATGTTATTTCGCTCCACTCTATATACATTGCCAAAACCACCTGAACCTATTTTTTCCACTACCCTGTATCCAAGTATTGTTCTGCCTAAAATAGAATCCATTGTTGTCTCCCGGTTTTATCTATTTTTTTAGTGTCTTAAACTTTATTGATGAATCCTTTTGGCCACGCTTTATAATTGTAACTGTATTAGACCATTTGCTATAAACTTTCTTAGTTTTAACCCATCTAAAAGTTCTTGCCTTAAAGCTATATTCTACCCCTGACCTTAATGCCTTGTTAGAACTTGTTATTCCAACTATTCCTCGCTTGCTTTCTCGTTTTTTTATCTTAGTAGTAGTATTGATTTTTTTGTATTTTCCATTTGCTTTTTTCATATAAACTTCAATACCGTTACTTTCATCTGATATAGTTCCCCAATAAACCTGCCATGTCTTATGTTTTCTTTTAATTTTAATCTTTGGACCTGATAATTTTATCTTTGATGAAACTACAGTAGCTGAGGACTTGTTAGTTGTAACTCTATCATCATCAACATAAGCTGCCTCAATATAGTAATAATATTTCGTTCCTATATTCACTTGGTCATCAATGATATTTGGCTCTGTGCAGACACCTATGTTTCTATACATGCCATTCTCACTAGTTGCCCTGTAGATATAATACTTCTGTGCTCCAACTATTTTATCCCATTTAACCTGAATTGCTTTTTCGCCGTAAACCTGACTGGCTGAAACAGTAGTAGCCTTTTTCACTAGGGGTTTATGAAAAATCAAGTAATACTTTTTCACGTTATATACTATTCCATTGCTATCCTCAGTATATAACGCAAGTGTATACCTACGATTCATTTCCATAAAACTTTCCGGTTCTATTGAAACTGACTCATATTGCCCAACAATACATGTGTCTCTTTTTAAACATTTATTATCCAGATAAACACTAAATACGCTTCCCTTTTTAATGTCTGATATATATTCAAAGTCTAATCTTACCTCTGGTGGATTTAGTGAATTACTATCTTCTTCATACCTAATCTGAACTCCATGCACAGTCAAATTTTCATCTTCTGTTATTTCTCTATAATAAGTACACCTTGCACCATCAGCTCTTACATTAGTAACACCGGTAATTACACACATTACTGTAAAAACAAACACTATACTTATTTTATTTATATTTTCCCATAATCTATTATTTCTCATAAGCACTTCCTATTATCTTATCCTTTAATGCTAACTGTTTTAGACCATTTTCCATAAATTTTTTCATTGTTAAAATAAGTATATGTTCTTGCTCTAAAACTGTATTTTTTTCCTTTTTTTAAGTATTTTTTTGAAGCTGTAATTCCAACTGCCCCTTTTTTGTTTTTATTTTTCTTTAAATTAGTAGTTGTATTTACTTTCTTATACTTCTTATTTTTCCCCTCTTTCATATATATTTCTATACCTTTACTTGAATCAGGTATAATTCCCCAATATATATTTAGAGTTTTTCTTTTCTTTTTTACTTTTATTTTCGGAATTGATAGTTCTGGCTTTTTTACTTCTACTGATGTCTTGTTTGTAGCCAAAATATCATAGTCAACGTATTTTGCCTCTACATAATAATAGTATTTATTACCGCTTTTAACATTATTATCTAAAAAATTAGTGGATGTAGTTTCGCCTATCTTTTTATATTTTCCCTTTAAACTTTTTGAACGATAAACAGAATAATTTTTAGCACCTATTATTTCACCCCATTCCAGTTTTACAGATTTTTTTCCGCTAAACTGTCTTGCTGAAACAGTTGTATTGTTTTTTATTAATGGTTTGTACAACGTAATGTTATTAACAACACTATCGCCTATTTGTCCGGAAGGACTCATTGTATATATTGTTATAACATGCTGACGATTCAGTTCTTTAAAATATTGTAATGGAATAAAGATATATCTATATGCCCTTCCAGTTGAATCTTCCAGATAATATGAACACATTCCCTGTAATAATAGTGCATTGTCCATATAAACAGAAAATGAGTAATTAGACTTTACATTCCAATAATAAAATGATAGATACAAATAAACTCCCGGTTCATATCCTTGTGTTTCATCAAAGTAAACTCTTAAATATCCAAGATGTGTATAACTTTCTGAGCCATATGTTTTATGCTTGCATTCCAATTTATATCTTAAGTCCACCCCTTCATATGCCTTAACTTCTTCCGGCATAATACTTCCAACACAAAATAATGCAATAACAACAATAATTATTCTACTTATTTTCTTCCATAAACAACTGAAGTATTCCATAATTGTCATCCTCCAAATCAAGTGATTGTAATGTATCCTTAATATAATACTGTACCTCTTCCTGTATTTCCTCAGAAGTTTTTAGTCCTGTTAGCTCAACAAGAAGATTTTTACACTGTTCTTCTATATGTGGATTGTCGGAATAAGCACTTACAAGCGCCATATGATTAGTCTGATATGTGGGATTTGCCACATCAAGATTAGACAACACATAAAGAATTATACATTCTATCTTGTCCTTTGGACAAAGCTTCTCCATATTGGCATACCATAACAACTGGTTTATTTCAAGACAAGACATATTAAGCTTAATACCTAAAGCCATAAGGCGCTGTCTGTTGGGAACTTCGCCCCAGTTTTTAAGATTTGAAATCATCTTTTCAAATCCTTTATCAAGCTTTTCATTTTCAATCAGGCTGTGATAAGAACCTCCTAAATTTTCCGCTTTAACATAGGCTTCAATATAATCAATCAGCTTATAATAACTGTTTAAATATTCTACTTCATTCTTTCTTACAAAATCCATCAGTTCCTTTTCATTAGAAAAACCAATAATTTTCTTTTCCATATCCATTGTACTATTAGGTGAATCTGCAAGAAACTTTCGTTTATTTTTTGTTTTCAAAATATCAAGGAAATTGGCTTTAATTTTCTCATATTCGTCATATGGATTTATGCTTTCGTCCTTTGGATAGTGGGAAATAATATAAATACAAATGGCATCTTCCAATGACTTAGAATAAAGTCTTGGATACTTGCCGTATCTTTGAAGTACAAAATTAATCTCCTGTAGATTATATCTTAGACCCATACCAAACTTTATAAAATTCTCTCTTGATTTAGGCATACAGTTGTTTTTTACCCAACCTTTAATTGTATTCTTGCTAAAACCACATTTCTTGCCTAGTTTTTCATATGACAGTCCATTGGTTAACATAACATTGTTAACGTAATCCCTCCAATTAGAATAGTATGGACTGTATTTGTTCAAAATCTGTTTCAGTTCATCTACTTCTTCACAGTTAATTACCTGAAAATACATATCTGTAGTGTTTACATGTTTCATCCTGTCTCCGTCCTGTATATTAGTTTTCTTTCTGCTCCGTATATCTGTTCTGTATATTAGTTTTCTTTTTGTTCCATTGCTTGGATTCTTCTATATATCCTTGTCGCTGTAGGATTTCCTTTATCCATAGCTTTCCTATACCAGTATTCTGCGTCTTCCATATTGGCTGTTCCAAGTTTTCCTGTCTGGTATAAAATCCCAAGATTTAAACATGCCACATCATCCCCCTGCTTTGCCGATTTAAGCAATAATTGTTCAGCTTTATGTATATCTTTGTTTACACCTTTTCCTTTTTGATAAAGATAGGCAAGATTATTAAGTGCCTTAGTATAACTACCTTCTGCTGATTTTTTGTACCATTCTGCTGCTTTAATGTAATCTTTTGGAACTCCTTTTCCTTTGTAATACATATAGCCTACCACATATTGGGCTTTTTCGTCTCCCTTTTTTGCATTTTCAATATTACTTTGAAAAATTAATTTGTATTGCTGATTCTTCTTCCTGCTATGCTCAATCTGTTCAAGGCACTCCCTGTTAAGCTGCTCAATAGTCTGTTCCTTAACATCAATATTAATCCCTGTACCCAGTCCATTGGCAACCTGCTTTACAAGCCTTGAAATCTCATAAGCTTCATTGTTAATCATTACCTGATTCTTAATCAAATCAAAAAGCAACAACTTGCCCTTTCCACTTCCATCAACGCACAACTCTTCATTGTTAACAAAAATATTTAACTTGGAAAGCCTGCTTTTCAAATACTTTGCGCTCATTCCAACATCATACATAATCTCATAAAGGTAAATCTTCTTTTCTTCCTCAGTCTTGTTCTTTAGCTCATCTCCACCATCCAAAACCAAATCAACTAACTGATTCACCCTTTCCGTCACTATGTAAATAATAATTCCGTCCTCAACACTTTCCTCATACATACTTGTGCATTGAATAAGATTAGAGCTGTTGCTGCTTTCTCCATAAAGCTGCTTTACCATATTCTTTAAATGAAGTTCATCCTTCTCTAAATAAATAACAACCAATGATTTCGGCAAACCGTCCCCATCTTCAATCTTAAAAACAACAACACCATTGTTCCATGAAGACTGTTCAATCATAGTTAAATTGTTATGCTTTAGGTATGTATCAATGCTTTTTGTTAATGCGAATTGATTCATGGGGACTCCTTTCTTTGTGTATTTTTATGGTAGTTCTATTGTACCATATGTGGAAGATAAAGTATTGTTGGAAAAAGGATTTCCCGGAATTCAGGAAACCCTTTTCTCTTTGAATATCTGGATATGATTTTTTACTTTCTTTTCATCCGTTCTATCCCATCACTTCAACTTTATCCCCCTGGCTTCTCAACCACATATCGATTCCCTTGCCAAATACTTCTACTTTCACAATGTAGTAGCCTTTTTCTTCTTCTAATATCTGCGCTGTCGGAAGTCGGTCAAGTATTGCATCAATATCGTCGCCTGTATACTTGAATTTTACGTTTCTAAGTTTGCCACCGTACATAAACTGAATTCGTTTTCTAAACTCTCCCTCTTCGAATCTGTTTCTGTATGGTATAAAGAATTTCTCATCTAATATTTTAAGCTCTCTTATTCGGTCAATTCTGTATATTGTTGGGAACGAATCATTTAAAACTTCAAAATCTTTTTTGATTTCTTCATCACTGATGAATGCCGTTACATAAAAATAGTATTCCGAAAACATTATTGCCACCGGCTTTAATTTTCTTTCTACTATTTCTTTTGTTCCTGCTTTTTCATATTTAATATGGATGTATTGTGATTTTCTGATTGCCTGTCCAATATCCCACATTGTGTCCAAAAAGCTAACCTTATGTCTTGGTTCAATATAATGAAATCTTTCATTTTTTATTAAATCAAGAATTTCTTTCTGATTTTTTTTGGAAACACAATTTTCAATCAACTTATTCAGAATTTCTATCATGTCTGTTTTTAGAAGTGCCCTGCTATCAAGTAATATCTTGCAGATTGCCAACATTTGACCATTAGTCAATTCCGTCGGATTCTGTTGTTCCAGACGAAATCCTTTCTTCGCTCTATCATAAATAACATTATTTATAATTCCTGTTCGCCCTACTTCTGATTCCATAAAGCTTCTTATGTCATCTATATCTCTTTGAATACTCCTTTCATTTACTCCGTAATTATTGGCTTCTTCAACCTTGCTAACAATTTCACCACTGACTAATTTTTTATATATACCAAGAACTCGTTGTATCTTATCAGTGCTTTCAAGCTGCATATTCATTCCTCCATTTTTTGTTTATAAGAATTATACAAATTTGCATAGACACATATTGTCACTCTAGGCATATACAACAAATTTTATTTATAAATCTCATTGATTTTTTTCAAATATTAACCTAATTCTTAAATATGTGTTTTATTCTTTGAGCTCTGATATAATTTTACCACTATGGAATGGTCGTTTTTTTCACAAACTGACCCATTGTTTTTCCACAAAAAACAGCCGCACCACTGAAGAATTGCTTCACTGAATCGGCTGTCTTTTATTTTAGTATTTTATTTTTCTATCTTTCTTTATTCATCCAAAATTTCAGATATCTTATCTATGTTATACAGAGGAATGTTTGTCATCCAATCCTGCTGCCTGAAATCTGACATGGATGTTCTCACCGCATATTTTGACTTATACTTATCACAGAAAGCCTTTAGGCTCTTAGCTTTCAAATTTTCCCATATCTTCGGTTTGTCCCATATTTTCGGTAGCGTACCCCAAATTTTGCCATTTCTTGTTTTTTTGTGGTACGTTTTCAACTTATGTAAACTTGTTATGTCACATATTCTTGCTTTAAGCTTGCTATTATCACATATTGACTTATTCTCATATTGTTATGTAAACTAATATGTTACTTATACTAGCCGTGTTGCAAAAAATGTACCCCAAAAATTCAATATTTCTGAATTTTTGGGGTATTTCTCAATATACCAAATATTTTCTTAATTTTATGTAAACCCGTTTTTCTTTAAATTCCAAGTTTATGGCATTATGTAAACTGGTAACACTTCTAATTCCAGGTTTATGGCATTATGTAAACTGGTAACTTTTGTCTCAACAAGGAGTTGTATTGAGATTTTTTATCAACCAATACCACCAAGTAAAGCTCCAGCTACCAAAGCAATAAAAGCAAGTGGTACTAAAACATACTTTCCAAGTGGCACAAACCATGGACCGATATTCTTATCTCTTCCCTGATTAACCGCATTAACCGCAAAGTCTTTTCCTGCAACCCAGAAGAACATAATCGCCGCAAGCATTGCTCCCAGTGGACAAATATAAATTGAAACTGCATCCATCCAGCCTGAAACAATTCCCTGGATAACTAATGCTACAATGCAACCTACAACGGCAATACTTCCAACTGCCACAGGTCTTTTGAACCCAAATCTTTCTTCCAATGTTGCCACAGGTGCCTCGTATAAATTAACAAGTGAACTCATTCCTGCGAACAATACGCATATGTAGAAAATAATTCCAACAATCTTGCCACCCGGCATACCGTTAAACACGTTAACAAGGTAGATAAACATTAATCCCGGTCCGCCTGATGAAAGCTCTGCTCCACCAACTGCCATTCCCGGAATAATTACAAATGATGCAAGAAGGGCTGCCAATGTGTCAAAAATAGCCACATTTTTTGCTGAACTTACCACATCTTCTGTTTCACTTAAATATGAACCGTAAATAACTGTTCCATTGCCTGCAATTGATAATGAGAAAAATGCCTGTCCAAAAGCATAAATCCAAAGTCTTGGATTCAGCAATCCCTTAGGATTAATTGTAAAAATATACTTGTATCCTTCGCTTGCTCCCGGAAGTGTAAAAATATAAATTCCAAGTCCAAGAAACAACGCAAACAATAAAGGCATCATAAACTTATTGGCTCTTTCAATACCTCCGGCAATACCAAATGCCATAATCACTGCTGTAACAATCACTGCAATTACAAGCCAAGTATTGTTTCCGAAAGCTGAAGCCGTAGTTCCAAACATACCGCCTATGACATCCATATTCTTTCCCATTCCTGAAAGCTGACCTGATATTGCAAGGAATGCATATTTAAAAATCCATCCTACAACAACTGTGTAGCCAATAGCCAATGCAAGAGAACCAATTACAGGCAGTAAGCCCACAATCTCTCCTGACTTCTTCTTGCCTGTGTGCACCTCAGTACACTTTCCAAAAGCCTTAATAGGACCACCCTTAGCCGCACGTCCCAAAGCCATCTCTTCAATAAGTCCAGTTGAACCTATCAAAATTACAAACAAAACATAGGGAATCAAAAAAGTCATTCCTCCCCAGTCTGATACCATATATGGGAATCTCCAAATATTCCCCATACCTACGGCAGAACCAATACAGGCGATAACAAACCCAGTTCCGCTCTTAAAACCGTCCCTCGTTTTTTCCATTAAATAAATATCCTTTCTACTCGCTATAT
>OGYY01003165.1_pt1 | contig 10869 bp, 10 predicted proteins | sample 1576671 | NCBI WGS metagenome assembly OGYY01 (sample SAMEA3541593, study PRJEB24748) | human gut metagenome | biome: human gut; feature: human-associated habitat; material: faeces | place: China | collected 2012 | reverse complement strand
AAGTTGAGTATAGATGAAAAGGAACAGAAGGCATTTGAAAAAGCTATAAAAATAGCAGGAATACATAGTGACGACGTAATAGAAAAAAAGATATTAAAATTAATGGTAAAAAAGTAAATGAAAAATATATTCTACAAAAAGATGATATTTTAGAAATGTTCCTTTATGATGATAAATTTAATGAATTTACAAAAGAAAAAGATATTTATGATTTAAAAAGAGAATTTAAAGTATTATATGAAGATCAAAATATTTTAATTGTTGATAAACCAGTAGGTTTATTAGTTCATGGGGATGCTAAAGAAAATGTAAATACGCTTTCTCATCAAGTTTTAAGTTATTTAAAAGAAAAAGGTGAATTGGATGTAGGCAGAGAGAGTACGTTTACTCCAGGACCAGTCCATCGTTTAGATCGTAATACAAGTGGGATCGTTATTTTTGGAAAGACTTTAGCTGCTTTACAGGATTTAAATGAAATGATGAAAAAACGACATCATATTGAAAAATCATATATGACGATTTGTAAAGGAAAGCTTACTAAACAACAAGAACTCGTAGGATATGTTAAAAAGATAGATAATGAAGATCGTGTACGTTTTGTTAAAAAAGATGATAAAGATGCTCTAATGATGAAAACAATTGTAAAGCCAATAAGAACTACAAATGATTTTTCTTTAGTTGAAGTTAAAATTATTACAGGAAGAATGCATCAAATAAGAATACATTTATCAAGTATTGATCATCCGGTTATAGGTGATCGTAAATATGGTGATTTTGCTTTAAATAAACAAATGAAACAACAATTTGGATTAAATAATCAACTTTTACATGCCTATAAAATTAATTTTGTTGATCCGTTTGGTTCACTTAGTTATCTAAAAGGAAAAATAATTATTTGTCCTAAGCCAACACAATTTAAAAAAATTGAAAAAAGTTTATTTGAAAGCGTTCTCTAAATACATATTTTATTGTATAATTTAGTTATAGTTTTAGGAGGAAATAGAATGAAATATTATATCGGTATCGATTTAGGTGGAACAAATGTAAGAACACTATTAGTAGATGAAAATGGTGAATCTTATAGTGAAGTTAAAGGACCTACTGAATGTGAAAATGGTCCGGATTATGTATGTGATAAGATAATAAAACAAATCGAAGCATTAGATACATCTGTATGTGGTGGTTTGCAAGGTGTTGAAGGTATTGGAATTGGTGCTCCAGGGCCAGTAGATACAGAACTTGGTATCATGATTATGGCAAGTAACTTACCAGGATTTGAAAACTATCCAATTTGTCATAAATTAAAAGAAAAATTTGGATTACCAACTTTTATTGATAATGATGCCAATGTTGCAGGTTTAGCGGAAGCTGTATTAGGTGCAGGAAAAGATTATAAAACAAATTATTTTATTACTTGTTCAACTGGTGTTGGTGGAGCATTTGTTGTTGATAAAAAATTAGTATCTGGTGGTAGAGGTCACGCTGGTGAAATTGGAAACATGATTCTTGTACCAGGTGGTTATAAACAAGGTGCTTTAAATCCAGGAGCTGTTGAAGGAGAAATTTCTGGTACTGCTCTTACAAGAAAAGGTAAAGAAGCTAAAGGCGATTTGGTAAAACATGCAGGTGATGTTTTCAAATTAGCCGCTGAAGGAGATGAAGCTTGTCAAAAAATTGCTGAAGAATTTATTGATGGTTTCTCTACATTACTTGCTAATGTTGCTCATACTGTAGATCCACATTGTTTTGTATTAGGTGGAGGAGTTTTCAAATCTAAAGCTTATTTCTGGGATGAACTTGAAAAAAGATTTAATAGTAAAATTCATGTAGGTATGAGAAATCATATTCCTCTATTATTTAAAGAAATTGATGATTGTGGTGCAATCGGTGCTGCCATGTTACCAATGTCTCAATTAGATTAATAAGAAATAGCCCCTTTAAGGGGCTATTATTGTGTCTTATTGTTTTACTTTAATTTTGTTTTTGATATAATACACGAGAAGGAGGACGATTATGAAAAAAAGAGTCGTTTTAGGATTAAGTGGAGGTGTTGACTCTGCTGTAGCAGCTTATTTACTTAAACAACAAGGATATGAAGTTATTGGCGTATTTATGCGAAACTGGGATAGCCAATTAAATAATGATATTTTAGGTAATCCCACAAATGATAACGATATTTGTCCTCAAGAACAAGATTATAATGATGCTAAAGCAGTAGCTAAACATCTTGGAATAGAAATTAGAAGAGTCGATTTTATTAAAGAATATTGGGATAAAGTTTTTACGTATTTTATTGATGAATATGCTAAAGGAAGAACACCAAATCCTGATATTTTATGTAACAAACATATTAAATTCAAAGCGTTTTTAGAATACGCTGAAGAACTTAATGCAGATTTTATCGCAACAGGACATTATGCGCGTGTTGAACATCATGAAGGTAAAGATTCAGTGATGTTAAAAGGGATTGATCAAAATAAAGATCAAACATACTTTTTATGTCAACTTAATCAAAAACAATTACAAGCTTCTTTATTTCCTTTAGGAAATATTACAAAACAAGAAGTTAGAAAAATTGCTGAAGAATTAGATTTACCGGTAGCTCATAAAAAAGATAGTACAGGAATTTGTTTTATTGGAGAAAGAGACTTTAAACAATTCTTACAAAATTATATTCCAGCAAAACCTGGAAAGATGGTTGATATTCAAACTGGTAAAGTGATTGGTGATCATATTGGAATTATGTACTATACGATTGGTCAAAGAAAAGGTTTAGGTATTGGTGGTTCAGGTGATGCTTGGTTTGTTGTTGGGAAAAACTATGATCAAAATATTTTATATATTTGTCAAGGTGACCAAAATGATTGGTTAATGTCTACAGGTGCTTTAATTACAGATGTTAACTGGATACCAAGTATTAAACCTCAAGAAGCTATTAAATGTAATACAAAGTTTAGATATCGTCAAAAAGATAATCCAGTAACTCTTACTTTTATTGATGAAAATACTGTAAAATTAGAATTTGATCAACCTGTTAAATCTGTAACTCCAGGACAAGCAGCTGTTTTCTATGATGGAGATGTTTGTTTAGGTGGAGGAACGATTGAAAAAGTCTATAAAGACGGAAAAGAGATTGAATATCTATAATGTTAAAATATACAGGATATATTAGAAAGATTCGCTATTATAGCGAATCTTCTCATTATATAGTTGCATTATTAGAAGTAGAGGAAGATCAGGAACTTTTGACAATGAATGGTTATATGTCAAATTTTAATGATTATGATAAATATGCTTTTTATGGTGATTTTGAAATTCATCCTAAATATGGTCAACAATTTAAGTTGGATCATTATGAAATAGTTTTAAGTACAGATGAAGAAGAAATTATTAAATATTTATCAAGTCCCTTATTTAAGGGAATTGGTCCTACACAAGCAAAATACATTGTTGATGCATTAGGAGGAAATGCACTTTCTTTAATCAAAGAAGATAAACATCATTTAGATTTAGTTAAAGGAATGACAGTGGCTAAAAGAGAACTTATTTATGAAGTATTGACTTCTAATGATTATGATCAAGAAGTCACACAATTCTTTATGGGACATGGTATTTCTTTAAGGCATATTGGTATTATTCAAGAAACTTATAAAGAAAAAACATTAGAAATCTTACAAAATCATCCATATCAATTAGTAGAAGACATTGATGGTATTGGTTTTAAAACAGCAGATGAACTTGCTTTAAAAACAGGAGGAACTTTAAATAATCCGGATCGTTTAAAAGCAGGAGTTATTTATAGTATTAAACAAAGTTGTTTTTCATCAGGAAGTACATATGTACTTTATGATGAAATAAAAAAAGCTTTTCATAAAATTATTTATCATATTGATGATGAGGTTTTTGATGAATATCTCAATACTTTAGTAGAAGAAGGAAGAGTCATCAAAGAAGGAGAATATTATTATGATGAAGAGCTTTATGAAAGTGAAGAAATCATAGCAAATTTTTTACACAAAATAAATGAATATCCAGAAGAATTTTATGATGAAAATGAATTAGAAAGACTGCTTGATAACTATCAGGATAAATTTGGTATTGTCTATTCAACAAAACAAAAAGAAGCAATCGAATACTTTTTAAAATATCCAATGATGATTTTAACCGGAGGACCAGGAACGGGGAAAACAACGGTTGTTAAAGCACTGATTCAAATCTATCGAACACTTTATCCAGAAGATGCAATTTCTCTGGTAGCACCTACAGGAAGAGCAGCGAAAAGATTAAGTGAATTAACAGGTTTGGATGCTTGTACGATTCATCGAGAACTTAAATGGGATTTACATAAAAATTCATTTGCGATGAATCGAAATAATCCTTTAAGTAGTCAAGTTTTAATTATTGATGAGTTTTCGATGGTTGATAGCTTACTTTTATCTAAATTGTTTGATGCAAGCAGACGTGTTCATAAAGTGTTGTTTATTGGTGATTATCATCAACTTCCTTCAGTAGCACCAGGAAATGTTTTAAAAGATTTTATTGAAAGTCAATTAAAAGTTATTGAATTGGATGAGATTTATCGTCAATCAAAAGATTCAGGAATTGTGCAATTGGCACATCAATTAATTCATCAAGAAGTGAATGATTTATCGTTGTTTGAACAATATAAAGATATTCATTTTTATAATAGTACCAATTTTGAAATTATTAAAAATGTGACAACAATTGTAAAAAAAGCAATAAAAAATGGCTATGATCAAAATGATATACAAGTTTTAGCACCAATTTATCAAGGCGTTGCAGGAATCAATGCTTTAAATTTGGCTTTACAGGAAATTTTTAATCCTAAGAATCATCAAGAAGAATATCGTATTGGACAGAAAGTTTATCGAGAAGGAGATAAAATCTTACAATTAAAAAATAGACCAGATGATGATATTTATAATGGAGATATTGGTGTTTTAGTTGAAATTAATCGTAAAGATGGTTTTGAATCTTTAGAAGATACGCTTATTGTTGATTATGATGGTAATTTAGTCGAATATACATCAAAAGATTTTATGACTTTTACATTGGCTTATTGTATGTCAATTCATAAAGCTCAAGGAAATGAGTTTAAAATTGTTATTATGCCTGTTTTAAATGATTATTATATTATGCTTAAAAGAAATTTGATTTATACAGGTCTAACAAGAGCTAAACAAGCTTTATTTATTTTAGGTAATCCACAAGCTTTTCTTTATGGTATAAAAAATATTTCTGATAGTAAAAGAAAAACAACATTAGTAAGTAAAATCAATCAAAATAAAAATGTTGAAACATATGAAGAATCTTCATATAATCAAGAACTTAAACAAAATATTACAGATTTTTTAAATGATGATGAAACTGTATAATTTTGTAAAATAAAGACATACTCAAATAGAGGTGATAAAATGAAACGCAATAATATTATTATGGCATTAACTCTTACATCATTAGCACTTCTATTTAGTGAAACTGAATGTGGTTGCCATGTTATGGAAACAATTAAAGAAAAAATGTAAGATATTGAAATACTTTTGTATTTCGTGTATAATGCAGATAAATCGTTGAAAAAGATCAGTACTATATAGAATATTTTAGAGAGAACATGGTGGGTGAAAATGTTTATAGGATATATAGGAAAGCTACTTTGGAGAGTAATTAATGATTACCGTAGAACTGCGTTAAAGTTTAATTAAGGGCATGTATTTTTACATGAACTAGGATGGTACCGCGATAAAGTCGTTCCTAGATAAGGACGACTTTTTATATTGTCAAAAAAGGAGAAAAGAAATGAAACAATTAACAGGAAATCAAGTTAGACAAATGTTCTTGGATTATTTCAAATCTAAAGGACATATGATCGAACCAGGTGCATCACTTATTCCTCATAACGATCCAACTTTATTATGGATCAATGCAGGGGTTGCTGCACTAAAAAAATATTTTGATGGTAGTGAAAAACCAGCATGTAATCGTATTGCAAATGCACAAAAATCAATTCGTACAAACGATATTGAAAATGTTGGTAAAACAGCAAGACATCATACTTTCTTTGAAATGTTAGGAAACTTCTCAATTGGAGATTATTTCAAAGAAGAAGCGATTCCATTTGCTTGGGAATTTTTAACAAGTCCAGAATGGATTGGTTTTGATAAAGAAAAATTATATGTTACTGTTTATACAGATGATGAAGATGCTTATCGTATTTGGACAGAAGTATGTCATGTAGATCCAAGTCATATTTTAAAAACATATGAAAACTTCTGGGAAATTGGAGAAGGTCCAGGTGGTCCTGACTCAGAAATTTTCTATGACCGTGGAGAAAAATATGATCCTGAAGGTTTAGGAGAAAAATTATTCTTCGAAGAAATGGAAAATGATCGTTATATTGAAGTATGGAACGTTGTTTTCTCTCAATATGATTGTAATCCAGCGATTGATCGTAAAGAATATAAAGAACTTCCACAAAAAAATATTGATACTGGTATGGGACTTGAAAGATTAGTAAGTATTATTCAAGGTGGAGAAACAAACTTTGATACTGATTTATTCTTACCAATCATTCATGCTACTGAAAAATTAGCCAATGTTTCTTATGAAGAAAATAAAATGGCTTATCGTGTTATTGCTGACCATATTCGTACTGTAACTTTTGCTTTAGCTGATGGAGCAATGTTTGACAATGCTGGTAGAGGGTATGTTTTAAGACGTATTTTAAGACGTGCTGTTCGTTATGGTAAACAAATTGGTATTGAAAAAGCATTTATGTATGATTTAGTACCATTAGTTTGTGATATGATGAAAGATTTCTATGATTATTTACCAGAAAAACAAGATTTTATTTCAACAATGGTTAAAAAAGAAGAAGAAGCTTTCCATAAAACATTATTAAATGGTGAAAAATTATTAAAATCATTAATTGATAAAAATGAAAATGGAGAAATCAGTGGAAAAGATGCTTTCAAACTTTATGATACATATGGTTTCCCATTTGAATTAACATTAGAAATTGCTGAAGAATCAAATTTAACAGTTAATGAAGAAGAATTTAAAGAAGAATTAAAAATTCAACAAGAAAGATCTCGTGCATCACGTGATAACAATGAATCAATGGCAAGTCAAAAACCTGATTTAATGGCTTTTGTTGAACCTTCTACATTTGTTTATGATCTTACATCAGTCCAAGGAAAAGTTATTGGATTATTCAAAGATGGTGTTAAAACAGATGAAATCACTGATAAAGGAGAAATTATCTTTGATACAACTCCATTCTACGCAGAAATGGGTGGACAATGTGGTGATACTGGATCATTAAATAATGAGACAACACGTGCAAATGTTGTTAATACTTTAAATGCGCCAAATAAACAACATATGCATTTTGTTGAAGTAAAAGAAGGAGCTATTCATTTAGGTGATACTTTTACATTATCAATTGATCAACAAAAACGTCGTCAAATTACAGCAAACCATAGTGCAACACATATTTTACAAAAAGCTTTACAAGAAACTTTAGGTGATCATATCAGCCAAGCAGGTTCTTATGTTGATGATAAAGTTTTAAGATTTGACTTTACTCATTTTGAAAAAATTTCTGCTGAATTATTAAAAGAAATTGAAGAAAAAGTTAATCAAATTGTTTTTGAAGGACGTCCTGTTGTTATTAAAAATATGACAAAAGAAGAAGCTTTAGCATCAGGGGCAATGGCTTTATTTGATGAAAAATACGGAGATGTTGTTCGTGTTGTCAACATTGGAGATTACTCTATTGAATTATGTGGTGGTTGCCATGTTTCAAACAGTTCTGAAATTGGTTTATTTAAAATCGTGAGTGAAGAATCTGTAGGTAGTGGAATTAGACGTATTGTGGCACAAAGCGGTTTAGCTGCTTATAATGCAATGGTTCATGAAAAAGAAACAGTAGATACAATTGCTTCAACATTAAATCTTAAAAATAGAAAAGATGTTGTAAACAAAGTAGAAGCATTAAAAGAAGACTTAAAAGAAGCAAAAGCAGAAATTGAACAATTATCAGCTAAATTAAATGCAATTCAAGCTGCATCAAAAGCAAATGATATTGAAGAAATCAATGGAGTTAAAGTTCTTTATGTTGAAGAACAATTAGAAAATGCCAAAGCAAAACAATTAACATTTGATTTTAGAGATCAATTAGAAAGTGGAATCGTTGTTTTAGTTTCAAAATATGAAGAAAAATGTTCATACTTTGTTTCTGTGTCAAAAGATTTAGTTGGTCAATATAAAGCAGGAAATATCATTAAAGCAATCAATGAAGTTGTTGACGGTCGTGGTGGTGGAAAACCTGACTTTGCTCAAGGTGGATGTGCTATCAATGATAATATTTCTAAAATCAAAGGTGCTTTAAAAAATATTTTGTAATTTAATACAGTATAAGGTATAATATATATTATAGAAAAGAGGGTGAGTTAGATGGAAGATTTAACAAAAACAAGAGTATTTAGTTCAGAAGATATGCGTAGAGAAATGATACGCAGTAATCTTAAAACAGTTATCAATGCTTTAAATGAAAGAGGATACAATGCTGTACATCAAATCGCGGGTTATCTCATATCTAATGATCCTGCATACATCTCTTCTCATAAAAATGCAAGAAATATTATTCAACAAGTTGAAAGAGATGAAATTATTGAAGAATTAGTAAAATCTTATTTGGAGAAAGAATAATGAAAAAAGTATTAGGTCTTGATTTAGGGTCTAGAACTTGTGGTATTGCCATGTCAGACATTCTAGGAATGATTGCTCATGGTGTTGAAACGTTTCGTTTTAAACCTGATGATTATTTAACATGTGCAAAACATGTTAAAGAAATTGTTGAAGAAAATGAGATTGAAACGATTGTTTTAGGTTTACCAAAACATATGAATGGTGATATTGGTGAAAGAGGACAAATTTCAATTGAATTTAAAAAACAATTAGAAGAAATGATTGAAGGAATCAATGTGATCTTAGTTGACGAGAGATTAACAACGGTAGTTGCTGAAAATCAACTTCTTTTTGCGGATGTATCAAGAAAGAAAAGAAAACAGGTAATTGATAAAATGGCGGCAGTTGCTATTTTACAAGGTTACTTAGATAGAGGATAAGTTATGGATGAAAATACAATTGTTGTAACTGATGAATTAGGAAACGAAGTAGAGTATGAAATTTTATTTACATTTGAAAATGAAGAAAATGGACATCAATATGTTGTTTACTTCGATCCTGAAAAAGATGAACCAGAAGCACAAGCAGCAATCTTTGATGATGAAGGTGGACTATTTCCAATTGAAACTCCTGAAGAATGGGAATTAGTTGAAGAAGTTTTCCAATCATTTGTTTCAGAAGAAGATGAAGATGAAACTGAATATTGTGAAGGAGAAGATGAAGATTGTAATTCATAAAAGCTAATGAAAATTAGCTTTTTCCTTTTTTAGACATGAACAGTTCATGGAAGGAAATTAGAATAATCAATGAGGTGAAAGAAATGGCATTTAATTTATTTGGAGGAAAAAGAAGAATTACGAAAGGTTTTTTTGCTAATTCTTTAGGAAATAAACAAACAAGAGGAATCTATACATTTCAAATCGATGTGGAAAATGGAGAGTTGATATTTAAAAAATATTTTGTAACACCAACGGATCCAGTTTATGCATTCAATTATGGACGTTTTTCATGTATTACTTATAGAAATAGAACGGGTTCTGTAGATGATGGAGGAATTTGTTCTTATGCAGCAACTGCTGAAACATTAGCACTTGCTTCACGTGTGACAGATAAAGGAAAGACATATGTGCATGCTTGTGCAAATGGTGATGTAGAAACTGCTGATAAAGTATTTTGTGTCGATTATTTTAATAGTGAAATTTCGGTAATTTCTATTGTTAAGAAAAAACTTGTAAAATGTATTTCTCATTTTAAGTTGAATGGAAGTGGAAAAGATCCTGTTAAACAAGCACAACCATATCCTACATATGTGGGCTTTTTACCAGATGAAGATAAACTTTATGTTGTTTGTTTAGGATTAGATCAAGTATGTTTCTTTGATGTTGGTGAAGATGGAACATTAACATTAGATAATGTACATACATTACAATTAGAACCAGGTTGTGGTCCTAAAAAAATGATTTTTAATCAAAAAGGTGATCGTGCTTATGTAATGAATGAATTAAACAGCACAATTTGTGTTTATAAATATGATCATTTAAACTTTGAATTAATTCAAACAATCGATAGTTATCCAAAAGATGATGATCCTGAACTTGTAAGTTCTTTAAGTGATATTAAGTTTAATAGTGATGATAGTCATTTATATGCAATTAATAAAGGACATGATTCTCTTGTGTTGTTCGAAGTCAATGAAGATGGAACTCTTACATATATTGACTTTGAAGATACTTCTTATGATCCAGTAGATATGCTTGTTTATAATGAGGAAGGAAATGAATGGATCGTTGTGGCTTGTCAAAAAGGTGGAATTGTTGAATCTTATCGTTTTGGTAAGGAAAAAGGTGGACAAGTTTATGAAACTGAATATAGCTGTATGGTAAATGAACCTGTTTGCTTAACATCATTTATTAATAATTTCTAAGGCAATTTATTTGCCTTTTTTCTTTGGTTGAATATCGACAAAAAATAACATATAATGATACAAGGTGAGGACTCAACATGGAAAAAAAGAAATTGAATATTAAAGTTAAAATAGCAGTAGGCATTATTATTTTTATTGTTGTTTTGTTTATTGGAAGTTTTGTATATTATAAACAAGGAATCAAGGCTACGTCTTCTAAAAATAAGGAAGTGATCGTCACTATTCCTAAAGGTAGT
>OGYY01003164.1_pt1 | contig 10871 bp, 8 predicted proteins | sample 1576671 | NCBI WGS metagenome assembly OGYY01 (sample SAMEA3541593, study PRJEB24748) | human gut metagenome | biome: human gut; feature: human-associated habitat; material: faeces | place: China | collected 2012 | reverse complement strand
GACATAATAAACGATCAGGAAGATGGGCAAGAATCGAAACATGAATTCAATCGTTGTGAATGACATAAATCCTCCCTAATTCCCTATTTTTTTGTTTCTGAATGCATCTGGAAAACACGATTCTTATTATAGACGTTTTTTTGCAATCTGTCAAGTAGGCATGCAAAATTCGAATATTGATTTTTTAATTTTTATATTTCGGGTTTGACTTTGGTTATTCTCATTCTATGCAGCCATCCCTGCAACCTTTCCGCCTGATCTTCATGCAGAGAAAAAGCGTGCACACAATCGTATGCACGCTTTCTTGTCAATCAGGAAATCCTTATAATCTCGTCAGGAACTGTGCGAGCAGCACAACCAGAATCAATGCAATTGGATAGGTTGCAGCATAAGCAGAAGCTACATTCGGGGTATTGGCTGTTTTAATCAGCGTGCCCAATGCCGGCGTACTGGTCATACCACCGCAAATCGAACCAAGATTATTGAACAGACTCAGCTTCAAAACATACTTTGCAAACAGGAATCCAACAATCATTGGAATCAAGGTCATCAATGCTCCCCACAGGAACAGCAATGCCCCGTATTCCTTCAAGACAGCAACAAATTCTGCACCGCCGTCCATACCAGCACCAATTAAGAACAGAATCAAGCCCAATTCCTGAAACAGGCTCAAAACGTGCTGGTCAACTTTCAGACTCAGCTTGCCGATTCTGCCGAAGTGTCCAAAAATCAAGCCTATAATCAATGGACCACCCGTTGTTCCCAGATTGAATGAACCTTTTCCCAATGGAATATGAAACGAACCCAGTATCAACCCTAGCATCACTGCTAAGAAAAATGCTGCGATGCCGAACTTATCCATTTCAAACAGCTTTTTCTGCTTGCCGCCAACTGCATCATTCGACTGAATCGAAACCAGCTTTGCTCGTTCTTCATCCATGTTTGCATGCAGGATTTTCGGGATAATCTGAACGAACAATACAACGCCGATAACCCCAAACGGGTACGCAATCGCATAGCCAACGGCAACATTGCCATAGAGCGGGTTTGCTTCGCCAACGGCTTCTTGTGCTGCTGCAAATGCCGGCGTACTGGTCAACGCACCGGCAAACAGTCCAACGCTCATGGACGAATTGATGTTTGGAACAAGCAGCGTAATGGCTGCACAAACCAGACATCCGGTAATAATGATAATGCCGCCCAGTGCCACATAGGACTTTGCATTCTTTTTCAGGTTCTTAAAGAAGCTCGGCCCTGCAATCAATCCAACAGAGGTTACAAACAAAACCAACCCCAAATTCTGCACCAACTTAAAATAGTGGTCGACTGCCGGCAGGCTCTCCTGCCAAGAGGCAATGTCTTGAAACGCAACGCCCTTGAAATGTCCGGCAACCAGTGCAACCAAAAAGATTGCAGCAGAGCCCAACGATACGCCCTTGATGGAAATTTTTCCGACCAGGTAGCCGACAACAATAATCGCAAAGATGAAAAACAAGACCAGCGTCATTGCTTTCATGCTGAAAATATGCGTTCCGGCAACCTCCAGAAGTTCAAACTTCATGCATGTGTTCTCCTTTTTTGTTTTTCATGAATGGCGAAATGCTACACCCGTGTTTATTTTTTTGCTGGGCGAATGGGAAAAATGACCAGACCGCACGTTTCCGATGCGTCCCGCAAGACCTGATTGACAAAAAATAAGATACGCTGTTTCCCTTGATTTCTGCAATTCGTGCTCCAAAGATGGGACTTCCTCAGAGCAGTACAAAAAAGAAAAGAAAGAGCGTAGACAAGTGCCGATTTCTGCATTCATTCTTTTTATTATAGCATGATTTTTCTTTCACTGTCAAGATAAAAATCGAAAAAGCGACATAACTTCCACGATTTTCTTGAAAAGCCCGCTTTTTTTGAAAAAAACTTTTTCTTTTTCGAAAAACCGCCGAGATTCCCTGCAAAAAAATAAAAAAAACCGAAAAAAGACTTTCCTTTTTCAATCTGGTGTGGTATAATAAAGAAAAGCGGTTTTCTGTGTGCAAGGGGTGCATACAAACCAAAAGGAGGCAATTTTTACATGCAGGAAAAAAAGAGAAAGAAAAAGAAATCAACTGCTGAACAGGAGGAACAGACGAAAAAAATACAGTCTGTTGCCGAAACCGCTTCGGAACAACCGACAGCAAAAGAACTGCCGAAAGAATCGGTAGAATTACCATCCAAATCGAATCCAACTGCTTCCGGCTCCGCCGATACAAAGGGGAAACGGCAAACGGGCTGGATTTTGGCAGAAGTTGCAATCTCTGCTGCCCTGTTGGTTGCCATGCGGCTGACGCTGCTGCATCCATTTTTGGACAACTGGACAGAAGTCAACACGATGTCCGGCAGCACTTGGCTAGAGGATAACGCCCAGCAAGTTCCGCTCACCACAACCACACCGGATTCTACAGACCCAACAGGAACAACGGATTCCAACAAAAACGGCAATCAGAGCGACCTGTATAAGAGCGTTTCCATGGACAATCAGGAAATTCACAACGGGGATTTGATTCTGGTCAACAACTCCACCGCCTATGAGAGCACAGACGAAAACGAATTGGAAGCGGTTTATGAGAAGAAAACGGATTCCTATTCTGTCAGCGGCTCAGAACTGATGCTGCGGGGCGATGTCATCGAAAACCTGAACAATATGCTGGACGACTTCCAGACGGAAACCGGTCACGATGATATTATTATCATCAGCGGCTATCGTACTACCGAACAGCAGCAGGAATTATATGATGCTGATTTGGAAGACACCGGCGAAGATACGTCTACGCTGGTTGCAAAACCCGGATACAGTGAACATGAAACTGGCTATGCTATGGACTTTTCGCTGTTTGAAGACGGTATTTCCGCCGACTATGACGGCACAGGGGAATATGACTGGATCAACCAGAACTGTGCCCACTATGGGTTCATTCTGCGGTATCCGGAAAATAAAACTGACCTAACGGAAATCCGGTATGAATCATGGCACTATCGCTATGTGGGGCAGCCTCATGCTTATTATATGCAGCAAAACGACCTTTGTTTAGAGGAATATACAGAAACACTGAAGGATTATTCTGTTGACAACCCGTTGGAAATCACCAACTGGGACGGAAAGGTTTATCAGGTCTATTATGTACCGGCAGAAGCTGGCGACAGCACTTATGTCATGGTACCGCCGGATCAGGAATACACCGTTTCCGGAAACAATGTCGATGGATTCATCATTACTGTTGATACTGGGGTAACCAATCTGGATGAAGCCGAGACGAAAACAACAACGACAACGGCAACCAGTGACAGCGAGGATACAGAAACAACCGAAACGAAAACCGAAACCGATGCACTGGCAGAATCCGATTGGAATACAGAAGATTGGGAATACTAACGAAAATCGCATTTTTACAAAAAGACGATGCCAACGGTAACAAGTTGGCATCGTTTTTTCTGTTTTGAATCCTATTTATTCCTCTGCACTGCGGTTTCATCATTCATGAACCCCCATCCTCCTGCATAAACTGAACCAAACCCATAAACAGGAGGGGCTTCATGCAACGAAAAAGTATTCTCAAAGATACCATTCAATTGACCGTGGTACAGTTTTTTCTGGAATGGGTAAGCTTATTGCTAAACGTCTGGCTCACGCATCGCATCGGTTCTGCAACTGTCGGAATTGTTGCACTAACTGGCTCTTTTTTTCAGCTGGCTGCGGTCGCTGCCAACGGCAACGGCTTTCTCTGCACCAGCCGCTTTGTATCGGAGGAGTTGGGAAAGCCCAACGGCAATCCTAACCGTGTTTTAGGCTATGCCATTGGTTTTTGTCTACTGTTAGGGATTCCGGTTTCTGCCCTGATTTTTTGCAGTGCCGAACCGCTGAGCCTGCGATTCCTGAAAAGTGCAGATCTCGCCGCTGCTATCCGCATTTTCACATTGATTTTACCGCTGGGCGGTGTTTGTTCCTGTTTAAAGGGCTATTTGAATGCTGTCTGTCGGGTGGCAGACCCTGCCATCTGTGATATTGTCGAATGTCTGAGCCGCTGCGGTGTTCTCATGCTGTTGTTGCAGCTGCAATCTGTTCATACCAATGCCTCTGTCTGCATAGCAATGGCATATAGTACCGGATGCAGTACGATTTTAGGCTTTTTCTGCCTGCTCCGGTTCTGCTGGAGAAGCCGCCTTCCCCGCACGGGAACATGTTCGCTCTCTTTTGGCAGATACATTCATGCAGCGATACCCGTTTTATTCGGCGGATGCTTAACAGCTGCTCTGAGCAGCACCAACGATGCTTTGATTCCGGTCACGCTCCGGCAAGCTGGAAACTCCACAGAATTGGCACTGAGCCAGTTTGGCACATTTGAAGCAATTGTAATTCCGGTGCTATTTTTCCCGTCTACCATTCTCTGTGCTTTATCTGGCATCTTAATTACCGAAGCTGCCCGTGCAACGGCTGCCAACAACCAAGCCCACTTGCAGCGGCTGACAAAAGCAGTCATTCAGAAAACGTTGCAGCTCTCTATTTTTATCGCTGCCGGATTGCTGTTATATGGCAATCTCATTGGTACATTATTAGATGGCGGAGCATTAGCAGGCCATTTGATTCGTCTGTTAGCTCCTGTTGTGCCCTTCATCTATCTGGAAATCGTCTTGGAAGCCCTTTTAAAGGGCATGGGGCAACAGTCGTTCTCCTCCCTCAACTACTTAGCAGAATATACCATTCGCATTGCAATTGTTTTAGTTTGTATTCCAAAATTTGGCTTTTACGGAATTGTGCTCTCCTACTACGCTAGCAATGTTTGCGGAAACTGTTTCCGCCTCTGGAAAACCTGTAAAACTGCCCGTATTCGCTTTTCGTTCTGGAGTGATGTCGGATTTCCGCTGTTTGCAGCAGCACTGGCATTTCAAGTGCCACTCTGTGGACTGCGGTTGCTGCATGGCATGCAGTTTACATGGATTTGTCTGCTGCCTGCTATTCTCATTGATTATGCTCTGCTCAAAAGTTACGGGAAAATCACTGCCATTCCGCTGCTCTCCAAAAAGCAGCACGCCTGTTCTTCTGCCTGATTACTCAATAATATCTGCAAAGGTGCAGCCCGTCACTTTCTGAATATCCAACGGAGAAACTTCCAGCTGATGCCCGATTTTCCCAGCACTGCACAAAATCGTATCAAATTGCAGAGCACTTTCATGGATGACCGTTGGAAACAGCTTTTTCATGCCGATGGGAGAACAACCGCCGTGTACATAGCCAGTCAATGGCAGCAATTCTTTCTCCTTAATCATAGAAACTGCTTTTTCCCCGACGGCAGCCGCTGCTTTTTTCAGATGCAGCGTTTCTGCAACAGGCAGCATAAAAACATAATGATTCCCAGATTTTCCAACCGTAACCAGCGTTTTAAATACCTGTTCCGGTGACTGCCCGAGTGCCTGTGCCAGTTCCACACCCGTATTCTCTTTTGTCGCTGCTGACCAGCTGCGGTGCTGATAGGAAACCTTTTCCCGTTCTAAAATCCGAATTGCATTGGTTTTCTCTAATTTTTCCTTTGCCATGGTTCATCGTTCCTTTCCATTTGAAACAGAAAAAACGGACACTGGTCAAAATGTCCGTTTTTTCTCTTTGATACCCTCAATTAAAAAGCAGAAATTGCGTGTTTGGATGGAGAGAAATAATCCTCCAGAATTGCAATGTAAGACCGGAAACAAACCTGATCGTTTACATACATAACATCATTGTTCTGCGGAACGCCTAGCCGCTCTAAATCCTGATCGGTCAGGTTTCGCAGATAAATGGTAGTGTTTTCATCATAGCCCAACGCTTTCCGGTCGCTTGCCGGCAGCTGCAACGTGACATCTTCGGAAATGGTGAGCAATTCTTCGGTAATCTGCTGACGGGTTTGCGTTTCCCAGCGAACAACTGTTTCTTCCTGCAGGGGTCGTTCCAGCGAAACCGTCCGTTCATAGCCCTCTGCCCGAAATTCGAGAACGCCCAGGTTTACATCATAATTATTCGGTTCAACCGTCACGGCAGTGCTGCCGTTGGAGCTGTCCTCGGTGTTGATGACTTCATACCGATACTTGCGAGAAGGTGAAATCCCACTATCTACAACGGTCGATGCCATAGAGGTAGAGAACAGCGAACTTCCCAAAAAATACGCCAGCGAACCGAGCACATACAACAGCAGGAAAATCGTTCCAAAGACGGTTTTAATCGTTTCGGTACAGCCACATAGAAAAAATGCCAGCAGAGCCGTCACGACCAAGGGGACGAGTACTTCCCACTCTCCAAAACAGAGCAGCACAGATGGCAATAAAAATGGCAACAGCAACACGCTGCATATTTTCGTCAACACCTGTTTTCTCGAATACAACATCGCTGCCAGTGCACCGCCGGAAATGGCAATCAAAACCACGCAGCAAGCTGCCTTTTGCGGAACTTCTACCGTATAAAAAAAGCTGAGCACCGCCAATGCTACAATCAGCAAAAAATATAACAAGCTAATGACGGACATCGCACGTTTTCGTCCAAGATTTTGCGTTTGTTCCATAATGCGTTTTTTCCAGTCCGGCAGATTACCGAACGGGAACTCCTTTCTATCCGACTGAAAAAGATCAAGACATACTTCCCTGTTATTATAACATTTTTTTCTGGTTGTGACAAGTCCTATTCTAAAAAAATCATACGAATTGCAGTTTCTTTTTCTGTTTCCTCTGGAAAATCCAACCATTTTTCGCTTGTTCGTCAGAATTTGTAAAAAAATCCCTTACAAATTCGTTCCACAGCTCTTTACTTTTTGCCGGAATCTGTGTATAATAGGAACATCATTGAGAAAGAAGGTTTTGTTGATGCAGACACAAAAATTTTATCAGCGTTCCGGTTTCTGGTTCTGCTGTACGCTTTTATGGTGTGTTGTGATTTTCTGCTTCTCCGCACAAGATGCAACACAATCGAACGCAGTTAGCAATGGCGTTTTACATAAAATTGCAGAAATTTGCACCGCTTGGATTCGCCATGGGCGAGACGGCCCGGTCCATCGGCGCCACCACGTTCGCCTTCTTCACCCGCAACCCGCGCGGGGGGAGCGCCAAGCCGCTTGATCCGGATGATGTGGCCGGCTTGCAGCGCATCTTGGACGAGGGCGGATTCGGTCGCCTGGTGGCGCATGCTCCCTATACCTATAATCCCTGTTCGGCGAAGGAGCGGGCGCGGGAGTTCGCGCTCGAGGCGATGGCCGAGGACCTGCGGCGCATGGAGGCGCTCCCGGGGCACTACTACAACTTCCATCCCGGCGCCCATGTCGGGCAGGGCGCGGAGCGCGGCATCGAGCTCATCGTCGACTGCCTGTGCCAGGTGATGTTCGAAGGGCAGCGCACCTGCGTGCTCTTGGAGACCATGGCGGGCAAGGGCACCGAGGTCGGCCGCAGCTTCGAGGAGGCCGCAGCGATTATCGAGGGCGTCGTCGAGCGCCGTCCCGAGCTCGACGGCGTCTTGGGCGTGTGCCTGGATACCTGTCATGTGAGCGATGCGGGGTACGACATCATCGGCGACCTCGATGGCGTGCTGGCCGAGTTCGACCGCGTCGTGGGGTTGGGGCGGCTGCGAGCGGTCCATATCAACGATTCGAAGAATCCGCGCGGCGCGCATAAGGATCGCCATGAGGTTATCGGCGACGGCTATCTCGGCAACCCCGATCTGGGCGGTGGCGAGGAGGTTCTCCGGCGCATCGTGACGCATCCCGCCCTGCGCGAGCTCCCATTCATCCTGGAGACGCCCCATGAGGAGCTGGCGGGATACGCCGAGGAGATCGCATATCTTCGTGGCCTCGCCGGGTAGGTCCAAGACGGGACGGGGCTTTTGCCACGTGGCATGCGGGCGGGGTGCGGCTTATGCTGCACCCCGCCTTTTTCGAGCTCGAGGCGAAAGCCCCGTCGCGGTTTATGCCGAACGCCCGACGTCGGCCGCGGCATCGTCCGCTCTTTTGCATGCGCGGCGAAGCGCTGCCGGGTCAACTGAATATTCTTTTCCCCTTAATGCATAAACCTGCTATGACAGAGAATGAATCTGTATATTCGGGAAACATAGAAGAAATAATTGCAAAAACTGAATCATCTAATGCATAATCGCGTATACTTCATCTTCAAGCAATGACAGGCATGTACATTGTCGGATCGAGTATTCGAAGGGGAAGGATCTATCATGTTTAAGAAGCAGTTTGGAGTCGTCGCGGCCTCCGTGGCGATGGCGGGCGCTCTGGCGCTCGCGGGTTGCGGCGGCGCTCCGGCGGCCGATACCGCGGGCAGCACGGATGCCTCGGCTTCGGCAGGTGAGATGCAGTTGGTCACGGAGGGCACCTTGACCGTCGGCACCTCCGCAGAATACGAGCCCTTCGAGTATATGGAGGATGGCGAGTACAAGGGGTTCGACCTCGAGCTCGCCCAGGCGATCGCCGATGACCTCGGTCTCGAGCTCGCGATCGAGAACGTCGATTTCGACACGATCGTCCCCGGCGTCGCCTCCGGTGCCAAGTACGATATCGGCATCGCCGCCATCACCGCCACGCCCGAGCGCGAGGACGAGGTGGACTTCACCGATTCGTACTATATGGACGACCAGGCCATCGTCACGATGACGGATAACGCCGACATCACGGGCGACAACTATAAGGATGCGCTGAACGCCGAGGGTGTGAAGATCGCGGTCCAGTCCGGTTCGACCGCCGAGGCCTTCGCTAAGGAGAACTTCCCGAATGCCACGCTCGTGCCGTTCAAGAACGCGACCGATTGCTTCGCCGCCGTGCAGTCCAGCCAGGCCGCGTCGCTGGTGACCAACCGTTCCGTCGCCGCGCAGCTGGTCGCGACCTCCTTCAGCAACGAGCAGGTCATCAAGCAGATCTCGACCGGCGAGGAGTACGCGATCGCGGTCAACAAGGAGAACGCCGCCCTCAAGGACGCCGTGAACGAATCCATCGCCAGGCTTACCGAAGACGGTACCGTCGACGCGCTCATGGAGAAGTACAACATCAAGTAAGACGCTGCATAGCGTGCCCGCCGGCCCTCCTACGCATCCGCGAGGAGGGCTTTGGCGGCAAAAGGGGACGTATGTCCAGCGCGGCTGGCACGTTCCCCAAGGTTGTTTCATGTATGAAAGGGTAAGACGATGGAGAACAGGGGAACGCCGACGTTCGGGATGCCGGTATGCGGCGCTGCCGGCGACCAGCAGGCCGCCCTGTTCGGACAGACCTGCTTTGCCCCCGGCGAGGCCAAGAATACATACGGCACCGGCTGCTTCACGCTGATGAATGTGGGCGATACGCCGGTGCGCAGCCGCGCCGGACCCAACGGGGATTCCGGCAGCGATGTCCTGGGCGGTACGGAGACGCGTATCACCTGGGAGGTCCAGGCGGGTCCGGATGAGGCGCTTTCGGGTCTCTCCCTTACGGTTCCCGCGGGCACCGCGTTCGAGACCGAGGACCTGAGGCTCACCATGCTCTCGGGGGAGGACCTGATGGACCGCGAGTTCATCAAGCCGAAGATCGAAGCGGACGGGGAGACCCTGCGTCTCGCCTTTCCTGAGGCGGCGCCTGCCGGGCGCTTTTTCCGCCTCGAGCTCTACGGCGTGGTGTTCCCGGCGGCGGGCGGAGAGATGCAGTGCACCGGCGCCTACACGCTCGCCGACGGCTCCGAGCGCGATATCGAGGGCATCCCCGCCGTCACCGTCAAAGGCGTGACCCCCTTCGACCAGTTTAAGAGCTTCTTGGAGGACCAGGCTTGGGTTCAGGCGTGGAATTCCAATACCTTCCTCCGCCTGTTCTTCAACCCGGTCCTCATCGTAAGCAGCCTGCCCATCATCTTCGGAGGCTTCTTGATGTCGCTCGCGATCGTTCTGGTCGCGTTCCCGGTCGCCATCCCGTTCGGCTTCATGTTCGCCCTCATGCGCATCTCGAGGTCGCGGATCCTGCGCGCGATCGCCGGCGTCTACGTGAACCTCATTCGCGGCACGCCTGCCTTCCTGCAGATCTATATCGCCTTCTTCGGACTGCCGCTCGCGGGCGTCAACATCGATAACTACACCCTCGGCGTCATCGTGATGGCGATGAATTCCGCAGCCTATCTCTGCGAGATCTTCCGCGCGGGCATTCAATCCATCCCGAAGGGCCAGGCCGAGGCTGCGCGCTCGCTGGGCATGAACGCGGTGCAAACCATGGCCTACATCATCGTCCCGCAGACGTTCCGCAACGTTATCCCGACGCTGACCAGTGAGTTCATCTTGCTGTATAAGGATACGTCGCTGCTGGCCGCCGTGGGCGTCATGGAGATCGTGATGTACGCGAAGACGATCGTCGCCACGACCGGCTCGATCACGCCCTATGTCGTCGCCGCCCTGTTCTACCTGGTGGTCACGCTGCCGCTCGCGCGCGTCGTCAGCATGCTGGAAGCCCGCCTGATGGGCTCGACGGCGGGCACGAACGCCGGGCCCGCCGCTAAGAGGCCGTTGAAGAGCGCGGGTACCGTCGTCCCGACGCCGCCCGACCATATCGCTGGACTGTAGGGGGAATGCAAGATGAGCGAAGCAACCAAGAACGAGGTCGTGGTGAGCATCCGCGGCCTGCAGAAGAGCTATGGCGAGAACGTCGTGCTGCGAAACATCGACCTCGACGTTCATCGCGGCGAGGTCGTGGTGGTGCTGGGTCCGTCGGGTTCGGGTAAATCGACTATGCTGCGCTGCGTGAACATGTTGGAGACTCCAACCGCCGGCTCCATTTTCTTCGAGGGGCAGGATATCACCAAGCACGGCGTGGACCTGAACAAGGTGCGCGCGCATCTGGGCATGGTGTTCCAGCAGTTCAACCTTTTCCCCA
>OGYY01003151.1_pt1 | contig 10928 bp, 8 predicted proteins | sample 1576671 | NCBI WGS metagenome assembly OGYY01 (sample SAMEA3541593, study PRJEB24748) | human gut metagenome | biome: human gut; feature: human-associated habitat; material: faeces | place: China | collected 2012 | reverse complement strand
ATGAAGCAGTAAGAAGTATTCGTGAGGACTTCAATTTCTCGATGTGTTTGAGTATGTTTAAACACATTTGGAGTGGCAGGCTTTCATGTCAGATCATTTACCACGTACAAACCGGTGGCTGATCGCACTTTCTGTTATTCTGTGTCTGATACTTGGAGGAATTTTCACCCGTTCTTCCGCTGTGACTTCACAGGCAGATGCCATCAGCGATGCCGGAGCTTTCGTGTCAGAAGATCAGGATTCTGCGGAGTTTACTTCTGAGGAAACATTGACTGATAGCAATGATAATTTTACGGATTCTTCTTCCGAGAAACTGTTTGGACGCACTTCTTCAGATTCATCTGAAACTTCTCCGGACGGTCCTGCATTAAGCACTGATATCTCGCCTGAGGCATCAGAGGGCAGCTGGGCTTCCAGCGGAAGTAACTGGATGTTTCTGGTAGATGATAAGCCATACACAGGATGGTTCACCGATACAGATGGGAAACAGTACTATATGGATGAGACCGGTATTATGCAGACAGGCTGGACAGATATCGGAAAGAAGCGGTATTATTTTGATATGGATGGCATTCTGCAGACAGGGACTGTGATAATAGATAAGAAAACTTATGAACTGGATACAGATGGTTCTCTGAAAGGTTATACGCCAAAGAAAAAATCTTCGAAGAAGAAATCTTCAGATAAGTCAGCTACCTCTGACAAGTCCGGTACATCTACGGCAAAGAAGTCGGTTGCCCTTACTTTTGATGATGGTCCCAGCTCTTTTACAGACCGTCTTCTGGACTGTCTGGAAGAAAATAATGCAAAGGCAACTTTCTTTATGGTGGGTACTGAGATTGCCAGTTTTCCGGACGAAGTAAAACGCATGAAGAAACTGGGCTGTGAACTTGGAAACCACACTTATGACCATAAGGATCTGGCGACTCTTTCTTCGGATGAGATCAGTTCAGAAATTGCAAGAGTGGATGAACAGCTTGTAAATCTTACAGGTGAGGGATCTTCGGTGGTCCGCCCGCCATATGGATCTGTTAATGATACGGTAAAATCAACTGTGGGAACCCCGATGATTCTGTGGTCCATTGACACTCTGGACTGGAAAACGCAGGATGTGGAATCTACGGTTGAGGAAGTCATGAATAATGTAAAAGATGGTTCCATTATTCTGATGCACGATATCTTCAGCACCTCTGTAGATGCAGCCGAAATCCTAATCCCGCAGCTTATCGAAGAAGGCTATCAGCTTGTAACAGTGCACGAACTGGCTTCCCTGCATCAGACAGAATTATCGACAGGAGTTACATACGGTGAATTTAATCGAATCAAGTAAGTCCCTTGCGGAAGTTGCGAAAAGTAATAAGAACAGCAAAATCTCCAGCAGAAGCTGACAAAAACAATGTCAGAAAAACGGAACGTAAAAATACAGGCAGTTACCACAAGGATAACCGCCTGTATTTTTTACGTTCCATATTCAATTTTATTCAAGTAAATCTCCTCTGATGTATCCGGTCTGACCGTCGTAGTCGATCTGAACCCATTCACCATCAGTACCTGTCTTCTGAACCTGATCACCTGCTGAGATCACGCCAAGGATATCAGCATCTGTGCTGGCTTCTGCGCGTACATTACATTCCTCCGAAGCAGTAAGCATCGTGCCATCTTCTGCCTCTGTTGACACACCTGCTTCCTCCCCAAGACCATTCAGGAATTCTTCAAGAGACGGATCAGATTGCTGTGCCTGATCCAGTTCATTCTGCACCTTCTTTATAAGAGCTGAAACATCACTGTCTGATAACTGTTTTTCCATATATGCGGAAATCTCAGAATCCTGTAAAGCTCCGTTATTGATCACCCAGTTTCCTTCGCTGTTCTTATATACATAGAACTGAGTCAGTGCAGGGGCCTTGGTCTCAACGCCCTGACAGATATACGAGAAACAGGCGTAAACCACGTAAGAATCATCTGTCATACCTTTCTTCGTGTACACATCGCCTACTTCATACCCTTCGATATAATCTTTCAAATTTGTGACTTTTGACTCATCAGACGGTGTAAAATCATCTTCCAGAGTCTTCAGCGTTGCAATATCTTTTTCCCCCAGAGCCTGATAATAGCTCGTGATCAATGCAGTAACATCTGCATCTGCTGTTTCCATGGGATTGGCGTCTTCTTTCTTCTCGTCAGACTCCCCTTCACTTATCGGAGAAGAAGGAACATTTCCCTGGTCTTCGGATGTGGTTTTCTGTTCATCTCCGGAATTCCCCTTATTACTTCCGGAACAGGCTCGAATGCCGCAAAACAGGACAACCACAATTATCAGAATAGCTCCACCCAGCATAAAATACCGGAGATTATCTGATAACCATTCTCTAAAATCATCCAAGTTCTTGTCCTCCTTATGAGTTATCGTTTGCTCCGTTCACTGCCGCCATACGATTTCTGACAGTTCCCGATTCTGATAACTCCTGTGATACAACGCACCGGAACTGTACATACGTCCCAGGCAGCACGCCTGAAGGGAATCGAACCCCCGCACATGGTACCGGAAACCACTGCTCTATCCACTGAGCTACAGGCGCGTATCTTGAAAATCTGATTTTCAAAGGATTTATATAATTTATTTAATACAAGGTCTATATTATCATAATTACCGAAAAAAGTAAAGTTTTTTATTTTATTACAAAAGATGCATTATTTTGGCTTGTATGTCTCGGGATAGTGGTGTATGAGCAGTAACATTTCCAGAAAAATTCCATCAAAATTTCACCGTTGATAAGATGTACAAAAAATTATATAATAGAACAATGGACGAAAAAATCAGAATAAACAAATATTTAAGCGAGGCAGGCATATGCTCCAGACGGGAAGCCGACCGGATGATCGAAGAGGGAAGGATTACGGTAAACGGAAAAAAAGCAGAAAGCGGTCAGAAAGTCAGCCTGGAAGATGAGGTCTGTGCAGACAATATACCTGTCCATAAAAATGAAAAAAAAGTACTGCTTCTTTTTAACAAACCCAGAGGGATCGTGTGCAGTACAAAGCAGCAGTTTGATGAGACGACGGTAACAGATTATCTGGATTATCCTCTGCGTGTTTATCCTGTGGGCAGACTGGATAAAGAATCACAGGGCCTTCTCCTTCTGACAAATGAAGGAGATCTGGTCAATAAGATCATGCGCGCCGGAAACTATCATGAGAAAGAATATTTTGTGACAGTGAATAAGCCGGTGGACAGTGAATTTGTCCGAAGGATGAGCAAGGGAGTCCCTGTTCTTGATACAGTGACCAGACCATGCAGAGTGGTGCAGACAGGAGAATGCAGCTTTCGGATCATTCTGACACAGGGACTGAACCGGCAGATCCGCAGAATGTGCCGGTATCTGGGATATGAGGTACAGAAGCTGAAAAGGATCAGGATCATGAATCTGACTCTGGACGGGATCAGAGAAGGCGAATACAGAGAGATCACAGCACAGGAATGGGAAGAACTGAACCATTTACTGGAATCTTCCACAAGTGAAACAGTGATCAGAACAGGAGAACAGAATGGAAACAGCAGCGATCATGCGAATGAAAGAGCTGGTGCAAAAGCTGGACAGGGCAGCAAAGGCGTATTACCAGCAGGATACAGAGATCATAAGCAACAGAGAGTACGATCAGATGTACGACGAGCTTCAGGCTCTGGAGAAAGAGACAGGCACTGTTCTGGCAAACAGCCCAACCATAAGCGTAGGGTACGAGGCAGTTGACCAGCTTCCAAAAGAAGAACACGAATCCCCCATGCTGTCTCTGGACAAGACTAAGGACAGAGAAGTTCTGAGGGAATTTATCGGGGAACACAAAACGCTTCTGTCATGGAAGCTGGACGGACTGACGATCGTTCTTACCTACGAGAATGGAGAACTTGCCAAAGCAGTTACACGTGGAAACGGTGTGACAGGAGAGGTTGTCACCAATAATGCCAGAGTATTTAAGAACGTTCCTCTTAGAATCCCATATCAGGGAAGACTGGTGTTACGCGGGGAAGCGATCATTACCTATTCGGACTTTGAACGGATCAATGAATCCATAGAAGACGTTGATGCGAAATACAAGAATCCGAGAAACTTATGCAGCGGTTCTGTCCGCCAGTTAAACAATGAGATCACAGCCCGCAGGAATGTGCGTTTCTACGCATTTACGCTGGTAAGCGCCGACGGGGTTGATTTCCATAATTCAAGAGCCCGGCAGTTTGAATGGCTGAAAGAACAGGGATTTGATGTAGTGGAATACAGGACAGTCACAGCTTCAACGCTGGATGAAGCCATGGAATATTTTTCAACTGCGATCACTGAGAATGATTTTCCGTCAGACGGACTGGTTGCTCTTTATGATGATATTGCATACGGAGATTCCCTTGGAAGAACAGCGAAATTTCCCAGAAATGCTTTTGCATTCAAATGGGCAGATGAGATCAGAGAAACCCATCTTCTGGAGATCGAATGGAGCCCGTCAAGAACAGGGCTGATCAATCCGGTGGCTGTTTTTGAACCGGTTGAGCTGGAGGGAACCACTGTGAGCCGCGCCAGCGTACACAATGTGAGCATTCTAAAAGAATTGCAGCTTGGTATCGGGGATACGATCACTGTATATAAAGCAAATATGATCATTCCGCAGATTGCAGAAAACCTCACACGCAGCAGTAAACTGGAAATTCCGGATACCTGCCCTGCATGTGGCCATGGAACACAGATACAGAAGGTAAATGATGTGGAGGCACTTTACTGTACAAATCCTGACTGTGCCGCAAAGAAGATCAAATCCTTTGCACTTTTTGCAAGCAGGGATGCCATGAACATTGACGGATTGTCAGAAGCAACACTGGAGAAATTCATTGCAAGAGGCTTTATTCATGATTTCGGAGATATTTTTGAGATTGGAAAGCATCGTGATGAGATCGTGGAGATGGACGGATTCGGGGAGAAATCCTTTGAGAACCTGATGACCAGCCTTGATAAAGCTAAGGAGACTACTCTTGCGAAGGTGATCTACAGCCTTGGAATCGCCAATATCGGCCTTGCCAATGCAAAAGTGATCTGCAGGCATTTTGATGATGATCTGGAGAAGATCCGCCATGCAGATAAAGAGGAGATCAGCTCTATTGATACTATCGGACCGGTAATTGCCGGAAGTCTGACTGATTATTTTTCAAACGAGGATAATAACAGAAAACTGGATCATCTGATGAGCCATCTGACTGTTAAGAAAGAAGAAAAGACAGGTGAGCAGATTTTCCGAAACATGAATTTCGTTATCACAGGAAGTGTGGAGCACTTTGCAAACAGAGCACAGGCAAAGGAATTTATTGAGTCTCTGGGAGGCAAGGTGACCGGATCAGTAACATCGAAGACGAACTACCTGATCAATAATGACACAACTTCCAATTCTTCAAAGAATAAAAAAGCCAAAGAACTGGGAATTCCAATCCTTTCGGAAGAAGATTTCCTGAAGATGGCACAACAATAAAATAATAAGAACAGGAGATAAGATAATGCCAATTAAAATACAGAGCGATCTGCCCGTAAAAGAGATTCTGGAAAAAGAAAATATTTTCGTGATGGATGAGTCACGTGCATCCCATCAGGATATCCGCCCCATTCAGATCCTCATTCTGAACCTGATGCCTCTGAAAGAGGAGACAGAGCTTCAGCTTCTGCGTTCCCTTTCCAACACACCGCTGCAGGTAGATGTCACCTTTATGGCAGTACAGAGCCATGAAGCGAAGAATACATCTGTGAGTCATCTGAATAAATTTTATCAGACATTTCCGGAACTGAAAAATAACAAATATGATGGAATGATCATCACAGGTGCTCCTGTAGAGCAGATGGAATTCGAAGAGGTAGACTACTGGAAGGAACTGGTAGAGATCATGGACTGGACAAACACCCATGTTACCTCCACCATTTATCTGTGCTGGGCTGCACAGGCAGGACTCTACCACCACTATGGACTGAAAAAACGCAAACTTGATAAGAAGATGTTCGGTCTTTTCTGGCATAAAGTGATGAACCGTAAGATTCCGCTGGTACGCGGATTCGACGATATGTTCCTTGCACCTCATTCCAGACATACGGAAGTTCCCATCGAGGATATCCATAACTGTAAAGAGCTGACAGTGCTTGCTGAATCCGATGAAGCAGGGCTTTTCCTTGCAATGGCAGACGGCGGCCGCAAGATCTTTGTAATGGGACATCCGGAATATGATCGTGTGACTCTTGACGGTGAGTACAAACGCGATGTCAGCAAAAAACTGCCCATCGAAATCCCGGAGAATTATTACAAAGACAACAACCCGGAAAACAGACCGCTCCTTATGTGGAGAGCACATGCGAACAACCTGTATACAAACTGGCTGAATTACTATGTCTACCAGTCAACTCCGTTCGACCTGTATGGAACACCGGATTTTGAGCATATTTAGGGGATTTGCAGGAAATACTGATTTCACGTATCTTACCGTATTTTTACATAATTTCACGCGAAAATGGAGTAAAAATGAGGTCAAACATGTGAGAAAATGGTGTCAAAACTGAGCAGTACAATGCAGATACAGTAGTGACACTGAAAGATTTTCCGAAAATTTCCATGACATTTGCAGAGATGTTTGAGAATGTAGAATAATCAGTTGAGATAAGAAAGGACACAACAATCATATGAACATAGGAAACAATATAGGAAATATCATGAAGATCACAGGCGCATGGAACACCTTTAAGAGCAATCATCCCAAGTTCCCGGCATTCTGTCAGGCAGTTTCACGCAAAGGGCTTAAAGAAGGAAGCATTATTGAAATTGCGATCACCACTCCTGAGGGAGAGAAGATAGAGACAAACCTGAAAGTAAAGGACAGTGACCTGGAATTACTGAAACAGTTGTCTGACCTGAAAATGTGAAACAGTTTACAAAAATTTTATTTGAATAACAGGTATAAATCTGCTATAGTATTCTATGTTGGTTAAGTTGATTATTATTCGTTCCCATATATAAGAATGATAGGTTCTCAAAAGAAAGAAGAGGAAGAAAATTGCGTAAAAAATCACATATTTTATTAGCAAGATACCTTGCGGATCAGATGCAGACCACAGCAAGCCTGCAGTCTCACAGAAAGGCTTTCTGCCTGGGCAGCATTCTGCCGGATATCAAACCGTCCTTTATCACCAGGAGACACGAGTTCTACGGAACATTTGAAGATGTCAAGAACCGGATGAAAGAACTGGCAGATATCAGACCGGATGAGAGTAACCAGAGAGTTTACTGGCGGCGGTTCGGCGAAGTGATCCACTATATGGCGGATTATTTTACCTTTCCTCATAACAAAACATATACAGGAAGCTTCAGCCAGCATAATCATTATGAGAAAGTACTTAAGAACAGACTGAAAGAATGTATACAGCAGGGAGAAGCATATGCATATCTGGAACCGGCCATCCGCTTCGCAGATTTCTCCACCCTGATCGATTATATCGAAGCTACTCATGAGAAATACCTCAACAAGCTCCGCAGCGTGGAAGAGGATATCCGCTTTATCCTGAATATGTGTTTTCAGGTAGTGCAGGGACTGATACAGATCTGCATTGGTAATAAGAACTTTGCAGGAGCCATTCAGGCAGCCTGACAGAGATACGCTAAGAATACAGGAAGGCTGTGTGGAAATCATATCCGCACAGCCTTCCTGCATTCTGAAACATATCTTCCTCACTGCTTGTTGCTTTTCGCAACTTCTGCAGGGGGACTTACTTGATTCGGTTAAAATGTGACAAAAAAATGAATTTTGGTCAAATCTGGAATTTACCTGCCCTGAGCTGTTGATTTCAAAAAATGATTATGCTAGAATAAAACAGGTTAATATTTCGGGATAATTCACTTATGAAATAACATAATAATGTGAAAAGTAATTTAGACAGTATGCCCTTATAAACAGGGGGTAAGGACATGCTCACAGTAAGAAGGGAGCAATTTAGATATATGAAAAACAAGTATCTTACCAGATTCTTATGTTTGACATTGATGTCAGGAATGGTATTATCCGGTCCTGCGTCCGTACTTGCAGCAGAGGATACTGCTGCGTATACAGCAGATGGTTCTGATTTCAGCGATTCCGGTGATTTTGATTCAGGATCAGAGGATCCGGCGCCGGCAGATCCGACTCCTGCAGAGCCAACACCTGCGCCGGTAGATCCGACACCTGCAGACCCGACACCTGCACCGGTAGATCCGACACCAACAGATCCGACACCAACACCTGCAGAGCCAACACCTGCACCGGCAGATCCGACTCCGACACCAACAGATCCGACTCCGACACCTGCGAATCCTACACCAACACCGTCTTCACAGATTACGAAGGCAGCCCAGGATGTGATCGACAGAATCAAAGAGTTGAACGCACAGACCATCACGCTGGAGAAGAAAGCCACTGTTCAGAGCATCCGCACTGCATATAATGCCCTGCCTGATACAGAGAAGGCACAGGTTTCTAATTATAATCTGCTGGTTCAGGCAGAAGCGACTATTGCTCAGTTGGAAGCGCAGAAGAACAATGCGAATACGAATAATCCATTTACGAGTAATACCAGTGCTGCACAGACCGGAACTCCGGTATATTATGCGTCCAATATCCACGCAGGTAAGGATTTCTATCTGGACAGCCTGAAGAATAACTACAATCTGACCTTCTCAGATGATTTCGCTTCTGTTATGGATGAGATCGAGAAGGAATATAAAGAGAAGAACAAAGTAGCAGATGCCAGCGATGTAAACGGCAGCAAGACCACCACATCTGCAGACAGTCTTCTGGTAAGAAACTGGCAGGATATCCTTGCAGTCTATGTATATCAGCAGAGCCAGGACGGAAAAACAGAATTTACTCTGGATTCTTCCTGTAAGAAAGACCTTGCGAAAATCTTTGCAGAGATGAACCCGATCGTAAGGGACAAGCAGGATATCACTCACGTTACATACGCTAATCGTAAAATCAACTACTATATTAAGAAAAATAAAATCGCAAAGAAGGATCGTACGATCCTTAAGAAATATGTGGAGACAGACTGCAAACTCCTCTGCGCGGTAGTAACAGCTGCCAACGGTTTTGTCCGCGAGAGTGTAGGGGATGATGTTTCCGAGGAAAGAGTAAATGTTATCTCCGCAGCCTATTCACTGGTTGGTAAAGTCGGTTACTTCTGGGGCGGCAAATCCACAGTGATCGGTGAAGATCCAGGCTGGGGAACCAGCGAGAAGGTATCAGCCGAGGGAAGCAAGAGCACCGGAACCATCCGCGCATACGGACTGGACTGCAGTGGTTTTGTCACCTGGGCAGTGATCAACGGATATCAGGATAAAGCAATGCAGGAAGCTGTAGGCGACGGAACTTCCGATCAGTGGGAGAAAGCAAACGTGGTAACTGAGGCAGATGCACAGCCCGGAGATCTGGTGTTCCAGAAAGGACCGGAAGCAGGAAGCGATAATCATGTAGGTATTCTCTGCGGTAAAACAGACGCAGGTGACTGGATCGCAGTACACTGCTCCTCCGGCAAGAATGGAGTAACAGTAGGCGAAGCATACAGTGCAAGTTTCCGTTACATCCGCCAGCCATCCTTCTACCCGACACAGGAACAGGTTCAGGAAATGCAGAGCAGCAGTACGGTAAGCATAACAACAGGTGATGCAGCAGCTTCCACAGGAACAGATATCTTTTCTGCAAATGTGACAGTAAGCAATACTCTGCAGGATGCGATGAAGTCAAATACTTCCGACTCAACAGGATTCACAACATCAGAATCCACTGAGAAGACTTCCATCCTTCCGGATAAGATCGATCTGTCAAAAGAGAAAGTCGCTGTATTTAAGGCAAAATAAAATGTATAAAAGAAGAGAAAGTCATACAAAAAAGTCTGGCTTTCCCTTCTTTTTTCGTGTGTAAACTTTTTATCTGTTAACTTAAACGATTAAGTAAAAACTGACGAATTTGCTTATTGGCCTGCGGAATATGCTTCAAAAACGAAAAAAATATTCGAAAATATGGAAACCCCTGGAGAGTACAAAAACCTGTGAGTAGATGGATATTTATATCATCAAAAGCATATTCGTTGAAGTAGGAATGGAACATAAAAGTTTATAATTTTTTATAAGTTTTCAGTAACGGTGTCATTAATCTATATGAAGGGATTTGAGAGAGATACGATCATGTATGAAAAAGGTCAGGAAGCTGAACGCAAAAATACAGAAAGGGAACGTCAGAGAGCGGATTTTGCTGAAAAAGAAAAAATAAAGGCCCAAAAAGAGACAACAGAAGCACTTAAAAGAGTAGCTGAACTGGAGAAGATTTTGCAATGTAAAACTACGGAGGGTAAATAAGATTATCTTAAGATAGCCACAGACTGGCACCCATCCAGCCTGTGGCTTTTTCACCCACTATTTTTGAGTTGACTTTTTGGCACATTGCGCATATACTAACAGTAGCTAAGGAATGTGGTGAGATTCCTTGAAGCAAAACAAAAGCCCTCAGAGTGCCAGCTCTGGGGGCTTTCTTGCTCGTTACGGTGAGCTATTCCGTTTAGACTGTTGCTGTCTATCGTCTGCTGTCCAGCCATTTGCATATGTAGTAGCTAACTACGCCTGCTATAACAGAGACAAGAAATGTGGTGAGAATTTCTTCCATGGAGTCCACCTCTTTTCTGCTGGAGGTTCGACAGCTTTTTGAGTATAACATGTTTTAGAACAAATTGGAATAGTAAAACCTGGCATGAGTTAACTGATAGAGGCAGTTAGGGGGGAACCTTCTGCCGGGACTGGTATTAATACTGAACAGGTCTGGCGGGGTCGCACCCCTGTCGGGAAAATAAAGAAACAAAATATGTTTTAAAAGTCCTCTAAAGAAAGTATAAAAA
>OGYY01003143.1_pt1 | contig 10958 bp, 10 predicted proteins | sample 1576671 | NCBI WGS metagenome assembly OGYY01 (sample SAMEA3541593, study PRJEB24748) | human gut metagenome | biome: human gut; feature: human-associated habitat; material: faeces | place: China | collected 2012 | reverse complement strand
CATTCCGCAGCTCTTGTCGCTTAAATATTTGTCCTAACTTTTGGGGTCACTTCTAAGTAGTTATATATGTAGCTAGACTACGATTGTTACAGAGAAATTACATTACATTAACAAATGAATAACATTGCAAAAAGTAATTGAAAATATGCATAAAATATGGTTAAATGAAACTACAGGATGTGATATCAGTTTTGAGTGCATAATAATTTGAAAAAATGAATAAATTAAAAGACGGAGGAAAAAAGATGAAGTTTAAGAATAAAAATGGAATTACGCTTATAGCTTTGGTTGTGACGATAATAGTTTTGTTAATTTTGGCTCGGCATTAGTATAAGTATGCTAACAGGGCAAAATGGAATATTGAATAGGGCAAGTGAAGCTAAAGAAAAAACAGAAACAGCAAGTAAAGACGAACAAAGAAAATTAGCACAAGCGGTAGCATTGATGAATACAGAAAAAACTACTTATAAAGGTCTTACATTGCCAGAGGGATTTGCTCCAACTAAAATAGATGGGGAAGATTCGTTTGATGATGGATTAGTTATAACAGATGGTTATGGAAATGAGTATGTTTGGGTGGAAGTGCCTAGAACGACAACAGTTTATCCAACAGCAGGATTAAATATAACAAGCTTTACAAATGATGAGTATACAAAAATTGAAAATGACTTGCATACATATACAGCTGATTATAGAAATGGAACAAATTTTAGTGATACATTTTATGATGCATCAAATGATGAAAATGAAGCAAATAAATCAGATTGGTTCCAAAGTGAAGAAGAATATAATAATGCAAAGAAAAAAAATGCTGGGAAGTGTTTATGAAAACGGTGGTTTTTGGGTAGGAAGATATGAAGCAGGAATTGAAGATGAAAATAATATAAGAAAAGAGACATCAAGTACAGCAACATTAGTACCTGTATCGAAACAAAATGCATATCCATATACTTGGGTAACAAGAACGCAAGCAAAAGTATTAGCAGAAAAAGTTGAATCGGGAAGTTATACAAGTAGTCTGATGTTTGGAGTACAATGGGATTTAGTATTAAAATATATAGAAACAAAAAAATCGGCAACAATTACAGATATAAAAACAAAATTAAACTCTAATAGTACAATAATTGGAAATTATAATAATAATTTATGGAATATAACAAATGCAGATGCAAAATATTCAACAGATTATGGAAGCGGTTTTAAAGCATGTCCATATTCAAAAACATCAAACGCCGATGTATTATTAACAACAGGAGCATATGAAAGTTTTGCATTAATGAATATATATGATATAGCAGGAAATGTATGGGAATGGACTTTAGAAAAGACTTCTGATGTTAGTGGTCCTTGTGCTTACAGGGGAGGAAGATATCTTAACAATGGTTCTGACTATCCAGCAAATTACCGCAATAACGGCCGTACGTCTGGCATCAGTAGCAGTATTGGTTTCCGCATTTCACTTTATTAATCGGAAACATTAATATTTGTAAAAAAGCCAAAATAAAAAGCTATAAGAAAAATTTAAATATCTTATAGCTTTTTGTTTATCAAACTTATTTAATTCAATTAATTTTATAATTTATTGATTTCCTCAATTGAAAGATCAGTTATGTTTCGGATTGTATCTGTATCAAAACCTTGAGTTTTCATTTTTCTTGCAATTTGGATTCTGTTGGTTTCAATGCCTTGCTCAATTCCACATTTTAATCCCTTATCATATCCAGCAGCTTCAACAGCCTTCTGGTCCATAATATACTTTTCTCTAAGTTCAGCTAAACGTCTTTCCTCTTCATTTTGACTTATTTCATCTAAAACTTTTTTTGCTTTTTTAACTTCTTCATTTTTCATATCTATCACCTTCGGATTAATAATAAATTTTACCCAATCTGATAAAGTGCTGTCATTAATATACTTTTCAAATTTAGGTAACTCTATTATATAAATTTCGATGTCATCTGTCAAGATAATATTTCCATAATTTTCCTCTCGAAGGTTCCATTTAGAAACATATTTTTTAATTTTCTTTAATGATGGAAGTTCATAATCTGAAATTAAAATAGCAATACTTTTTTCTAATTTTAAATAATCATCTCCTGATTTAATACTTTGAATATACGTTTTACCGCAATAGAATAAAATTCTTTTTTCGATATTCTTTTTATCTACAATTTGCATTTCTATGTCACAATTAATGTGATTATCGATTTTTGCTTTAATATCTAAGATTCCTACCTTATCATCTAACATATCTTTAGGGAGAGATGAATCACTTTCTAAAACTATATCTGTAATGTTTCGATTTAAAACAGACCTATAAAACTTTTTGCAATAGATTCATTTTCTTGATGCCCGAAAATACGTTTGAATACATAGTCTATTTTTGGATTTAATAATTCTTTCTGTTCAGTATTTTTTATTTCTTCTTTCTTCTTTCTTCTTTTTCTATGATATATCACGACTCCTTTTTTATAATTTTAATATGTGGAAAAATCAAATTCAGTTTTTAGAATTAAATGAGTTTGAAAAAATCTTTATAAATTATACGACCAAAAGCCTGTAATGTCAAGGAAAATCGTTTGATACAATTCGACAAGTGGGAAGAGAAAATGTTTTTATGGTAATACAAAATATGAAATAAAATCCGACGTATTACGAAAATATTACAACAAAATAACATTTATATTACATTACAAGATGCAATTGAAAACGAACACAAAATGTGTTATATTTTAATTACAGGATGTAATATAAGTTTTTGTGGATTTATATTTAGAATTGAAAGGATGAGAACAATGAGAGAAAAAGATAATAAAAATCGAGGAATAACATTAATAGCACTTGTTGTGACTATTGTGGTTTTATTGATACTAGCAGGAATTTCGATAAGTATGCTAACAGGACAAAATGGAATTTTAAATAGGGCAGCAGAGGCTAAAGAGAAAACAGCAAAAGCACAAGAAGAGGAATTTGCTACGTTAAATGATTATGAAGAAATGATAGGAAAATATACATCAAATTTGCCGTCCACAGAATATACAGCACCATATTTGCCAGATTCTAATAAATTTGAAAGAGTAGAGGGTACAAATTTAAGTAATGGATTGGTAATAAGGGAAAAAGCAACTGGAAGTGAATATGTTTGGGTTGAAGTGCCTAGAACAACAACAGCTTATCAGACAGCTGGACTAGATATAACTGAATTTACAGATACAGACTATAATAATATAGAAAAAGATTTACACCAATATACAAATGATTATAGAGATGGAACAGATTATAGTGATTCATTTTATGATGCATCAGATGATGAAAACGAAGCTTATAAATCAGATTGGTTTCAAAGCGAAGAAGATTATAATAAAGCAAAGAAAAAAATGTTAAAAAGTATTTACAAAAATGGAGGTTTTTGGGTAGGAAGGTATGAAGCTGGAATTGAGAAAAATAGAATAGAAAAAGGAGATGCAGCAACTGTACCATTGTCTAAAGCCAATTTGTATCCATATAATTATGTAACAAGAACACAAGCAAAAGTATTAGCAGAGAAAATTGAATCTGGAAGTTATACAAGCAGTTTGATGTTTGGGGTACAGTGGGATTTAGTATTAAAATATATTGAAAGCAAAAATGCAACAACTCAAACTAACTTAAAAACAGATAGCAAAATAATTGGAAATTATTCTGAGAATTTATGGAATATAACAAATGAAAACGCTAAATATTCAACAGATAAGGGAAAAAATTTTACAGTTTGCCCATATAAAAAGCAAACAGATGCAGATATATTATTAACAACAGGAGCTGATACAAGTTTTTCATTAATGAATATATATGATATGGCAGGAAATATATGGGAATGGACGTTAGAGAAAGTTCCTAGTAGCGATGCTCCTTGTGCGCGCAGAGGAGGGTGCTTCGAAGACAGTAGTTCAACATATCCAGCAAATTATCGTCGTAATGGCTCTAATTCCTATAGCTATTGTTATACCGGATTCAGAGTGTCACTTTATTAAATATAAATTATAAGGCTGAATGTCAATAGTTGGGGTGGAAAAATGTGAAGTTTTTCTGCCTCGATATTTTTTCGAAACAGGGACGGTTCCTTTTTCAAAAAGGAACCGTCCCCATTTCAAAAAAATCTACTTTTCCTCCAACTCCGAAATCCTAACATCCATCTCCTCGAAATTATCCACAAACCCAACCTTAGCCATATCCTTAGAAACGCCCTGAATCCAAACAGGCCTGTCCTTATAAAAAACATCAAACTTTTCATCATTATTCAAAATAGAATTAATACGATTAATATCCATAAAAAAAATACCTCCACAAATCTTGTTACCAAAAGTATATACAAAATTCATAAAAGTATTCATAAAAAACTATAAATAAATTCTATAATCAATATCAGGGAAAACACAGTCTTTTTCCTCAATTTCAGTTAAGAACTTTCTATCAATCTTCCCAGAATTAAGTTCATTATAAAGTCTAGTAAACCTACCAATATGATCTTTAATTCTTCTATGAGCATAATCAACCATAGTATTATTAGTAATAATAAATAGCCAATCACTACTTTGAGCAAGTAAAAGTTCACGAGCAGCCTGATTCAAAGCACGAACCTGTAGCTTAGCATTTCTATACTTGCTAGAAGAAGTAATAGAAGTAATAGGCTTCTTCTCCTTTTTCAAATCCTTAATTTTATTATCCAAATCATTTAATACATCATAAGAATCTTTAAACTTATAAGCTAACTCACACATTCTATCTCCAGCAGTATGAAGATGTTTATGAGCATAGTCATTTGAAGGATTAAGCCAAACTTCACTATAACCATTTGCGCCCCAACTTGATCTACAAGGTTGACATTGTTGAATTTCTGGGTACTTATCCATATATTCAGATGGAGTAATAAGCTCAAAATTACATTCATCATAATAAATCTTTTTAAATAAAATATATAACCAATAAGGACCTTCATACCACCAATGTCCATAAAGTTCTGCATCATAAGGACATAAAACAATAGGAGGTTTATTCATATAATGAGATGCATTTTCAATTTGCTCAGTTCTAGAATTTAAAAAGTGTCCTGCTTGACGTTCTGCTGAATCTTTTGCCCATTGGATATCATAAATATCTTTATTGTCAGTATCACCTGTAATTCTGTGATATTTTATACCTGTATGAACTCTAACACCATTATGTGCAATATAAGGTTTTATATAATCGTAATCAGCTTCATAACCAATATCTCTATAAAAATCTCTATAATTGTAGTCACCTGGATAACCATTAATTGAACTCCAAACTTGTCTAGAAGATTCCATATCACGTCCAAAAACTGTAAAGCCTTGAGGTGAAACTATTGGAGCAAGAGTACCATAAACAGGTGTTGGATTTGCATATAAAACACCGTGTGATTCAACAATTGCATAATCTACGCCAAATTCTCTTAAATATTTATCAGCTTCTGGAACATATCCACATTCTGGAAGCCAAATACCACGAGGTTTTTTACCGAAATATCTTTCATATGTTTGAACACCTACAGCAATTTGAGCTCTAACTGTTTTTTCATTTACATATAATATTGGAAAATATCCGTGTGTTGCACCACAAGTTATTATTTCTAATACTCCAATATCTTGGAAATGTTTAAACTGAGAAATTAGATCACATTTGAATTCATCTCTAAATAATCTTAAATCTTCTGAATATCTTTCATAATAGTATTTTGATAGATTATTCATTTTTTCATTAAATGTTGTTCTTTTAATTTCCTTTTCAGATAATTCTATTAAGTTTTTCAAATAATTAATGTACTTTTGCTGTAATAATTTATTATCAAGCATTGAAAGTAGAGGAGGAGTCATTGACATTGTTATTCTAAAATTAACCCCTTCATTTACTAATTTTTTGAAATTTTTTAGTAAAGGTATATATGTTTCTGAGATTGCTTCATATAACCAAGATTCTTCCAAGTAATCATTACTTTCTGGGTGATGAATAAATGGGAGATGTGCGTGTAATACAAAGCTTACGTATCCTTTTTTTTGCATTTGATTTTTCCTTTCTTTAACTACAATGTAAAAAAATCTAGCTTACAAAACAAACGAAAGCTAGATTAAAGTTTTACCAAGAACTTAAATTTCCTGATGATGGATTTCCAGAAGATGGGTTCATTCTGTCAAATCTACCATCGATAATTTCATCTTTATATAGTTTTTTGTATAATTCATAAACATTAACAAATTCATTATCCTTAACAATAAATGGAAAGTCTTTAACATCTTTTTCTATAATTTGATTTGTCTTTACATTTCTAAAATATATTTTGTTTTTGTTGTTAAATAAAATATGGTCATTTGGTGCTTCTAATTCGTTTGACGAAGATATATAAACAAATGGCACTTGAACTGGAGCTATTGGACCGCTTTTTTCTACATTATATTGTGGCATATAATTGTAATTTATTGGAATAGGGCGTCTGCCAAGTTCTATTTGGTATTCACAGCTACTATCATTTACGTGAAAATACCAACTGTTTGCAAAATCGTTTATATCTATTTCAAATGAGTAATTCATTGTTATATTATGTATGACTAAAACTGGTTTTGTTATTTCGAAAAAATATTCTCCATATTGCTCTTTTAGTTTTTCTCTATCTTCATCAGATATTTCCCAATATACAAATAAATTTGTTGGTGTTTGAGCTAATATTTTTACGACTGTTTTATTATATTTGTATGGTAAATCGTAGTATTCTGGTGAAAAATTATGAATTGTTGGTTTATTCTCTTTTTTTTCTACTTTTTTAGGAACGGCTTTTTTAGATACAGATTTCTTGGAAGCAGATTTTTTTGGAGTAGCTTTTTTGGTAGAAGTAGTTTTATTTTCTGAAGCAGGTTTAGTTTTTGTTGCTGTTTTTGAAGTGGTGTTTTTGCTTTTAGCAGAAGTAGAAGCTACCTTTTTATTTGTTTTTTTAGATTCTTTTTTATCTTTTTTAGGAGATAATAAATCTTTTATATGTTCTATTGTTTCATTGATTTCTTTAGTTTTCTTAGGCATTTTTTATCCTCCTGTTTTGTTTTTATATATACTATACTAAAATGAAAATAAATTCAAGTTTTTTTGACAAATTTTTGAAAAAATATCGACCATCTATTCAAATTTAAAACAGGCTATTGCAAAAATCAAATTATTTATATATAATAAGCTCGTATAAATATAAACGAGAAAGAAGGATAAGTTTTGAATAAAACAAAAAGAAAAATATTTGAAACATCAATGAAATTATTCGCGGAAAAAGGTTATGAAAACACAAGTATAGAAGAAATAACAGCAACAGTAGGAGTAGCAAAAGGAACACTATATTATCATTTTGCAAGTAAAGAGGAGATATTTAATTTTTTAGTATCTGAGGGAGTAAAGCTATTACAAAATAGTGTAGATATTAAAACATCAAAATATCATAACTATATAGATAAAATAAAAGCAATAGTATTAATTCAAGTAAAAATTGTTGATAAATATGAAGATATAATAACAATTTTATTAAGCCAATTTTACGGAAATGAACAAAGAAATCAAAAATGCAAAGAATATATATATGAATACATAAAAAAAATTGAACAAATAGTAAAAGAAGGAATTGATGCAAGACAAATAAAAGCAGGAGATGAAAAAATTTATGCATCAGAAATATATGGCTTAATATGTTCGTGTTTAGTATACAAATTAAGAGATAAAGAGAGCTTTAATGTTGGAAAAGTTTATAAAGAATTTGAAAATACAGTAATAAAAGGGTTAAAGGAGATATAAAAGATGTTAGATAGAAGCATAAAATTTGATAATTTAAAGGAAATGATGAAAAATTCAGAAGAAAAATTTGGAGAAGAAGTAGCTTTTTACAGAGATGGAAAAGGCCTAGAAGATTCTAAAAAAGTAACATACAAAGAATTTTGCTATGAAATTAATAGCTTAGGAACAGCTTTAATAGAAATGGGCTTAAAAGGAAAAAGAATTGCTATAATTGGAGAAAATAGGTATGAATGGGAACTTTCATATTTAGCAGTAGTAACTGGTACAGGAACAATAGTACCATTAGATAAAGCACTACCAGAAAATGAAATAGAAAGTTTAATAATTCGTTCAGAAGTAGAGGCAATTATCTATTCAGAAAAATATGATGAATGTATGGCAAAAATTCAAAAACAAGGAAATACAAAATTAAAATATTTCATTTCTATGGATTTAGAAAAAAATGACTTTAACAAATATTCTTTAAAAGAGATAACTAAAAAAGGAAAAGAACTATTAGATGGCGGAAATAAAGAATTTTTGGAAGCTAAGATTAATAATGAAGAAATGTCAATAATGCTATTTACATCTGGAACAACAAATCAATCAAAAGCTGTTATGTTATCACACAAAAATATTTGCACAAATGTAAAAGACATAAGAAATGTTTTTGAACTTGACGAAACAGACAGATTATTATCATTTTTACCTTTGCATCACACATTTGAATGTACAGTTGGATTCTTATATCCATTGTCAATTGGTGGAAGCATAATATTCTCAAAAGGTGTAAGACATATTGCAGATGAACTTAAAAACTTTAAAATTACTGCGATGATATGTGTGCCAGTTGTATTTGAGAAAATGTATGATAAATTAATGAAAACAATTGAGGACAAGGGAAAAATGCCAACTGTAAAAAAAGGTATAAAATTGAGCAATTGTTTATTAAAAGTTGGAATTGATATAAGAAAAAAATTATTTAAAGAAATTCATGATAACCTTGGAGGCTGTTTACGCGTAATGGTTGCAGGTGGAGCAGCATTATCACCTGAAAAAGAAAAAGGGTTCTGGGATTTAGGATTTAATGTATTACAAGGATATGGTTTAACAGAAACATCACCAGTAATTGCAGCAGAACTTACAAAACAAAAAAGATTAGGATCTATTGGTAAGAAATTTCCAAGTGTAGAGGTAAAAATAGATAATCCAGATAAATCGGGAGTTGGAGAACTTTTAGCAAAAGGCGATTCTGTAATGATTGGATATTATAATAATGAAGAAGCAAATGAAGAAGTATTTACAGAAGATGGATGGTTCCGTACAGGTGATTTAGCTAGAATTGATAAAAATGGATATCTATATATTTCTGGAAGAAAGAAATTTGTTATTGTATTAAAAAACGGAAAAAATGTATATCCAGAGGAAATAGAAAGCCTGTTAGAAAAATCAGAATTAGTAAAAGAATGTATGGTATTTGGTATGCCTGCAAGAGATGGAGATGTAACATTATCTGTAAAAATATGCTATGATAAGGACTATGTAAAAAAACAATTTGGAGATATAACTATAGATGATTTGAAAGAAAAAATCTGGAATTGGGTAAAAGAAGTAAATAAGACTATGCCCAAATATAAATATGTAAAAAAATTAATATTAACAGACGAAGAACTTGTAAAAACAACTACTTTGAAAATTAAAAGAAATGTAGAAATGAACAAAATAATGAAAAGTATTTAAAAACACTGTAATAAAAATGTAACAATTCTGTCATAAAAATGTAAAAAAAAGTTTGGCAAAATTTCTTGTAGTTTTTAAGGGAGTGTTGTATAATAAAAATGAATTATGTAGAAGATACGTTAAAATAATAACAAAGGAGGGAAGTTTACAATGTCTAAGTCTGGCATAGTAAATGTGAGAATGGTAATCACAGAAGAAAAAATAATATCAAATATAGATAAAGTTCAAAAATTAATAAATCCAAACAACAAGAAAAAAATAATACAATTAGAAGAAGATACATATTTTAAAGATTTGATAGAGTCTATAAAGACATACTTAATAGAATATCCTAAAAAGAAAAATTTCCCTGTAAGTGTATATAATGCTGCTTATGGCTTAGTGGAATTTGCTATAAATCAATTCGAGGAAAATACAAAAAGAGTTGAAGAATTAATAAAACAAAGAGAAGAAAATATAGCACTAGCTGGAACTTTAAATGAACTTATAGAAGAAGCAGACAACAAAGAAGAAGGATGGAAAGCCGATGTAGAAGAAGCATCAGACAAGTTCCCAGAAGAAATAATCGAAAGCTTAAACACATTAGGAAGATGCAAAGGAAAAACATCACAAAAATATAATGACTCTATGAAAATACTTAAAGCAAAGGCAAATAATCTTGAATCTAATTTACATATAGAAATAGATATGGAAAGACTAGAAGATAGTTCAAAAGCATTAAGTTTTATAGGAATTGAAGTATCAGATGCTTTAAAATTAATTCCAACACCTGAGGATAATACTCAAACAATTGTAGAGGAAGAAGTAGAACCAGAAGTTCAAAATATTGAAGAAGTAGTTGAAACAAAGAAAAAAGCTAAAAAAGTAAAGGCTAAGAAAGAAAAAGTTAAAGCAAATGTTCAAACTATAGAAGAAAATAATGAAGTAGAGTCTAATGAGGCAGTTGAAGAAGCTCAAGAAGAATTAAATAACTATAAAGAAGAAACAACATTTAAAGCTAAACCATCATTATGGCAAAGATTTAAAAATAGTAAGATTGTTAGAGCTGCAACTTATGTATTTAGAATTAGAATAAGAATTGAATTACCTAGTAATGCACTTCCAGAAGGAAGAGGAGAAAATGAGTAAAAATAAGATGTGTAAAATATTTACACATCTTATTTTTTATGACTTAGAGCTTCAAAAGTTTTCTAAGCACCACTGAAATTATTATATTCAAATTGATTATATATTATACATCATATCCCATTATTATCAAGATATCTTTTATATCAATAACGGTTAAATTTTCTTTTAACTTTTCAATTTCTTTATCAAGCAAGTATCTAAATTCATTGTATTTTTTCTCATCAAGTAATACCTTCATACATTTTATAATCATATATAAATTACATAAGTTTTCTTTTCTAGGATATTTTTTC
>OGYY01003141.1_pt1 | contig 10967 bp, 6 predicted proteins | sample 1576671 | NCBI WGS metagenome assembly OGYY01 (sample SAMEA3541593, study PRJEB24748) | human gut metagenome | biome: human gut; feature: human-associated habitat; material: faeces | place: China | collected 2012 | reverse complement strand
GCTCGCATAACACCGCGTAAGGAGCGGTCCTCAGCTCGAGGGCCGCTCCTTTCTTTGACTCAATGGCACGAAATGCGCGAGGAGTCCAAATGGACGCCTCAACCGACTCACAGACAGCATCGCCGCCTGCGACCCGATGCCGCCATAAAAACAAAGCCCTGCTCCTCCAATGGAAGAGCAGGGCTTTCGTCCTTTTTCAAGGCATCACGCGATCTCTCAGACGCCTGCCTCGCATACGATCGGACGGCGGACTCGTCAGCGGGGCCGCCGTCCGATCTCTAAAGCCGGGCTATCCGTTAGCCCGCTTCTTGCGACGAAGCATCAGGGCGCAACCAAGGGCCACAACCAATGCTCCGGCAAAGCCTACGCCAGCACCACCCGTGCGGGGCAGTATGACGGCAATCCAGTTCACGAAGGAATAGGGATCATCGTTGCCGTTGTACTTGACGTCGAGCCCCAGCGTGCCGTCGCCCTTATCGACAACCGCGATCGTTGCCGTCACCACGGTATCGTCGAACACGTAGTCGCCATCGGCTGCCTGGGCGAGCTCGGTGATCTCATACGTGAAGGTCTTGCCATGGTCTGCATCGGTGAACTCAAGCGGCTTGAAGGTGATGCTGCCATCCGCCTTGTTGCCAACCTCCTGGATTACGGTGCCGTAATCATCAGAGCCTTCGGTTACGTCACGCAGTAGGAACGTGAACTGGTCGTCCTTCAGCTCGCGCCCTTTCAGCTTCTTGCTTGCCTCGAGCTCAACCGCTCCCTTTGCACTGTACTCGTTCGTGATAACGGCATGCGCATCGGCATCGGCAATCGTTCCCTGCGTGCCGGACGTCTCATCGACCACCTGCGACCAGCCAGCCTTGGCCTGCTCGGTCACAGCATAGGTCGAACCATACGGCAACCCCTTGATAACGACCTGCTGGTTCGCGCCAAGCGTGATCGTTCCGCCATCGGAAACCGTCCCCGTCTTAGCAGAGCCGTCGGTAACGGAACCGCCCGCAAGGGTCTGAACCTCATACGAGAGGTCCTTCAGCGGCTTACCCGCAGCATCACTCAGCGCAACGTCAAAGGTGAACTGAGCGTTCTTCGTGACGTCGTTCATCTCGCCGTCTGCAACATGCTTCTCCACGACGAGGCTGTGCTTGTGGAGGGCGTTCGTGAACAGGTTGCCCTTGTTCGCGATGCCATCGCCGTTCGCATACTCAACGGAGCTCGTCAGCGTGCCGTCGCCGTTATCCGCAACGGTAACCGTGGCCTTAAGCTGCGCCTGATCGTAGTCGATACCCTGAGCGGCCTCGGAAACAACCTCGCGCATCACATAGGTATAGGTGCCCGCAGCGGTATAGGTCTGAACCGGGAAGTACACCGGCGCCATACCGTACACGGGGTTGCTCACGGAAGCACCATCCGCGCCAGACACGGTCTCATTGGTGTCGACCGGACCGTTCTGGGCCGTAGCCAGCACCGAGGAGCCATCGGAGGCCAGGAGCTGGAAGGAGAACTGACCGTCGGCGATAACGCCATGATCCATACGCTTGTAAGCCATCAGCTGGGCCTCGCCGGTCGCGGCATAGGCGTTAGTGAAGATCGCCTTCTTGGTCCCGTCGGCGGTGATGGAGCCGGTCGCACCCTCGCTACCCTTGAGAGACCATCCGCTGGGGATGTTCGTCTCGCTCACCGCGTATGCGGTGCCAGCCGGAATATCGGGGATGGTGGCCGTCTGCCCGCCCTTGAGCTTGATGACGCCGTCGGCCGTATGGACCGTATCGTTACCCACCTGGTAGTCGCCATCATACGGCACGCCACCGAGCGTCAGCATGAAGCTGAACTCCGCCGCTGATGTGGCATCCGTCGCGCCCTCGACGTTCTTTGCGATAGAGAGCGAGCCGGGCTTGGTGGTGTTGTCGAACGCAGCCACGCCCGCATCGGCATCGGTATCATCGTAGACAACAGCAGCGTTGAGCTTGCCATCCTTAGCCGTAACGTTAACGGTCACGAGCTCGGGGTCGGTATCGTACTCGATGGTGCCATCGGTGCCGCTATCCTCGGTGATCTTATAGGTATACGCGCCAACAGCTTTGTACTCGATCGGCGCGAACTCGATCGTACCGCCCTCGGAAACGGCAACGCTCTGCTGAATAACGGTCTCGGCGTCGCCCGTGGTCTCGGTCAGTGTGAAGGTGAAGCCGCTCTCGGGCTGCGCCCAGGCACCGTCGAGCTTCTTGGTCGCCACGATACGCGCGGACGCAGCATCGGGACTATATTCGTTGACGAAGGAGGCCTTGGCATCCGTATCGGCGGTGATCACGCCGTTGTCCCCGCTCACCTCAACGAGCTGCCAGCCAGCCAGCGTGTTCTCATACACGCGGTACGTGGTGCCCGCGGGAAGGTTCTTGATGCTCGCCTGATAGCCAGCCGGCATCTGGAACTCGAAGGACCCCTTTGACGGGTCGCCATCCACAGACGGCACGAACTCCCACTGCGCGTACAGCGTGAGCTGAAGGTCGGAATCCACCATCTTGAAGAGATCGTTCGACGTAATGGTGGCACCGTCGGCTACGGCAGTACCCTTGCCAGAAGCCCGAGTGTTCCAACCTCCGAACTTGTAGCCGGGGCGGTTGATCACATCGTCTGCCTTAGGCAGAACAATGCTGTCAGACTTCTCAAGGTCGAGATAAGCGCGCGGCATCTGGCCATTACCGCCGTTAACGTTGAAGTCAACCAACGCAAACGTGTTCCACACATACGTACCAGCCGGAGCGACCGTGTCCTTATATTGTGATGCAAGATCCTTGGCAGACATGGGCTCGCCAATCGGCGCCCCATCATTATCGATCCGGATCCATTTGAGCGAGCGCTTCGTGCCACCAAGATTCAAGGAGCCGTCAGGGAGCTCAGACCCCCTGAACTTAAACTGATCACCGAGCACGACCTTTCGCAGCGACGTGCAGCCATTGAAAAAGCCCCAGAGATTCGTGTCGGCCTTCGGTACGAAGGAAGAAAGATCAACCTCGGCGAGGCTTGAACAACCAGAGAGCATGCTCTGAGCATTACTCAGCTGCGTTATCGAGGTGCTGGGGAATTTCACGCTCGTGAGGCCCTCGCACCCATAAAGCATTTCCCTGGCACTAACCAGCTTCGAGAGGTCGAATTGTGAAAGATCCAGCGTAACCAGAGACGCACAGCCGCTGAATGTTCGATACAGAGAAATCAGCAGTCTTTAAATTGGAGCACCCGTCGAAAGCATATGCCATCGACGTGAGCGCGGATTTCTCCGCCGCGGGAAACACAACGCTGGTGAGGGAGGTGCAACCGCTTGCCATATAAGTCATTCCCGTTACGGAGCTTAAATCGAAATGGCTCAAATCGAGCGTCTTCAATTTTTTGCAATTGAAAAACGCCTTATACATGCTGGTAAGGGCCGACTTGTCTGCCTGGGGAAACTTGACGTTTTCAAGCGCATAGCAGTTTTCGAACGCACACTCCATGGACGTAACCGAGCTCAAATCGAACTGTGAGAAATCAACAGTCTGCAAATTGGAGCATCCGTCGAAAGAATATGCCATCGACGTGAGCGCAGTCTGGTTTGCCGCGGGAAACACAACGCTAGTGAGCGAGGAACAGCCGGTGAAGGCGTTCCTCAAGTACTTTACCTTCGACAGGTCGAAGTTCCCAAAGTCGAGCTCCTGTAGGCTCGTGCACTGCTCGAACGTGCGATAAAGATTCCTAAGAGAGCCCTCGTCAACCCGAGGCAGATACACATGTTTAAGGTTATAGCATTGATAGAACGTCGTCTCGAGCTTCTCAAGGTTGCTCAAATCAAACTGTGAGAAGTCGACGCTTAGAAGCGAAGTGCAGCCACTGAACATGCTGCCCATATCGGTCACCGCAGACTTGTTCGAGATCGGGAACTTCACGCTTGTGAGCGAAGAACAACCGTCGAACATATTACCCATATAGGTAACGAGAGAAAGATCGGCCTGCGACAAATCAACAGACGTAAGCGCTGAGCATCCAGTGAACCTGCTGGGTGTCGGCGGCTACCGAGCCGGCGGAAGCGCTCTGGGCATCCCCCGTCGAGGCCTCACCCGCGGCATCGCCCGAAGCGGTCGCCGTATTCGTATTCTGATTTTGAGCGGTATCGCCGGCAGCCTGATCCGACGTGGCGCCACCTTGCTCGGACGCGCTCGCGGCAGCATCGTCCTGCGTCGAGACGGTCGCCTGCTCGTCGGCGGTAGCCTGCTCATCGCCCGCCTCGCCGAGAGACGCCGCGGATATCGACTGCTCGCTCTGCTCCATCTCCTGCGCGGCAAGCGCAAGGGAGCGCGTGGCGTCTTCCATCATCTGGGCGTATGCCGGAGCGGGCACCGACCCGATCACCATGGTCAGCGCCAAAAAGCCGCTGAGAACCGGCTGCGCATAGCGCTGCGCGCCGCGACGCGTCCTCCGAACGGCATTCGACAGCTTCGAACGCCACCGACTGGTTGCTTGCTTCTTCTCGTTCATCATACGGTACCTCGCCTCACCGTTCTCCATCGCGGACCTCCGAGCCCCGCCGGCTCTTCTTCCGCAGGTATCGACCTATGAGCAATATGGCAGCAAATGCCAAAAGCAGACAGGCGCCAACCAGCGCCGGCCTGGTGTTGTCATTCACGTATACCGAAACATCCGGCTGCGTCTGCTCGAACTCAGCCGGGTCGTATTCGCAGCGCTCGCCGTGGACCAGCAGACGCTTGTCGTTCACGCCGATACGCCCCTTGGGGTTGAGCGGATCGGGCGACGTGGTGCAGGTAACCAACGTGCAGCGATCGCCATCCTGCGGCGTGACATCCACCGCATCGGGATCGATGATCTCCCACGAAGTCACGCGATAGGCGTACACCTCATCGAGAACGTGGATGGCGAACACATCCCCCGCCTCGAGCGCGCGAATGCCGTCGAAGATGCGGTACTGCTGCACGCCGGAGTGTCCAGTGAGGAAGCAATACGAACGAGCGCCGCCCACGGACAGCGAGGTTTCGGGCTGATGGCCCACCCCTGCAGCCAGGACCGCGTCACCCACGCCATGGAACACCCTCATGGTGATGTCCGCACGCGGAATCTCGATCCAGCCCATCGCCTCGTCGCCATCAAGCGAGAGCTGCTGCTCGTACGGAAGGATCTCCGTCACCCCAGCAGCCGCCTCGTCCTCATAGCCGCCCAGGCGCGCATTGTAGGCACGCGCCTGGGCCAGGAGCATCTACTTCTCTTCAGAAGGAACCCCCGCCGACGAATCCGTCATCTGAGTCACCTCAGACTTGGTCGTGATGCGGAAATACAAATCGGTCGCAATGGGAGCCAGGCACATAAGGATCCCCAGGCAGATTATGATCGCCGGCAGAGACAGCTTGCGCCGACCACGCGTAGGCTCCTTCGTATGCTTCGCCTGGTATCCCATTACGTCCGCATGTCCTTCTTACTGCTGAACGCTACCGCCGCACGCCGCGAGCAGTCGTTACTGCTGCTCGGCGCTGTTACGACGAGAGCGAACGGCGTACCACACCAGACCGAGCGCGACAACGCCGGCACCGGCCATGCCAACGCCCTCGGCACCGGTCATAGCAAGGGCAACGTTCTTGTCGTTCACTGCGGTAACGGAAACGGTACCAGCGTTCTTATTGGCAGTGGCCTTATGACTGGCGCTCACCATGTCGCCCGTTGCCTCGACGGTAAGGGTATCCAGATCGCCCTGCTCGGTGTACGTAGGCGTTACCGTGATGGTGACGTTCGGGTTTGCGGGAAACTCATAGTCCTTGGGAGCCTTCACCTCGGTGAGGGTGAAGGTGCCCTCGTCCAGACCCATGACAGAAAGGGCGCCACCCTCGGTGGTAAGGGGCTTATCCTTGGCACCCTTCTCATCGAGCGTCCAGGTCTTGGCATCCTTGTCGTAGTACTTGCCGTCCTCGTTCCTGATGATGAACTCGGCGCCGTCGAGGCTCACATCGGTGTGCTTGTCCTTCTTGGTGAGGTTCAGCAGGAAGGAGTAGATCGAGACGGATCCATCGGGATCGATAGCGGTGCCGGTCTCGGTGCTCACGCCGGGGTTGCTGGAATACGTGTAGGAGATGGTGTTCTTGTTGCCGCCAGGATTGTTGACAGCATCGTTGGTGAGCGTGGCGGTATAGGTAACAACGACCTTGGTTGCGCTGGTGGCCTTAGGATCCGCCTTCTTCAGGTCATTGATCTTCACGGTCAGCTTGCCGGATCCGTCGACACTGATCGAAACACCATCAGCATTGGTGATGACGTTCTCGCCGGACTTCACCACAACGGTGCCCTTGTCGATTGCGAGGTTCTGGGGGTATCCACGATCGTGATGGCATAGGTGCCGTAGGAGTTGTAGTTACCCGGCAGGGTCGCGGTCACGGTAAACGGAAGCTTATCACCGATCTGGGCAGAACCAGCCTCGCCACCGTTGACCTCCTTGTCAACAGTGGGGACGGTCGCCTTTTCGTTTACGGCAGTGGCATTACCGCCCAGCGCGAACCAGATGGGGGACGTGGCAACGGCGCCCGAATCATTCTTGGTCATGAAGAGGTAATAGCCCTCGGTATCGGTATAGGCAACGCCGGACTTCACCTCGGTCGACACGGGCTTGATACCGCTCTCGTAAGCGATCCAGGTAGCGAGCTTCATACCGAAGGAGTCGGAGGTCAGCGCGGGCCAATTATTGACGGACTCATGGCTGGAAGCATTGATCTGCTGGCTGATGTACTCGAGCACGTTCTGCGCAAGCTTCGAGTCACCCTTATCGGCAACCCACGTATCGTAGCCATTGTTGGTGAGCTCGTTGATCTTCGCAATGAGCTTGGTCTGTGCGGCTTCATCGACCGAAGCATCCCAGACGACCTGCGAAGCAGCGCTGTTTTCGTCGTCAATGACGGCCGTGAACAGGCGATATGCGTTGTAACCCGCTGCCTTATTACCCTCTGCCGAAGTGATCGTCACCGTGCCGTTTCCTGCAGCCCATGCGGTCATGGGAGCGACGGCGCCCATCAGCGCCGAACCACCCAGGGCAGCGGTAACCGCGAGCACCGCGGCGCGGCGCTTCCAAGTCTTGCTCACATTCTAGTCCATCACGTTCAATTCCCCTTTCGTTGACGTAATGTTCGCTACCTATATGTCTCGCAACAGCGCTTCCAACGGGGACGAAAGCCTATGTTGCAGTGACACCTTGTTCTTTTGCGCGCGCGGCGCGGGTTAGGCGCGTTCCTTATGGTGGCGTCCTAGCATCAGCGCAACGGAACCGGCGACGACCAGCGTCACCGCTGCGATCCACCATGCGCTATCGCCGGTCTGGGGAATGAAGCCGCCCCAGGAACCGGTCTCCGCCTTGTTCACGAACTCGAAGCTCGCCGTTGCGGTGGCGGCATCGACCTTTGCCACGCGCAACGGATAGGTCGCGCGCGCCTTGAGCTCAAGCGTTCCCTCGCTTACCTTCACATCGAGCTGCAAGGGAGCGGCCTTCTCAGACAGGCGATATCCCTTGGGAGCCGCAAGCTCCACCAACTCGTAGGAACCATTGGAAAGGAGCGGCATGCCCTCGAGCACGCCTTGATCGTTCGTCGTGAACTCGGCGCGCTTGGATTCATCGCCGAAGGAACCGTCGGCGGCCAACCAGCCGGTTTCATTGCGAAGCGCGAAAACGGCGCCCGCCAAGGGTTCACCGGATTCGTTCACCTTGGTGACGTGTGCGTTCAACGCATACACGCGCGCCTCGTCCACAGGGGTCTGCGCATCGCCCTTCCAGGTGGAGAACACAGCATGCGCGGCGTTGGCAAAACCAGCGGACGTCGCCCGCGCGTCACGCGAAAGCGTCATTGAATAGGAGACGCGGATGACGTCGCCAGGACGTGCGCCAAAGTCCAAAACATTTGAGATATCGACCTGCAGCGAATCATCCTCGAGCTCGATCGCAACTTGATCGGTCACGTCGCTCGACGCGTTTTTCGCCGCCGATGGAACAAGCTCGACCTGAACCGACTCCACGTCGAGCACCAGCGCCTTATCCCATTCGTCCACAATGACGAGCGGATACGTCTTGAATGCTTCGACCGCGGTGGGGATGCTCGCGTCAACGCGATACGAGATCGTGCTGCCAGCGCCAACGACCGCCGACTCGTTCCAACCGATGCCGGTGCTCACGCGCTTGGAAACAACAGGGGCATCCGACTTGTCGCCCAGCTCGACAGCTTTGCCGTCCACCCAAGCCAGCAGAGGACGACGGCCCTCTGCGACCAGCAGGTACCATCCATCGTCGACGGAGACGGCGGAGCCGCCCGATACGACGCGGGCGGCGGGCTCGGCGGTCTTAACTATATAGTCGCTCAATGCATATGCGAGAACACCCGCATCATCTTGCAAGATATCATCGCTCACGCGCTCCACGAGGCGCGGCCGTCTGCAGCGGCAGTTGGGGCGGAAGGGTCATACGAGGGGTAAGGGGCATGACCATCCAGCTCGGCACCGGAAAGCGCCGACCAATCGAATTGATCGTTTTGAGGAAGTGCGGCATCGTCTGAGATGCGATAGGCATCGTAGGTAGTCCCCCCTCCATCTTGCGATGGAGTTATGTGCAGCGTGCCCGTGCCCGATGCATACGCGTGGACCTGTGATACAGGAAGTATCACAGCCATCCACACCATAGCAACAAACGCGACGGCATAGCGGATCATGCGCTTCATAAGCTATCCCCTCACAGCTTACAGCTCACCTATTCTGTTATTGCATACGTAAATATATGCAGTTTTCCACTCTGGACCGCAACATTAATTTATTTAGCATATAAATAAGTGACTAACGGAGCATATTTGACGACTAACGGGATGTGTTGATAGAAAAAATGAACGGGGTTCCTGCAGAGGAAAGCCCCGTTCATTTTTTCGTCGCGCCAGGTATCGTGCGCGCCCTTTTTCGTCGCGCGAGATATCGGGCACACCTTTTTCGCCGCGCGAGGTATTGGATACGCTCTTGCAATCCCCGTTTTTTACGAGAGCAGCTCGCGGCCGGAGGCCTCGATAGCGTCGAGCAGCGCGTCGGCGGCCGCCGCGTCCTCACCCTTGGCGAAGACATACAGCTTGATCTTGGGCTCGGTGCCGGACGGGCGCACGATCGCCTTGTTGCCGCCCTCGAGGTCGAACTCGATGACGTCGGCCTTGGGCAGACCGTTCACGCAGGTAGCATAGTCGACCACGGCCTCGACCTTCGCGCCCGCGATCTCGGTCGGAGCGTTCTCGCGCAGACCCGCCATGATGCCAGCCATCTTGGCAGCGCCGTCGGCGCCGGGATAGCTCAGCGAGATGGTGCGGTTGTGATAGTAGCCGTACTTCTCGTACAGCTCGCGCATGGCCTGGACGAGATTCTTGCCCTGCAGCTTGTAGTACTGGGCCATCTGGCAGATGAGCAGCGATGCGTTGACGGCGTCCTTGTCGCGCACGTGGTCGCCGGACAGGTAGCCGTAGCTCTCCTCGAAGCCGAACATATAGCGATCGACCTCGCCGGCGTCGGACAGGCCGGTGATGATGTCACCGATGTACTTGAAGCCGGTGAGGCAGCGGCGCAGCTCGAAGCCGTATTCCTCGGCCAGGGCGTCAACCATCGCGGAGGATACGATGGTGGTGACGGCGACCTTGCTGGAGAGGTCCTCGCCGCGCTCGGCGCGCATCTTGCAGATGTAGTCGAGCAGCAGGACGCCCATCTCGTTGCCGGTGAGCAGCGTGTAGTCGTCGCCGTCGGCGCAGGCTACGCCCACGCGGTCGGCGTCGGGGTCGGTCGCGAGCAGCAGGTCGGGGTGAACCTCGTCGCACAGCTCGATGCCCTTCTGCATGGCCTCGCGAATCTCGGGGTTGGGGTACGGGCAGGTGGGGAAATCGCCGTCCGGGTCGCGCTGCTCGGGCACGACGGTCACATCGGTGATGCCGGCGCGGGCAAGCACGGTGGTCACCGGGATGAGGCCGGTGCCGTTGAGCGGCGTGTAGACGAGCTTGAGCGGAGCGCCCGCGATCTGCTCGTCGGTGAGGTTGTTGACGGATTGCGCGAGGACGGCGTCGTAGTAGGCGTCGAGCACCTCGTCGTCGATCCATTTGACCAGGCCCATCTCCACGGCCTCGTCGAAGTCCATGGTCTTGACGTCGGCAAACGGGTCGGTGGCCTCCATGGCAGCCGAGATGGCCGCGGCCGCCTCGGACGTGATCTGACAGCCGTCGGGGCCGTAGGCCTTGTAGCCGTTGTAGGGCGCGGGGCTGTGGCTCGCGGTCATGCAGATACCACCGGAGCACTTGAGATAGCGCGTGGCCCAGGACAGCGTGGGCACGGGGGAGATCTTCGGATACACGTAGGAGGTCACACCGTTGGCAGCGAGAATTGCAGCGGTGGTCTTCACGAAGAGCTCGCCCTTGTTGCGGCTATCGCGTGCGATCGCCACCGTGGGGTTCTCGAAATTCTTCACCAGATAATCGGCGAAACCCTGCGTAGCGCGGCCGACCGTATAGATATTCATGCGGTTGGTGCCGGCGCCGATCGTACCGCGCAGGCCAGCGGTGCCGAATGCGAGGTCCTGGAAGAACGCATCGGTGATCGCATCCTCGTCGCCTGCCTCCTTCATGGCGCTGAGCTCGGCCAGGAGCTCCTCGTCGGTTACGTGAGCAAGCCAGGTATCGAGCAGTTCATGCACATCTACCATAGTTTTTGCCTTCCCTTCATTCCCCAAAGTCGTTTCGCTGCCGCTCATGACGGCAACGTGTTAACCGAATGCCAACGCACCCATGCTATCGATGATACGGCAACGTTTCATATAAACGGACGGCATCCCGGTGGGCGTTCCATTTGTTACGTTATCGGTAGCCCGCAGGCGGCGGGGCGGCTGCGGTGCCACGTCCAACCCGGTGATCGTGGGCAATGTCCTGCGCCGGGAGATGCACCTGTGG